>Ga0209239_1001033_pt1 | contig 16338 bp, 16 predicted proteins | sample GraSoi013_2_20cm_FD_185824 | JGI IMG/M metagenome (GOLD analysis project Ga0209239, IMG submission 185824) | Grasslands soil microbial communities from the Angelo Coastal Reserve, California, USA - Sample 10_02_2013_2_20cm (SPAdes) (version 2) | ecosystem: Environmental > Terrestrial > Soil >...
CACATGTAAAAAGCACCCGGCTTCGGCCGAGAGCGCAAACCCGACCGTGAGGTAGGGATCGTCGTCGCCGTGATCCCACGGAGGTCTCACCGGGTAGGGAGCCGCGAGGCGGTGTTCCCTCTCGCGGCCGTGTTGGTCGATCTCAATCGCGCAGATGCAGACCGGGAAACCGGGAGGCATGCCCTGCCCTTTCTTCGCATCGAATTCACTGTCGATGAATACGATGCGATTGCAGGTGATCTCCCGGCCGGAACTCATTTGTCGCTCCCGTTCTCGAGCACGTCCCAGATCTCGTGGTTCAGGTCGGTTACGACCCGATCCTTGAACGCCTCGTTGATCAGCTCATCAAAGGAGCGGTCTGAAAACTGGGGAGGTGTCTCTTCGAATGTCTTGCGCGACACCGAGTAGGTGTAGTGTTTTTTTGTCGATCTAATGCGTACCCACTTCTCGTCTTCGGCTTGCTCCAAGACGGTGAGCGCGGACTTGTTGAAGCGATTGGACTTGCCGTCTGGCGGATCAAGCTTGAGCGGCCAGAGGCCCTCCTCGCCTCCCATCGTGACGTAGCGAACGATCAGAACAGGCCTGATCGTGTCCTCTTCCTGCTTAAGTTTCGCGATATGAGGAGCGACGATGTACGGATCGCGGCCCTCAATCTGCAGAAGGAAATAGAACTTACGATCCTTCCAGGGCTCGGTGGTCTCCTTACGCACAGTAAAGTAGATGCCTTTCGGCGGGCGACGGCACTCGACGTCGCCCGCTTCATCCTTTGCATTGGTGAAGTCTTCCATGTGCGATTGATCGATCGCCAGAGACGCGGCCGCGGCCGGATTGCCAACAGTTATCGGCGGCGGGGCCTTGAGTTTCGGTTCTGTCATCAGAACCTCCTCTGCTGTGATGTGAGTGATCGCAATCCGGGTGCGAGCCGTGGGCGACGAGGTGGATGGATTCAGGTCGCGGTCTACCTCCCCGAGCTGAGAGTCTCCGACGCCTTGGAGAGGATTCGGCCCGCTTGCCACGGGCCTAGGAATCAGAAAGGGCACTGCCTCACGGCGGTGCCCTTTCTCTGTTAGCGACGGTCTTGTCAGAACCGACTTGGCTACGCTCGCGTGCGCGCCGCCAGTCGGCGTGTGCTTCCGGCGTGATGCGGATAAAACGACCGTCACGGATCTCGCGCGGACCGAGGCCACGCCGGCGCATGTTGAAGTAATGCGGCCGGCTCATCTGCTCGGCCGCGCAAAATTGGTTGATGGTTTTGGAAGCGTCGTCCGGAGGCGGTTGCTGAGGCCGGGGTCGCCGCTGGCGTGGAGACTTCTCGGAAACGTCGTCCACCGGATCGGCGTCGTCCTCCTCTATCTCTTCCTCGGTCTCCTCGGCTTGTGGCTTCTCTCGCGGTGCGGAGCGGCGCGAGCCGCGTCCCGTCACCTCGGGACGAATTGTGGCCATGGGGAATCCACCTCGCAGAGTGCGTCAGGTGGATCGGTTATTTACTCACAAATACTCCGGTGAAAACAGACGCCTCGTTGAATGTGCTTATGGCGGCGCGCGCTATGCAGTCACAAAATGCAAAAAGGGACTTTCGTGACTGCAAATTACGTGCGACGAGCCGCCTGCCACAACTTCCGAACGTAACGCTCGACCACGCGAACGCTTTTGGGCGGACGGAGGTTCGGATGCTCGCGCACGAACCAAGCCAATAAATCGCGCGCGAACGCATTCAACGGCGGTAGAGGCAACTCCCCGGATGCAAGCTGACGCTGCACCTCGTCGCGGAAAAGCTGAGCGGGGGACGGTCGACCGCGCTTAATGTCGTCAACGAGCGGACGCCAAACGAACCGGGAGTCAATGAGCCGGTCCAGCGGAAGCGGCGCCGGTTCCGCGAAGACCGTGTGGCATACAAACCGTGCACGCTTTGCCCACCGTCGCATATCGGCAATGCCGGTTTTCTGGCCGCTCTCGAGCAGCCGCACAAAGCCGGCAGCATCCTCTTCAATCCATTGCAGCCGTGTCGCAACCGTTGGCTGCGCCACTGCGAAGAACCTCGCAGCGGTTCGCCGCCTGCGTTCGTTGTCTGTCGGCGCCATCAGCGCGACCGCCGTTCGACGCCGGCGCTCAGATTGCTGCTGCCCTCAAACGTGGCGGCAGCGGCTTGGGCGAGTCCGGCGTGGACGCTCTGAATACCGTGGCCCTCAAACTTAACGGCAGCGTCGTGGGCCTCCGGTTGCCGCGCCTCCGGCGCCGGCTTATCCTCGTCATCAGGCACGCATTCTCTCCCTGAGCAGGTAGGGATCTGTGCTTCGGCCCTGCGCGATGTTTTCGAACCCTTCGCGCGGGGCCTTCACTTTTCAGATGCTGCGCCGGCCAGCCTTGCCGCGCAACGGGGTGACGCCCTTCACCGGCTCCGACAAGTCGAGCAGCGCCCGGCGCGCCAAGGCGTCGGAAAACTCGGCGATATGGCGCGAGTAATTGCGTTCGATTTGACCGACGGACGTGTCGTGCAGCGCGGCCGTGATCCTGATCGGGACGTTGGCGGTGAGCTGGCGAACAATACTGCTGTGGCGGAGCGAGTAGAGCGTGACCTCGTCGGGATCGAGCCCGGCGGCTTCAACCACCATCCGGAAATCATCACGGTGCCGAGCCCGCGCACTGTGCCCCCAGGCCAGCCCATTGCTTCGGATCAACAGCGGTGCATCGGCCGGCCGGCCCGCCGCCTGTTCCGCCAACACCCTTGCCAGCGGAGCCGGGATCGGAACCGGCCGGCGCTCATGCCGCTTCGCCCGGATCCGGCCCTTGGCCGACAGTGGCATGAGCAACCGCGGATCGGGACGATCGGCTTGCAGGTCGCCCACCTCGAGCCGTGCCAACTGCGACAGTCGGGCGCCGGTCGTGGCTGCTACTTCGACCAGGAGACCGAGAGCGCGATCGTGCACGTAGGCAGCCTCGACAATCCGCTTCACAGTTGCATCGTCGAGGATGACGTTGCGCGCGCGTTGACTATCGGGGAGGCCGGCGAGCCCGACCTTCCAAGCGCGCCGGTTGCTGATACGGGGATCGTGATCGGCGGCAAGCTCGAGCGCCGCCCGCAGACAAGTCCGCGTCCGGTTCACCGACGCCGGCGCCAGCTTTGCCGACAATCCGTCCCGCCACCGCCGGAGCTCCGTCGCGCCCAGCAATGCAACCGGCTTGGAGGCAAGAGCTCCGGTCAGATGCACACCGACCCGACGCGCGTTGTAGCTATCAGCACCGCGGGCAACGAGATCGGCTTCGTAGCGCTCGAGCGCCTCGATCACCGTGACCGGCCGATCGCCGTCATCACCGGTCTGACCGCGGGCGAGAGCGCGAGCGCGGTCCTGCGCTTGCCAAAACGTGAGCACGGCGGCGCCGTCGGCGGGCTCTTGATCGTCGGCCAGTCCGATGCGCTTGATCCAGTCCGATCCGTGGCCGTCGGTGGAGCGCACCGACCACGTGCCGGGACCGGCGTTACGGCGAAAGCCCAACGCGATCGTGGGCGCGAGCTTGAGCCAGTACGGCTTCTTTCGGACCGCGAGCCTGCGTCGTGCGGTCGCGGTCTCGAGCTTGGGTGAGCGGGGCTTGGGCACGGGAGCTCTCCTGCGCGGTGTCCGGAAAATGTCCTCAACACCGGAGTAGACCTCCATATACCCTAGAAGACCGCCATATACTAGATGTGAGGCACATCAAGGCGATAGCTATACTGCCATAGACTGCCAGATACTCCCAGAGACCCCTAAATTTGCCCTATCGCGGCAGCGCGCCAGCGGTGGTCGATCTCATCGCCGGCCAGATTCCGCTCGCGTCCGTCGACCTCACCTCCGCCTATCCGCATATCCAGACCGGCCGCCTGATCGCGCTCGGGCTCATCGACGGCAAACGGTTTGCGGCGGCTCCGGAAATTCCGACCATCGCCGAGAGCGGCGTGCTGGGCTTCGGCCGCGCCTCCGGATTCATCGGACTGTTTGCCCCGGCAGGTACGCCGACCCCGATCGTCAAGCAGCTCTCGCGCGAGGTCGCCGCCATTCTGGCGACGCCAAATGCGCAGACCACGGCCCGCACGCTCACGGCCGCGATCGCCTACCAGGATGACGAGGCATTCGCGCGTTTCCTTGCCGGCGAGTCCGTGAAATGGAAACAGGCGCTGTCGTCGCTCGACTTGCGGCAGTAGAGCGCGGTGGATCTGTTACAACCGGCTCGCCTCGCTATCGCGCACGTATCGGAAAATCGTACGGCGAGGCGCGGCCGGAGCCTGCGTAGGAAAAGTGCCACCATTCGCGGTCGTAATTTCCGAACCCATGCTTGCGCATGGCCTCGACCAGCACGTTGCGCCAGCGCCGCTGCTCGGCCCCGACCGCCCTGCTCGCCGAGTGGCTGGCGGAATCGAAACAGTCGAAGCTCGTGCCCATGTCGAGGCTGTTGTCGGGGCTGCGCTGCGCGACCGCAGCGGTACACGGTCCGTACGCGGCCGCCGGGTCAAACGGCGCAGACGGCGCGGCCGAGGCCTTGATCAACGTGAGATCGACGGCCGCGCCCGTCGAATGCTGCGATCGCGAGCTGATATAGCCGCTCAACAGCGAAGCCTTCGGCACTCTCGGGAAGAAGCGCTTGGTTGGAGCTTCCGAGCGGCCGTCATTCACCCATTCCGCCATGGCGCGCACGGCGCGCGTCGGCCGATAGCAATCATAAACCTTGAGCGAGAGCCCCGCGGCCGCAAGCTCCGCCTGCACGCGCTTGAGCGCGGCCGCGACATCCCGCCGGAGAATGCATTCCGCGGCTTCATAGCCGGGCAGCGGCCGGCCGACGAAATTGTCGGAGCCGGCATACCGAATCTCCTGCGCGATGGTCGGGTCGACGTCGCGCAGATAAACGAAGCCGGAAGGCAGCGCGCCCTGCGCCGCAACGTCTTGCACGATCGCGACAAGCATCGTTGCAATCGCGGCGCGAAGGATCCACGCTCGAACTTTGTCCGCTTGAGCGCAAATGAATGGCATCCAATCTCCTAGGAGGAAGGCCCGCAGTCGAGTATATATCGCTTTACCAATGCCCAGTCAGCGGGTAGCCGAGAACGTTGAGACCCGCCCGCGTCCGGAGAAAAAATTTGAAAGCTCGAAACATTTTGTTGCTGGGATTGGCAAGCCTGATTTGTGGATGCGAAGCGCGCCTCACCTCGGATGAGGCGGGCTTGCTCGATGCCGTGTCATTCGTCATCGGTGGTCAGCAGGAAGGTGCCTTGCCGCAAGGATTTGAGACACGCTGGCGGCGTACCGTCGAAGGAAGGCAGATTCAATATGAAACGATGCGTCAAAATGCCGGCTTCGGCGATGCCAATGATCCGCATCGTGCAAGCCGACATATCAAAGTCGGCGTCAACATCTCCTCGCCGCAAAAATGCGTGTTCAAGACAGTGGTAACGACCGCATATTCCAAGGGCGCGAGCAAAGAAAGCTTCGAGAGCCCATCCAGTGAAGTGACCACATTGGACTTCAACAAGGTTCAACGGCTCGCGATCGAAGAAGGGAATTCCCCGAGCGTGGTGATCGAGGGAAAGGCCTGGCTCTGCAAGGACAGCAAATGTCAGGACCGCATGACGGCTGCCATTTCAGCGACCCGACAGGAGGAATTGACTCGCGTGATTGAGAGCAAACGGCACGCCATTGAATTCATCAAGAAGGCCTGCCCGGGAACCCAGCGCTAAGGCCAGGGTCACGCGTATTAGCGGCTGACCCGCTAAAGTTCCGGCGACAAACCGACATATTTTGCCCGTTCTGAGCCCGGTCGGATGGTACCAGCCTCCGATAGGAGCCCGTCCGGCTTGGCTTTTGCCATGATTCAGCCAAAGCACTTTCGCACTATTCTTCGATGCGGTCAGGGATGGGGGCTCACGTGGTTCCAGCACGCCGTTCGGCTGCTGCGCGGGCATTGTTGCCGAGCGCAGTCGCATGTTTCGCCTTGCTTTTCTCGGCAGCGAACTCGCAGGTCCAAGCTCAAACCGGCACCTGCGCTGACGCGGCCGAGCTCGCGGTCCTGTCCTCGCCGATCGCACCGTGGAAGGGCGCGCCGTTGCGCGTCGTCTTCGCCGCGGAGAAGCCGCTCGAGGGCGAGCTGTCGCTAATCGCGCCGGACGGAAGCGTCGCGGCCAAATCGCGCGAGCGCCACGGCGGTCCGCCCTATTTCTGGTTCGCCGAGGTCGCCGCGCCGGCCGCCGGCACATGGCACGCCAAGCTAACGCGCGAGCGCACGAGCGCCGAGTGTAGCGCGATCACCCGCGAAATCGCCGTGCGCGCCGCCGAGCCGCCGCGGCCGCAAGGGACCGAGGGGAGCCTCTGGCCCGTGCGCAACACGTGGAATCGCGAGACCGAAAACCTGTATTCGGCATGGATCGAGAAGCTCTTCGACGCGCCGCTCGACGCCACGCTGTCGTGGAAGGCGCTGCATGAAGTGCTGCGCGATCGCTCGCGCAACATCCTGTTCAACCATCTGGGTCTGCGTGAAGACTCGATGGGGATGATCGTTCGCCCCGACTGCGCCGACCTTCCCTACTTCTTGCGCGCGTATTTCGCGTTCAAGATGGGGCTGCCCTTCGGCTACACGAAGTGCACGCGCGGCGGCGCAGGCGAAGGGCCGAAGTGCCATGCGTGGTGGAACATTCAAAATCTCGAGCCGCCACCGGCGCCCGAACCCCCGCCCGAGCAGCGAATCGCCTCGCCTGCGGTCATGGAGATGTTTCGCCCGGCGGCGGCCATGCCGGCGCCGGTGCCGCCGACAGCGGCGCCTCCGGCGAACAGACTTGCGGCACTGAAGCGGCTGGGGCTCGCAGCGGGCTTCGGCGAGTATTTGCGCTCGGCGGTCGCCGACGGCGTTCATTCCGGAAGCGGGCGAACTGCGCTGAGCGACGACAATACCGACTACTATCCGGTCCCGCTGAAGGAGCAGACGCTGCGGCCGGGAACCGTGTACGTCGATCCTTACGGGCACGTCCTGGTGCTGGCGCGGCGCGTGTCGCAGTCGGAGGACGCGGCGGGCCTCTTCCTCGCCGTTGATGCGCAGCCCGACGGCACAGTGGCGCGCAAGCGGTTTTGGCGCGGCAATTTCCTGTTCGCGCAGGATCCTGCCCTCGGCGGCCCCGGCTTCAAGCGCTTCCGGCCGATTGTGCGCGACAAGAACGGCGGCTTGCGGCGGCTGACCAACGCCGAAATCGCGAAAGACCCGCAGTACGGCGATTTCTCGCTCGATCAGGCGCAGGTTTCGATCGAGGGCTTCTACGACCGCATGGATGACGTGATGTCGCCGGCGCCGCTCGATCCGTTGCGCGCGATCAAGGAGGCGATCGCGGCGCTGGAAGAGCAGGTGAAGGCGCGCGTGACGTCGGTCGAGAACGGCCGCAAGTTCCAGACCAGCGGGCGGGGCGACGCGACGATGCCGGACGGCCCGGCGATCTTCGAGACCACCGGCGCGTGGGAAGATTTCGCGACGCCCGCGCGCGATCTGCGTCTGCTGATCGCCATCGACGTGGTGCGCACCTTTCCGGATCGCGTCGTGCGGCGACCCGAGCGGTATGCGATGCCCAAGGACAAGAGCGTCGCGGACGTGAAAGCCGAATTGGAAGGCGTGCTCGGCTCGGAGCTTTCGGCGCGCAAGTTCTCCTATACGCGCAGCGACGGCTCCGCTTGGACGCTCGCGCTCAAGGACGTGCTCGACCGCGCCGCGGAGCTCGAGATGGCATACAACCTCAATGACTGCGTCGAGCTGCGCTGGGGCGCACCGGCCAAGAGCGAAGAGGCGTCGACCTGCAAGCGGTACGCGCCCGCGGCGCAGCGCGGGAAGATGCAGGAGTACCGCGCGTGGTTCCACGAGCGGCGCCGGCCGCCGCGCGCCTAACCGATCGTGTGTCCCGCCGAACGCTGGTGGGCACAACTATAGCGCTGCTGCGCAGATTCAGTTGACCAGCGCGCCTTCATTTCGGGCCGGGCTCTGAAACGGCGCCGACGTGGCGCGCGAGTTTCACTGCCAGATCGAGCAGCGCTTCATCGGCACCATGCCAACCGATGAAGGAGAGACCAACCGGACAACCCGCAATCGAACCCACTGGCAGCGTGACCTGCGGCAGTCCACTCAAGCCGGCAACACAGGTCAGTCGCATGACGCGAACCCGAAACGACTCGAGCGCTTCGGCGCCGGTCTCGATGCGCGGGGCAATGCACGGCGCGGTCGGCAGCGCAATAACGGTTCCAGGCTCGACTAGATCGCAAATCCGCTCGCGCGCTCGCTTCTGTTCTTTCCGCGCCTTGTCGGCGTCGCGCTCGGATACTGTCGCCGCAAACTCCATTCGCTCGCGGATGCCGGGACCGAGCTTCGGCTGATACTCTTCGACGAACTGCCCGTAGTTGCCCCAGATCTCCCGCGCCTGAATGATGCGAAAGCTTTCGCGCCAGGGATCGAGGCCGTGCGGAGCGGCGGCATCATGGACCTGCTCGGGCAGGTCGCGCGCCATCGCGTCGATTGCCGCGCGCAGCAAGTGAGCCACCTCCGCATCGGCCTCTGCGAACGCGTCATCGACGAGGATCAATTTTCTCAAGTTGGCGCGCACTCCGCCGGCGTCGAGCAGCACCTCGCCGACGCGCCGCAGGACGCCGGGCCTGCTGGCGAACCAGCCGGGGACATCGAACGACGGCGCCATCGGCATAGCGCCGGTCATGTCGATCCGACCGTGAGTCGGGCGGATGCCATAGAGGCCACAGAAGGCAGCCGGCACGCGAACCGAGCCTCCCGTGTCGCTGCCAAGGGCGAAATCGCACGCGCCGGCTGCCGCAGCCGCGGCCGAGCCGCTCGAGGAGCCACCCGGCAGTCGGCCCGGGGCGCGTGGATTGACCGGAGTACCGTAATGGGCGTTGGCGCCAGTGACGCTGAAGAAAAATTCGTCGCACACGGTCTTGCCGATCACCGTGGCTCCTCCCTCCAGCAGGCGGCGGACTGCGGCTGCGTGCGCGGGCGCCGGCGGATGCGCGTCGAGCCAATCGGGGTTGCCGCCACCGGTGCGCGTGCCGGCGATGTCATACATGTCCTTCACCGCCACGGTCAGTCCGGCGAGCGGTCCCTGCGCTGCCCCGGCGATGGGTGCCGGCAGGTCGTGCGGAACGAACGCACTGCGGAAATGCTGTGACATGCTATCGCCTCACGACTTGCCCGCGATACCAATCGAGGATCCTGGCTCCGTCCCATGCCACCACGCCGGCGTGGCCGAGAATTTCCTCGAATGCGCGTTGCACGTGAGCTATGCGATGCGGAACGCCCGACAGGTAGGGATGACAGGCGATCGCCATGATCTTCGCCCGCTCGGCCGCCTCTTCATAGAGGCAGCGAAAGTGATCGAGTGCCCGCGAATACATGACATCCGAGGGATGGTGCTGGAGCGCCATCATCACGATGTCATGAATCTCGAAGTTGTAGGGAAGCGCGACAACCGGGCGGTGAGCCGTCTTGAGCATCACCGGCTCGTCGTCCAGCACCCAGTCGCCGATATATTCGACGCCGGCTTCGGCGAGGTAATCCAACGTGTCGAAAGTCTGCGTCAACCCGGGGCCGAACCATCCGCGCGGCCGCCGGCCCGAGAACTTCTCGATGATATCCATCGACTTATTGATCATTGCCCGCTGGTCATCGAGTTTGTGCATCGGCACCTGGTCGTAGCCGTGGGCATTGAGTTCCCATCCGTTGTCGATGCAGGCCTGGATCACCTGCGGATAGGTCTCGCACACTTTCGCGTTCAGCGTGACCGTCGGCGAGACGCTCAGGCGCTCGAGCATTTTCTTGAGCCGCCAGAACCCCACGCGCATGCCGTATTCGTGCCAGCTCCAGTTCGGTAGGTCGGGCAATTGCGGCTGGCCTTGCGGCGGCGAGATCACCATGCGCGCCATCGGACGCGACAAATCCCACTCTTCGAGCGCGAGCAGCGGCCACACAACCAGCCGAATTCCTTCGGGAAACCGAAGCGGCGGCCGGCGATCGATCGGCGAGTAGTCCAGACGTTCGCGGGGATGCATTCATTTCTCCTTATGGCGCTAAAGACATGGCCAATGCCCGGCTCAGGGTTCGCGATCCAGGGCGGACATTGATCGAGCTGCTCTTGTCCTGCCTTAGCCGGATCAAGCAATCAGATAAATCGGACTCGACCAAGCTTGGTGGCCGTCGCTCTGCGTGACGCGCACATAGACCGGAAGGTCGGCGCTGCCCGAAAACGTAACCACATGCTCGAGGGCGAGGCGCCGGCTCCAGTCTTGCTCGGGGAAACGACAGACGCTGATGCGCCGTTCGAGCCCGCCGCCGTCGAATGCGACGGGGCCCTCGCCGAGAGTTGCGAGATCGACTTCCCCGGAGACAATGTTGGTCTCGAGCGTAAGCGTGCCGCGGCGCGCCTCCTCGAGCCAGAGGTCGATGCCGGCGAGATTGCCAGTCGTCACCGAAATCCAGCTGAGCCCCGTGCCGGGATTGGTCTCCACGACCTTGCGCTCCGGGTTGAGGAAGTTCACTGGCGCAAACCGCGCAACGCGATTGCCTTTGAGCGTCAATTTCCCCTGCCACATCGTCTCGCGGCCGCGGCCGCGATACTCCGCGCCTTGCCAAGTGACGCGCACGCGCCGACCGAGATCGGACGCTGCGAAGGGACGCACCGTCCGCACGACCTTTGCGCCGTGCAGCACGTCGAGGCGCTCGATCGGCGCGGTGCCTATGACCTCGGCGGCAAACCGCATCGGCACCGTGCCGGGACGGATGATGTCGCCCATCGAGGCCTCGCGCACCGCGAACTCCTCTGCGCCGGCAAGCTGCGGGTCTTCGGCAAAACCCGTGACCGGCTCATCGAACGTGCCGCGCAGGTCGAGGAACATGCGTGTGCCAGTGGTGCCATAGTGGTGCCGGCGACGCAGCGCCTCGAACAAGGCGTCGCGGGTGAGCTCGGGCACGAAGTAGCAGGTGAGCCCGCCGATCGCGCCGAAGGTCGAGGCGCCCGGCCGCGTCGCGCCCGGTCGTCCCTTGTGATCGTCGCTGTGGCACACGACTCCGACGCGATAGCCTCTCTCGCACGCGTCGTGCAGCAGCCATTCGAAGGTGCCCCAGGTCGAGTGCACCTCCACGCTGCGCTCGCGCCGCCCGTCATGGGCAGCCTTGATATCCGCGTAGCGCCCGCCGACATGGGCGATGACCACCGCGTCCTCGCCGTCGAGCGCGCGAAAGAGTTCGTCCGCGGTGTAAACGGCGCTGCTCGAGGTCTGTCCTTCGACCAAGATGTGCGACGAGCGCCGGATCGGGCGGCCTTCGCGGCGAAAAAAGACATTGCGGTCGCCGCCCATGCCGGTATTACCCGACCACTCGTAGCCGGGCACGCAGACGAAGCGGCCCGGCGCATCGAATTCCGCGGTCAAGCGATTGAGCTCGGCCCAGAACGCGTCGGTGATCTGAAAGTCGTTGCCCTGATGGCCGACGATGTCGACGAAAGCGAGATCGCGCGCATAGCGGAAATAGCTCTCCGCCGTGCCCATGCCGATCGTTTCGCCGCTCTGTCCGTGCAGATCGCCCCAGTAGCGCCGCAGCGGCGCGGCCGCAACCACGCGCAGCGGATTGGCGCGGGCCAGCTCTTGCCCCTCGGCGAGAAGCCGCAGCTCGAGGTCGCCGGGAGCGTCGGCGACAAGATTGTCGAGAATGCGCGGACCGTCGCCGCGCTTGATCGCGACGGTTTGCGGCAATCCGCGGATCGGCCGCGACGGCACGAGCGACAGCGTCTGCTCGGCCTCGACGGTCGGGTTGCCCCACGCATCCTCGGCAACGATGGCGAGGCGAAAGGGCTCGCCGGCGACGGCGAGCGAGGGCCAGATCGCCTTCCAGTGCGCGGCCGGCCCCGGCACCAGCGCGAAGGCCGGCTGCTCCGGCAGCTCGGTGAATTCATAAGTCGCAAAAGCGTCGATCGAGGTTCTGAGCTCGACGCGCGCTTCGCAATTGGTCTGCAGCCGGTATCCGGCCGAACCCTGCCGGCGATCGCCCATGCGCACGGTCAGCGTATCCCCGGCACGCAGGTAGCCGCGGCCGACGCGGATCAAGAGCGTATTGGCGTAGGGACGGATGTTGAGGCGATCGAACCAGACATCGAGCTTGGCGCCGTTGCTCGCCTCGACCGTGGTGAAATTGGGCGCGGCCGGCTTGTCGAATTGCGGCTTGCTCATGTCGGAGGTGGTGCGCCACGAGATCTTCACCATGCCGGTGTCGTCGATGCCGAACGTGCCCGCGGTATAGGTCAATGTCAGCTCGGCATAGGAGCCTGCGACAAAGGGCCCGGGCGGCGTGAGCTTCATCGCACCCATGTGCTCGGGCAGATAAGTGGAAAACGGCATGACGGGACCTCGATCGCCGCTCCGCTGCTAGCGGCAGGAGAGAAGGGCCGATAGGATACGCCCCCATACGGAGCGCGGGATCATTTTCCAATGGTGAAGTTGCGCGTTGGCCTGCTGGCCCTCGTCGCCGCCATGTCGACGGGCGCACAAGCGCAGGACTGGCCGAGCCGCCCGCTTCGCTTCGTCGTGCCATTTCCGGCCGGCGGCTCGACCGACGTGGGGGCACGCCTGGTCGGCGAGCATTTGTCGCGCAGCCTGGGTCAGCAAATCATCGTCGAGAACAAGTCCGGCGCCAACGGCAACATCGGCATGGAGACCGCGGCGAAAAGCGCAGCGGATGGCTACACGGTCCTGGTTACGACCGACGCCGTGAGCAGCAATCCGCTCGTCTACAAGATGAACATCGATCCGTTGAAGGAATTGACGCCGGTCGTCCAGCTCTCGCGTCAACCTATTGTGCTCGCGGCGCATCCCTCGCTGGGCGTTGCCTCGCTTGCCGAATTGATCGCGCTTGCCCGGCAGCAGCCGGGGTTGCGCTACGCGACCGGAAGCGGAGTCGGCGCCCAGCACATGGTGGTGCAGTGGTTCGCGTCGATCGCCGGCATCAAGCTCGAGCAGGTGCCCTATCGCGGCGGCGCGCCGGCGATCAACGATCTCATCGCCGGCCACGTGAAACTCGGATCGCTCGGCTCGACGCCGCTGATCCCGCACTACAAGGCGGGCGCGCTGCGGCTGCTTGCGCAATCGACGCAAGCGCGCTCGGCGAGCCTGCCGGACGTGCCGACATATCAAGAAGCGGGCATCAAGGGCCTTGTGCTCGAGCAGTGGCTCGGCGTGTTCGTGCCGGCGGGAACGCCGCCCGCCATCGTGGCGCGCCTCAACACCAACATTAACAAGGCCCTTTCCGAAGTCGCGATCCGCGAAGGCTTCCTGCAATCGGCGCAAGAGCCGGTCGGCGGGCGCGCGGACGCATTCTCGCAACTCGTGCATCGCGATTTCGAGACCTACGCCCGCCTGGTGAAGGAGCTGAACATCAAACCCGAGTAGAACTGCCGAAACGTGACATCGGCGAGGAGAGCGTGGCCAAGCGATTGGCTGAGCTCGGCGTCGATCTGCCGGCGGATGCCGAGCGCACGCCGCAGGCGCTCGGAAAGCTCGTGCGCAGCGAAATTGACAAATGGGTGCCGCTCATTCAAGCGGCGGGCGTGGCGGGGAGTCCGTGACCATGTCGCCTTCTGAGCGAGGCGAATGAGGCGACGTGATTTCAAGCGGCATCCACGCTCCTGTTCGGGCTTCCGAACGATCCAGAAAATCGCTACCATTCACGCTCGTTCTAAGGCATCTAAAAACCCCAGCGGAGAGGACTGCGATGCACAAGCCCAAGACATTGATCGTCGCCACGCTAGCGCTCGCGTCGCTCGGCGTGATGCCCGGCGTCGAAGCACAACAGCAGCCGGCACAACAGGCAGCGCCGCAACTGCCGCAAGCGCCGAACATGACGTTCTTTGTCACCGCCGCCGGGCCTGGCAAGGGCGCCGATCTCGGCGGCCTTGAAGGCGCCGACCAGCATTGTCAGCAATTGGCACAGCGCCACGGCGCGGGAGGAAAGACCTGGCGCGCCTATCTGAGCACCCAGGCTGCCGACGGCAAGCCCGCTGTCAATGCGCGTGACCGCATTGGCAACGGCCCCTGGCAGAATTTCAAGGGCGAAATCGTCGCTCAAAACATTGACGATCTGCACGGCGACAATAGCAAGCTTGGCATGAACACGTCGCTGTCCGAGCGGGGCCAGATCATCCCTGGCGTTGGCTTTGCACCGAACCGTCACGACGTCCTGACCGGCTCAACCCCCGAAGGCCGCGCTTTTCCGGCCGGTGAGGATCGCACCTGTCGCAACTGGACGAGCAGTACCCAGGGCGCGGCCATGGTTGGCCATATCGACCGCAAGGGCTTGCGCGACGATGCGGCGTCGCGATCGTGGAATTCATCGCATCCCTCGCGCGGGCCCGACGGCGGCTGCAGTCAAAGCGATCTGCGCGGTACCGGCGGTGACGGGCTGTTCTATTGCTTCGCTACCCAATAAGCCGTTTGCAAGCCTTGCGATGGATAACCGGGCCTTGTAGGCCCGGTTACGTTTATTTGGAAAGCACCTGCTCACGGCGGCATTTTAGCGCTCTGCGGGTCAGCATGGCTTTCACGATAATTGATGAACCCAGGATGTGAACCGCTCGATGAGGGACTCTTGAAATATGCAAATTCCTGGAATCACGGGTTTCGAACGTCGTCACCAACGGCTCATCTCGCGCCGTCGTTTCGCCGACCGCATGGTAAAGGCCGTTGGACTGTGGTTCATACTTGCCGCTGTCGGTCTGGCGATCGGAATGGCTGGCTATGCGACATTCGAGAGCATGTCGCTCGCGGATGCGTACGTCAATGCGGCGATGATTCTGTCGGGCATGGGACCGATGGGTGAGCTCAAAACCACGGCTGGAAAGGTGTTTGCAGGATCCTACGCGATCTTTTCCGGTCTTTTGATCGTCATCGCAACCGGCTTCGTGTTGGCTCCCGTCTTTCACCGCCTGTTGCACCATTTTCACGTCGAGAGCCATGAGCAGGATTAATCCGGATCGGCGGCACGACGAGATTGCGTGCTGCGATCGCAGCACGAGTGCAGGTGTCCTCGCGTAGGTCCGTAGCATCGCGGTTTTATGGGTATGCGCCCTTAGATGAAGCTCACGGCCGAAGAAGAGGCGATGCGGGCGCGCGAGTGCGGCGAGGCAGCGCAGTGGGCGATCGAGCACCAGATCAAGGTCGGAGACTATCTCGGCGCGCGCGACTTCGTACCGGTGACCCAGGCGCACATCATGGCCGACACCGAGTCGCTTGGGTTAGCCGGAGTCGAATGGCTCGAGCGACTCGCGCGGCTGCCGGCGCAGGCGCGGCGCGTGCGCATTCCCACCATCACCGATCCGCGCGGCACCGACTTTGCGGCCGCGCATCGGCTCAAGCAGCAGCCGTGGATGCTCGAGCTCGAACGGCGCGCCATCGCCGCGCTCGAGGCGCTCGGCGTGTTGATGACCAATACCTGCATAAATTATCAGACCATCATGGCGCCGGTTGCCGGCGAGCACGTCGCCTACGGCGACACCGGCGTCGTGATCTACTGCAACAGCGTGTGCGGCGCGCGCTCGAATTTCGAGGGCGGGCCCTCCGCGCTCGCCGCGGCGCTCACCGCGCGCACGCCGCGCTACGGCTACCACCTCGAGGAACGGCGGCAGGCGACACTGGTCGTCAATGTCGGCTTCACGCCGCGCGAGCTCAACGAATGGGGCGCGCTCGGCGGCATTGTCGGCCGCCTCGCCGGCGACTATTGGCAGGTCCCTGCCCTCGTCGGCATCGAGCGCGTGCCTTCCTCCGACGAGATGAAGCATTTCGGCGCGGCGCTCGCGAGCTACGGCTCGGTCGCGCTGTTCCACATGGCCGGCATTACGCCGGAGGCGCGCCGGCTCGATGACGTTCTCGCGCCGGGACGCAGCGTTCCCTCCTATGACATCGGTGAAACGGAGATCCGAGCCTTTGAAAAGAGTTACGCGGCCTCGATCGATGCGGTCGACGTGGTCGTGTTTTCGGCGCCGCAGCTCAGTCTCGTGGAGATGCTGCAGGTCGCCGGGCTGCTCGAGGGACGGCAGGCGCGGATTCCGCTTCTCGTCGTTACCAGCCCGCAGGTCAAAGGCGACGCCGATCGCATGGAGCTCACCGCGCGCATCGAGGCGGCGGGCGGCACCGTGCTCGCCGGCATGTGCTTCTACCAGAGCTACGCGCGCGAGATGGCGGAGGCGAACGGCTGGCGGCGCCTCGCGACCAATTCGGCAAAGCTCGTCAACATCATCGGCGGCTACGGCTACCAGCCGGCGCTGATGTCCATGCAGGCGTGCATCGACGCCGCCTG
>Ga0209239_1001036_pt1 | contig 16312 bp, 10 predicted proteins | sample GraSoi013_2_20cm_FD_185824 | JGI IMG/M metagenome (GOLD analysis project Ga0209239, IMG submission 185824) | Grasslands soil microbial communities from the Angelo Coastal Reserve, California, USA - Sample 10_02_2013_2_20cm (SPAdes) (version 2) | ecosystem: Environmental > Terrestrial > Soil >...
CGAAGGCTACCACCTGGAGTCCGCCCCTCACGCCGGTAAAGGTCGCTCTCCTTTCTTCGTTTTCCATCGAGTTTGTAGAGCCGGCGCTCGTGGCGCACGGTTTTCTGAGCGGGCTGGCCGTCCAGATCCACCGCGGAGGGTTCGGCCAATTCCGGCAAGCGATCGTGGATCCCGACAGCCCGCTGTACGCCTTTGAGCCTGAGTTCGTGATCCTGGCGGTGGAGGGGGAGGACTGGGCTCCCATGCTATACCACCAGTTCCTCGACCACACCGAGGCGAGCCTGAACGCCTGCATCGGGCAGATCTGCGACGAAGCGCGTGCCTTGGTGCAGGCCCTGCGCCGTCGGAGCGCTGCCACGGTCCTGATGCACAACTTCGCCCCGCCGCGCTGGCGCCGCCTGGGCATCCTCGACGCGCAGCTCTCCCGGGGGCAAGCGCAGTGGGTGCACCGCCTGAATGAGGCGCTCGCAGCGGTGTGCCGGGAATCGCAGGGTGTGTACGTGGTCGACTACGCCGGTCTGGTCGCGCGTTTCGGCGCGACCCGCTGGTACGACGAGCGGATGCGCCTCTACGCTCGTGCGCCGATCGCGGCCGACCAGTGGGGACACCTCGCGGCGGAGTACATGAGGTACTGTCGCGCTGTTCGAGGCTTGACCAAGAAGTGCGTGGTCGTCGATCTCGACAACACGCTGTGGGGGGGGGTCTTGGGCGAAGACGGCCCGTACGGCATCCGACTGGGCAGCGAATACCCCGGCAGCGCGTATCGCGCATTCCAGCAGGAACTGCTGAACCTCACCCGCCGCGGCGTGCTTCTGGCGATCGCCAGCAAGAATAACGTCGCCGACGTGGACGAGGTGTTCGCACAGAACACGAACATGGTTCTCAAACGTGAGCACTTTTCCAGTCTGCAGATCCATTGGCAGCCGAAGACCGAATCCCTGGCGGAGATTGCCCGACAGCTCAACATCGGCCTTGAGCATATGGTGTTCATCGACGACAATCCTGTGGAATGTGAGGAAGTCTCGCGGGCGCTCCCTATGGTGAAGGTGATTTATCTGCCGCGGCAACCGGAGCTCTTCGTGGACGCGCTGCTCGAAGACGGGCTGTTCGACGCCCTCGCCCTCTCGGCTGAGGACTCGCGCCGCGGCGAGCTCTATCGGCAACGAGATCAAGCGGAAGCCCTTCGGGCGGAGAGCGGTTCACTGGAGGAGTTCTACCGGAGCCTCGGGATGGAGGTGACCATCGCGCCGGTGACGAAGGCATCGCTGGCCCGTGCCGCGCAGCTGACGCAAAAAACGAACCAGTTCAACGTGACCACCGTGCGCTATACCGAAGCCGAGCTCGTCGAGCGAATGCGCAGTGGGGAATGGTTATTGGCAACGGTGAGCGTGCGCGATCGCTTTGGCGACAACGGCATCGTCGGGTTGCTGATGGCGCGGCCGGACCGCGGGGCGCTGGATATCGACACGCTGCTGTTGAGCTGCCGCGTCATCGGTCGCTCGGTGGAGACGGCCATGCTGGCGTTCGTGGGCGCCCAGGCCGGCCGGCGCGGCTTGAGCGAGGTTCGCGGCCGCATCGTCCCCACCGCCAAGAACGTGCCGGTTCGCCAGTTGTTTGCGCACCACGGCTTCACCCAGGTGGCGAACGGCGACTCCGGTGTGACATGCTGGCGCCTGTCGCTCGCGGGCGGCGGGGTGACGTGGCCGGCCTGGATGCGGGTCACCGTCGTCGATGACAACATCGCGTCCGAAGCTTGAGCCGCGAATCTCAGGAGAGGCACGCGTGGAGCGCCGCATCAAGCAGATTATGGCCGATGTACTCGACCTCAACCCTATGTCGGTTGACGACTCGACATGCCAAGATCGTGTCACGTCCTGGGACTCGCTCAATCACATTCAGCTGGTTCTGGCCCTCGAACAGGAGTTCGAGGTGTCCTTTGAGGTCGGCGAGATCGAAGCCATGCTCTCATACCCGGACATCAGACAGCTACTCGAGCGCAAACTCCACCCCTAGGGCCCCGCGGCAGTGCAACGCCTCGACCACGTAGGGTTCGTCACGGCTTCCATTCGAGATGCCGCGCCGGGTTTTGCCCGGTCCATCGGCACCACGTGGAACGGGGAGATCACGCATGATCCCTTGCAACAGGTCAACGTCGCGTTTCTCCGCGGCGTGGGGCCGCAGGATCCGAGTGTCGAGCTGGTGGAGCCCGTCGGCCCCGGTTCACCAGTCTTGCGGTTCCTGGAGCGCGGCGGCGGCCTCCACCACGTGTGTTACGAAGTGCCGAATCTGGAAACCCAGTTGACGCTCAGCCGTTCGTGCGGAGGGCTGGTGGTGCGGCCGCCGCTTCCGGCGGTGGCGTTCGGGGGACGGCGCATCGCGTGGGTCTACACGCGGCAGAAGCTGCTCATCGAATTCCTGGAGCGATCAACGACCTGATTTCGACGGGCGCGCCCTGACTATGGCGGGCACGCCGTCTCGGAGGCGCACGCCGGCCTGCCGCGCACCCCGGTATCACCATGCAAGTAATTGTGCCAAAGCATGTTAGGCGGCGTGGTTCAACCGAACGAGCCGCGGCGCCGGCTTTGCAAGCTCTCACCCGTTGAGCGATCGGGTCGGCCCTTAGTCCGCATGGGCTCTGCAGGCCTGCCGTGACCTTCTCCAATTGCCCCATGAGGAGTCCCATGCTCACGTCGGGTACGTCAAACTGCCTGGTTACCGGGGGTGCCGGCTTCATCGGCTCCCATCTCGCCGAACGGCTCGTGGCCCTCGGACACGAGGTTCGCGTGGTCGACAATCTCAGTACCGGCAACGAAGCCAATCTCGCCGACATCGCGGGCGACATCGAGTTCCTGCGCGGCGACCTGTGCGACGTCGATGTCTGTCGCCGTGCCGTCGCCGGCATGGACGTCGTGTTTCACGTCGCAGCGCTGCCGAGCGTCCCGCGGTCGCTCAAAGATCCCTGGGCTTCCCATGCGGCGAACGTAAACGCCACGGTACGATTGCTGGAGGCATGCGTGGAGGCGAAGGTCGCCCGCATCGTCTACTCGAGCTCCAGCTCGGTCTACGGTGACACGCCCGTGCTGCCGAAAACGGAGGCGGTCGAGCCCTTGCCGCGCTCGCCGTATGCTGCGTCCAAGCTCGCGGGCGAGCAATACGTCCTGGCATTCGCTCGCACGGGCCTGATCGAGGGCGTCGCGCTTCGCTACTTCAACGTGTTCGGACCGCGGCAGAGCCCCGACTCGCAGTATGCGGCGGTCATCCCCAAGTTCTTCCAGGCCACGCTCGACGGGCGGTCGGCGGTGGTGTTTGGGGATGGGCGCCAGACCCGGGACTTCACCTATGTCGACAACGTGGTGGAGGCCAACGTTCTCGCGGCCTCGGCAGCCGCCGACCGCGTGAATGGCTGGGTGGTCAACGTCGGCGCGGGCGCAAGAACCGCGTTGCTCGAGGTCATCGGTATGATCAGCGCCATTACCGGTCGGCGCCTCGCCCATGTCCACCAGCAGCCTCGTGCCGGCGACGTGCGGGACTCGCTGGCGTGTCTCGAGCGCGCCGAACGGGTTCTCGGCTACCAACCCCGGGTCTCGTTGGAGGAGGGCTTGCGGCGGACATGGGCGTGCATGGCGGGCGACGCCAAGGAAGGACTGCGGCGGCAGACCGCGTGAGCCGTGAAACCGTAGGGACACTGCCTGGTTCCGCGCCGGGTTCGCCCGGCACAGCACGAAGTGGGGATACTCGGCCCATCCGTGTGTGTCTTGTGGCGCCTTCGCTCCGCGAGCCGGGAGGGCAGTCGATACAAGCGGCACGGCTGGCCCGGGGCCTGCGGCAGCTCGGTGTCGTCGTAGGGTTCGTGCCCATCGATCCCCGGCTGCCCGGGCCGCTGCAATTGCTGCAACGGGTTCGGTACCTCCGCACCGTGGTGACCTCGCTGCAGTATGTGTGGGACCTGCTCGTCTCGCTGGCCCGCTGCGATATCGTCCACGTGTTTTCGGCGTCGTATTTCTCGTTCATTCTCGCTCCGACACCGGCGGTCCTGCTGAACTACCGGAGCGGGGAGGCCGAGGACCACCTGCGGCGCTGGCGGCGCACGGCCATTCCGATCATGCGGCTCGTCGATGCACTGGTCGTGCCGTCCGGATATCTCGTCGACGTGTTCGCGCGGGTGGGGTTGCGTGCCCGCGCGATAGCCAACGTCGTGGACTTCGATCAATTTCGATTCCGGGAGCGTAGGCCGTTACGGCCTGTGTTTCTGTCGAATCGCAATTTCGAGGCACACTACAACGTTGCCTGCGTGCTGCGTGCGTTCGCGCGAATTCAGCGGCGCTATCCGGACGCTCGATTGCTCGTCGCCGGCGATGGGAAGGAGCGCGGAGCCCTCGAGCGTCTGGCCCACCAACTGAACCTGCGTAACGCCGAGTTCCTCGGTCGGGTGAGGCCCGATCGGATGCCCTCCCTCTATGACGCCGCAGACGTGTACCTCAACGCGCCCGACATCGACAACATGCCCGGATCGATACTCGAGGCGTTCGCCTCGGGGCTGCCGGTCGTGACGACGGACGCCGGAGGCATCCCCTACATGGTGCGAGATGGCGAAAACGGCCTGATCGTGCCGCGGGGGGACGATGCGGGCATGGCCGCGGCGGCCCTGCGCGTGCTGACAGACCCCTCCCTCGCCGAGCGGCTGAGCTCGTGCGCCATCGAAGAATGTCGCCGCAAGTATTCGCCGGACGCGGTGCTTCGCGAGTGGCACAGTCTGTACCAGGGTCTGGTGACTTACTCGGACGCGCCCGCCGCGGAGCTCACCGCCCGGCCCGGCTCCCTCCGATGAGTGCCCCCGCGAGTTTGCTCGAGACCTTGGGGAAACTCAGGGGGCGGAGCCTCGCCGAGCTGCGTTTCCGCGCAACACAGCGGCTAACCGCCTGGTCGGAGCGCGCAGGCGTCTCTCGCCAGGTCCGAGTCCCGGACGATGCGACGTTTGCTCGCATCCTGGCAACCGGGTGGGCAGGATCGACGGCTGCCACGCCCGCCGCGCTGCTGGCCCGGTTTCGTGGGCGAACGGCGCCGCGCTTCTTCGCTGGGTTCGACCAGCCGGCGGACGTCGTCGCTGCCCTCCGCCGCCGTTGGCCGGAGCTCGAGGACCGCGTCCTCGAAAAGGCCGAATGTATTCGGCAGGGGCTGTTCGACCTGCTGGGACGTACCCGCGTGGACTTTGGCCTACCCGTGGACTGGCACCTGGACCCGGTGTCCGGAGAGCGCGTCAGCCGCCTGCATTGGAGCCTGGTGGAGCACCCCAAGCCCAACAGTGCCGCCGACTACAAGCTGATTTGGGAGCTCAATCGGCATCAATACTTCGCGATCCTCGGGAAAGCTTACTGGTATAGCGGGGACGAACGGTACGCGACGACCTTCGTGGAGCACCTGATGGGCTGGATGGACGGGAACCCTCCCAAATGCGGGGTCAACTGGGCCAGCAGCCTCGAGCTGGCTTTCCGCGCGATTTCCTGGATCTGGGGGTTGTACTTCTTCAAGACCTCGCCATCCCTGACCGAGGCCACGTTCTGGCGCGCGCTGAAGTTCCTCTACCTGCACGGTCGACACATCGAGACGTTTTTGTCAACCTATTCCGGTCCCAATACCCACCTCACGGGCGAGGCTCTGGGCCTGCTGTATCTTGGCACCCTGTTTCCCGAGTTCCGCGATGCCGGGCGGTGGCGGCGTCTGGGATGGTCGATACTCCTCGAGCACCTGGACAAACAGGTGCGACCGGACGGGTCCTATTTTGAGCAGTCCACCTATTATCAGCGCTACACGGCGGACTTTTGCCTCCACCTGAGCATCTTGGGGCAGCTGAATGGTCTCCCGGTCGAGCCTGTCGTCCACGCGAAATTGCGGGCGCTGCTCACGCACCTGATGTACCTGACGCAGCCGGACGGTCGGACCCCGCTCATAGGTGACGATGACGGTGGGAGGCTGCAGCTCCTCGACGACCGAGCTCCCAATGACTTTCGCGCGGCCTTGGCCACGGGCGCGGTTCTCTTCGAGGATCCGGAGTACCGCCACGTAGCCGGCGCAGCGGCCGAGGAAACCGTGTGGCTGCTCGGCTGTGCCGGCTTGCAGGCCTTCGACGCGTTGGCGAGCGTCACGCCCACCGCCACCAGCCGGGCGTTCCCCGACGGCGGGTACTACGTGATGCGCGACGGGTGGGGAAAGGACGCCAGCAGTCTGGTGGTTGACTGTGGCCCGCATGGCGTTCTCAACTGTGGGCACGCGCATGCGGACGCGCTGGGGTTCACCTTGGTGGTGCGGGGTACGGCGGTCCTCGTGGACCCTGGGACGTACACGTACATGCCACTGGGTGGCCTGCGCGATCACTTTCGGTCCTCGGCCGCCCACAACACGGTGACCGTGGCTGGGCAGTCTTCGTCGATTCCCCGCGGACCCTTCAGCTGGCGGCACGTAGGGAACAGCGCTGTGGCCGCCTGGAGGCCCGGGGCGCGCTGCGACTATTTCGAGGCTGTGCAAGACGGCTATGCTCGGCTGACGCCCCCGGCCTTGCACAGGCGCGCCATGCTGTTCGTGCGCGGCGACTACTGGATCGTCAGGGACCGTATCAGCACGGAAGGCGACCACGACGTCGAGGTGCATCTGCACTTCGCGCCGGGCATTACGGTCGAGATTCTGTCTCCGAGCCGGGCGGTGGGAAGGTGGCTCTCGGACTCGCAACGCGAGACACTGGAGATCCGCAGCTTCGGTCACCAGGGGGTGATGCGTGTGGACCAGGGTTGGGTGTCGAATTCGTACGGCGCGTTGCAGCCCGCGCCTTCGTGTGTGTTCTCAGCCCGGGCTGAGGGACCCCGTGACGTGGTGTCGTTCTTCGTGCCGCGACACGGCAACCAAGCGGCGGTGGACATCCATGAGCAGGCGGCGACGAATGGACGCGCGTTCGTGATCGGTGGCCCTCTTGTCGAAGACGTCCTGTTGGTCGGGGGAGGTGGCGAGGCAGCGGGTGGGGAGCTGTCATCGGATGCACAGTGGGCCTGGGTACGAGCCTCTCGACGAGACGAGGCGGTCTCTGAGTTCATCATGCTGCAGGGTCGGAGCCTGCGGTGGCGTGGCCGGCCGCTCGTGCAGGCGGACGGGCCCGTGCGCTACATCGCCGCCCGACGGCAGGGTCGGGAGCTGCACGTCGAGGTGGATGCGGCCGCTGGGTGCGAGGTCGACCTCCTGGGCGCCGATCGGATCGTCCTGAGTGGTGAGTCGCCCACCACGGTCGCAGTCGCGGGAGCGCGCCGTGCCGCGTCGGTGGGAAGGGGAGCCCCCTTGAGTGTGACGGCGGCCCGGGTGGAGGTGAGCTGACCCGTATGTGCGGGATTTGTGGGATCGCGTTTTCGACACGGTCGCGGCGCGCGGTGGATGCGCAGGAGCTCGTCCGGATGCGGGATACCATGACGCATCGGGGCCCGGACGATTGCGGCATCTTCAACCAGGGGCGCGTGGGGCTGGCCCATCGCCGGCTGTCGATCATCGACGTTGCGGGCGGGCACCAGCCGATGCACGACGACATCGGGTCGCTCCACATCGTGTATAACGGCGAGATCTACAACCATACCGACCTGCGCGCCTCGCTCGAGCGACGCGGTCATCGCTACCGCACCCGTTGCGATACGGAGACCATCCTCCGGCTGTACCAGGAGGAGGGTCCTCGGGCCGTCGACCAGCTCCGGGGGATGTTCGCCTTCGCCATCTGGGACAGTCGCCGAGAAGAGCTCTTCCTCGCCCGGGATCGGCTGGGCGAGAAGCCGCTGTACTACGTGCACACAGCTGACGGGTCCCTTTATTTCGCATCGGAAATCAAGGCGTTACTGGCGGCCCAGGCGACCCGACCGCTGCTGAATTACGGTGCCCTGCCGGACTATCTCGCCAATCACGCTCCCTCCGGGGCCACTACGCTGTTCGTTGGCGTGCAGCGGTTGCCACCGGGTCATACCCTGCGGTGGCGCGACGGAGTGCTCGAGATTCGAGAGTACTGGGACCTCAGCTTCGCCCGGACCGAGGGCGCGAACCGGACGGATAAGGATCTCATCGCGGAGTTCGGTGAGTGCTTCACCGACGCGGTCCGCACGCGGCTGATGTCGGACGTGCCCCTGGGCGTGTTTCTCTCCGGTGGGATCGACTCGGCGTCCATTGCGGCGGTCATGAGTCGGCTCGTGGATGAGCCGATCAAGACCTTCTCCGTTGGGTTCGCGGAGCAAGAGGCGAATGAGCTCGCCTACGCGCGCACCGTCGCGGCTGCCTATCGCACCGACCACCACGAGGTAGTGGTGAGTCCCGACGAGTTCCGTGACGCCCTGCCCAGCTTGATCTGGCACGAGGACAGGCCACTGAGTCATGCGGGGAGCGTGCCGCTGTACTTCGTGGCGCGACTGGCGACGGACCACGTGAAGGTGGTGTTGACGGGAGAAGGCAGCGACGAGCTCCTCGCCGGCTACGAGCGCTACACAAAGACGCTGTACAACGTCCGGCTGGGCGAGCACTACCACCGCATCGTGCCGGGGGGTCTCCGTCGCGCCGTGCGCCGGGCGGTGGAGCATCTGGGTGTGGGGTCGTTGCCGCGGCGGAAGCTGGAACGCACGTTTCTATGCATTCCGCCCGATCTGCCGAGCATCTACTTCGACAACTTCGCCGTCTTTCCGCGTGCGCTGCAGGCGCAATTGTTCACCCCCGCGGCGAAGGAGCGGGTCGCGGGTGCCGATCCGTATCGGGTAATGCGGGAGCACCTGGAGCGGACCGACGCCGACACGCTGCTCAACCGGCTGCTCTATGTCGACAGCAAGACGTACTTGCACGAGCTGCTGATGAAGCAGGACAAGATGAGCATGGCTGCCTCGATCGAGAGCCGCGTACCGTTCCTGGATCACCGGCTCGTGGAATTCACGGCGGGGTTACCCGCTCGGCTGAAGGTTCAGGGATCCACGACCAAGCGGATCCTGCGGGAGAGCATGAGAGGTGTCCTGCCACCCAGCATCCTGGCTCGCCCCAAGATGGGGTTCCCCGTGCCGGTCGGGTCCTGGTTCCGCGGCCGCTGGCGTGGGATGATGACGGAGCTTGTGCTCGGGGCTCGGGCGAGACAACGCGATATTTTCAATCCGGATGTGGTACGGCGCCTTGTAGACGAGCATGTGTCCGGACGCTTCGAGCATATGGAGCGGCTATGGGCACTCGTCAACTTCGAGCTGTGGCTGAGGCGGTTCGTGGACGGCGAGGAGGACGTACGGATGCCGCAAGCAGCGTCGGCCGCTCATGCGCGAGTCGCTGGGTGACGTGAGACAGGTCCACCAGCGGACCCGGCCCCCGTCAGGGGGTCGGCTGATAGGCGCGAAGGGAGCGCGGGGCCGGCGGGTGAGCCTGTTCGGCGCGCATCCAGGATTCCAGGACATACAAATACCACAGCTGGTGGCGCGCCCAGCCGCGTTGGGCCGAAGCCCTGAGCTCCGCGCGCAACCCCTCCGATGAGATCCAGCCGTCACCGACCAGTCGCGACGAGCGCAACGTGGCTTCCACATGGGGCAACCAGCGCCCGGCGAGCCAGCGTTCGACCGGAATTGAGAACCCCCGCTTACGGCCCCCCGCGATGCGGTGGCCGATCCTCCGGCGGGCGAGCTCGCGAAGAACGGCCTTGAGACGACCGCCCCGGAGGCGGATGGCGGGCGGCAGGGCGGAGGCGAATTCCCAAAGGTCCTGGTCCAGAAACGGCGACCGGGCCTCGAGCGCGTAGTGCATGGCGGCACCGTCTACCTTCGTCAAGTACTCCGCGACAAACTGCGTCCGGCGATCGTATTCCAGGTACTCCGTGAGCACTCGGCGACCGGAGTCTCCGGACCACGGGATGCGGCGCTGGTCGATGGTCACCGTCGCAAGCCGCTCTCCCAGTAATCCTTCGCGGTGATAAGTAGGCAGCCCGTCGTGGGCCTCGATGAAGGCGCCGAGCCCACCGGTCACATAGTCCACGAAATGGACCGCGCGCCGGAATGGCGTGGCGGGTTCGAAGGACGCTCGCGCCGACCGCCACCAGGCGCTCGCCCCGGGCGGCGTCACGCGTGCGAGGGTCTCTGCCAGCCACAGGTGGCGATGCCGGGGGTACCCGAGGAACAGGTCGTCCCCACCGTCTCCCGTGAGCAGCACCTTGGCGGAGCTCGCCACTTCCTTGCACACGCGTAGCATGCCCAGTGCCGAAGCGCACGCGAACGGCTCTGCGTACGCCGATGCCAGCTCCTCGACCCCAGGCCTCTCGGAGGCCGGCAGACCGACAAGGCGATGCCGGATGCCCAATTCCCTAGCGGTCGCGCACGCATCCGTCGTCTCGTCTTCCGGGTCACCGGGCGTGCCCACGGTGAAGGCGGTCAGGTCCGCTCCGAGCTTGGTGACGGCCCAGCACACGAGACCGGAGTCGAGGCCGCCGCTCAACAGGGCGCCGACGGGGACATCGGCGTCGAGCCGTCGCTCGACAGCTGCGAGAAAGAGGCGCTCGGTCTCTTCGACCGCTTCCTCGAACGTCGGCGTGCCTGCGAGGCGCACGGGGGGCGGCGTCCAGTATTCCTCCGTTTGCAGCACTCCGTCCCGCCACCGCACGATCGACGCTGCCGGTACCTTGGTGAAGCCTTGGTAGATGGCGCGACGATCCGTCACGAAACCGAACTCGAGATACTCTGCGAGTGCTTCCTCGTCGAGGTCGCCGGCCCAGCCGCCGGCGCGCAGCGCCCGAACGGTCGACGCGAAGCCGATGCAGCCGTTTCGCTCGGCATACACGAGGGGTTTTGTCCCCAGCCGGTCGCGAACCAGGTACAGCGTGCGCTGTGCATTGTCCCACAGCGCAAACGCGAACATCCCCCGCAGACGGGCGACCAAGCCATGGATTCCCCAGCGGTGGTATCCATGCAGCAGGACTTCGGTGTCGGTCCGGCTACGGAACTGCGCGCCGGCGGCGGCGAGCTCCGTCGTCAGCGTGCGAAAGTTGTAGATCGCGCCGTTGAAGACGACCCCCAGGGATCGGTCGGGCGACATCATCGGTTGCCGGCCGGCATCGCTGAGGTCGAAAATGGCGAGGCGCCGATGACCGAGCACGACGTCCGGCCAGCATTCGAGACCCTCGCTGTCCGGCCCTCGCCGGGCCAGCGCGTGGACCATCTGCTGGACTCCCTCGAGCGCCAGGGTCGGGTTCTCGAACCCGACTACGCCAGCAATCCCGCACATGTCGCGCTCAAAGCGGCTAACCGGGGCGTTACCTCGGATGGCATGGTGCGGCTGCGGCCCAGAAGCATCCGCTTCAGGCGCAGGAGGCCCGATACGAAGTGCACCAAATGCGGCCGGTCGTCCGGGTAGGGGAAGCGGGGAAGAGCGAATCGACCCAGTGCTCCGTGCGCCCGAAGGTGGCGCGCGGCAGCGTAGTCACGCACGGTAGTCAAGGCGACCCGAAAGCGCGCATGCTGCGTCGCCTCGAGCTCCCGTTGCCCGAACGCACGCGGCTCGCCGTTCGGATAGCAGAAAACGGGTACCCAGGCGTCGGTCTCCTGGCGCACCCGACGGTACGATTCCTCGATCTCCCAGCGGCAGGCCTGGTCGGTCGCGAGACTGAGGATGGGATGCGTCACGGTATGGGGACCGAACGTCACGCCGAGTTTCGCTGTGCGGCGCACCTCGTCCCAGCTGATCGGCGCCACCGCCGGTGGCGGGCTCGCGGGGAGTTCCACGTCGAGCTGCCGGGCAAGCCACGCGATTGTCGCTTCGCGCTGCAGCCCGTCCATCCACTCGAGCCGAGAAAGGACATCCTGCTGCACCCGGCTCCGCTCGCCCGGCGTCGACCAGCGATACGAGCGCGCTTCGGACTCCAAGTTGAGCACGAGCGAGCTACACTGGGTGTGCTCGAAAAGGTAGGTGACGCGATCCCACCACAACCAGAGCAACCCGTCGACAAAGCCCGTCGTGACGAACAACGTCACCGGACAGTCGAACTCGGCGAAGACGGGTGCGGCGATGCGGGCGAAATCGCCATATCCGTCGTCCACTGTGAAGGCCACGGTGGGTGGGCCCCCGCCGCCCTCCTCAAGGTCTCTGATCACGTCGGTCAGGCTGAGGAGCCGGTAGCGATGGCGACGGAGGTACGCCAAGTGATCGCGCAGGGCAGCAGGGTCGTGCCCCACTACGCCCAGGTCCGGGTCTGCGAACCGATGGAACGTGAAGATCGACACGAGGCCGCGCCCGAGGGTGCGGAGCGCCGGCGCGAATATGTCCGCGCTCATCACCCGGGACAGGAAGGGGCGGGGCAGGCTCGCGGGCATATTAGCGCCGGGCCACCTGGCGCAGCCACGCTGCGCCCGTGCTCACCAGCGCCGCTACACGCGCTGGGAAGGCGTGAGGTTCGAAGTTCCAATCCTCTGCCACGTCCACGGTCTCCTTGCTGAATCGCCGCTTGAACTCGGAAATCCCGCCGAGCGGGTCCCCGGAGCTCGCTGTGCCGTCCGTCGCGCCGCCGAGATCGAACCACGTCGCACCGGCCCGCTTCGCCCACAGGATCAGATCCCAGAACAGTGGATGCACGATTCCCACGCCCGGGAGATCGCTGGGCCGTGAGGAAGCGCCGGCGAAATAGCTCACGCTCTGCCCGTTCCACCATCCCCACGCGAAGCCGAGCAGGGCATCCGGCCCTTCCCGGTCCGAGCGGAACAGCCCGACCAGCCGAGAGGCGTCCGGCACGCGGCGCGACAGCTCGATGACGCCCTCCCAATCCCACACCTCCTGGTAGCGCGCACCCGTACGCGCGAAGGTCTCGCTCGATAGCGCGTCCAACCGGCGTCCCAGCCGGCGGTCGTCGAGCGAGCGAACCTGCACCGGCAGTTTCGCCACCGAGCGAATCGCGCGCCGCACGGTTGGGCTGAAGGACCCAAATAACTCATCCTCGCTAGGCTGCAGATCGAGCGCGAACGTTCTGCCCCAATTCCGCGTGGTAGGCGCCCGCACGAAGTCGTTCTGCGCGAGGAGCTCCCCGAGAGTCGCCCGCGCGTTATCGTCCCGCGAGAACACCTCCACGCTCACGCGCAGCACGCGCGGCTCTTGCCGCGCCACCGCTGCGAGCGCGCGGACGGCGGCGGCCCAGTGGGCGCGCGGCACGCCCTCTCCAAAGCGCTCGACGCGCAACAGGCGAAAGCCCGGCAGCGCACGGCTTGCGGCGCTGTACATGCCGAAGGCTGCCGCACAACGACCGTCCGGCTCCCGGAGGGCAACGAGCAGCGACGCCACCCCGCGCCGGGCCTGCGGCCAGCCGATCCGATGAGGCAACGGCAATCGGACACCCTCGATCGCAAGAGCCCGCTCGCACGCCTCGCGGTCAGGCGACCCCTCCGGCAAGACCTCGACGCGGACGGCGGGCGCGGTTGCGGAGTTCGGGGCGACCATGGTCACGCGCCTTCCGCCGCGGGTTGTTTGGTGATGAAGGGGCGCACCGCGACGCCGACGTAGCGTCGGGCGTACCACGAGAGCAGCCCGACCCTGGTGAACCCGGCTGCCACCGTCGCCGCCGCCGCGCCCACGGCACCAAACGCGGGGGTCAGCACGAACGTGAGCGCGAGGTTGAAGAGCGCCGTGCCGACGACCATCCGGCTCGCCGCCCGTTCATGCCCGGTCATAGTCAACAGGAACCCCGAGATGATGCCCATCGTCGCGCCCACGACTTGACCAGTGGCCAGCACTGCCAGGATGGGATACGCGTCGCGGAACGCCGCTCCGTACGCGTTGAGTACGACGCGACCGCCGGCGAGCAGCAGCACGACGACCGGAATACTCATCGCCGCGCAGCCCTGGACGGTGCGGACCACCAGGGCCTGCAGCTCGGCTCGCCGTCCGCGGGCGTGGAGGTCGGATACCATCGGCAGCACGACGAAAATCACCGCCTGCGCGCCGAGCATGGTCAGCCCCGACAGCTGGCTCGCCGCACTGTACAGCCCAGCGTCGCGCGGGCTGAGGAGGGTCCCTACCACCAGGATGTCCGCCTGCTGCGACAGGACGAGCTGCGCTGCCGAAATCACCAGGAAGCTGCGAACCGCCCCCTTCCACTTGGTCCGCTCGAACTCGGGCGGCGCCGCGATGGCGCTCGCTGGAGCGGCGCGACGCAACAGGAACAGGCTCGCGCCCAGCGCCACGGCAGTCGCCCCGGCGTTGAGGGCCACGGCGCTCCCCGCTTCGAGCTGCACGCCGGCTGCCCCGACGAGCACAATGCCCACACCGAACAGGACAGGCCGCAGCAAGACCTGCGGTAGTTGCGCCTGCGGGACCTGTCGGAACCCCTGGAGCGTACTGCCGCTGAACAGCAGGAGTGCGCTCAGCGGCACCAACGCAGAGGCCGCCCAGATTCCTCCCTCAATCCCTGGGTGGAGGTGATGCCGTAATAGCCACGCCGCACCGCCGGCGAGCAGTGCGACTCCGATCGCGGTGCGGGTGACCACGCGCCACCCGTACTGCCAGAATCCGCGGAGGAGCCCGTCCTGTCGTTGCCCGTCATAGGTGGCAATGAACCGGATAGCGGCCGTGTCGAACTCGAGTTTCCCTACCAGAACGGCAACGTTGACCCACGCCAACAGGTAGCTGTAAACGCCGTAGCGCGTCGCTTCGAGGGCTCTTGCCAGGATGACCTGAACGACGAACGATGCGACAGCACCGCTCGCCGTGCCGCCGATCGACCACCCGGCGCCCCGAATCATGGCCGGCGTCACACCGATCCGCGCCCGGAGCGCGGCCAGGGACGCGAGCGGTCCGACCTGCGGCGCAGGAGCCGCGGCCACATCGGCGCTCTGACCCTCGAGCGGTCTCACAACGCTTTCCCGGTGACTAGACAAGGCAAATCGGGACAACCAAGGCTCCTCCGAGGGACGTCGCGCACGGCGGAGGCGCAAGTCGCGTGCCCACCCCGAACTCGGGTGCCCGGCGACGCGCGTGTGAACCGCTCGCCGAGCCCGTGGCGTCGAGCCCCTGGATGTGGCGCGGACGCCACAGCAGGCGGTAAGTCGGTCTCCCTGCGCTCCCATCCGTCGTGGAGCTCGGGTCCCGCTCTTGCGTACATCGAACGGAAACACGTGAACTCCTCCTCCTCGGCCCGGACGGGCATCGTGACGTGGGCTCCGGTTGCCCTCGCCCTGGCCATGATAGCAGGCGCCACCCTCGTCCCGATGGCGTCCGGCGTGCCTGGCGACGGTATCCCATTTTGGTGCCTGGGTTGCGGCGATTACGCCCTGGCCGATGCCGTGGCGAACGTAGCGCTCTTCGTGCCCCTAGGATGGGCCCTAGCTCGCACCGGCGTGCCGTGCTCGTCGGGTCTCGCGGTGGTCCTGACGACCACGATCGGGGTCGAGTGGCTGCAATACGCAGTGATCCCGGGTCGGGTCGCCAGCGTGGCGGACATCCTCGCGAACACCCTCGGCGGCGTCATCGGATTAGTTCTACCACACCTCCATCGGTGGGTGGTCGAAACACGCCGGCGCGCCGTGTGTGCATCGATTGTTTATGGCGTGCTGCTCAGCGCCTGCCTCGAGGCAGGCGAGGCAACGCAGGCAGTCCTCTCCCCGGGCACGCTCGACTGGACGCGAGGAGCGGCCGACGGGTCGCACTACGTGCCGTTTACCGGCTTACTGAGAGAGGTGCGGGTCGACGGGGTGCTGATCACCTTCGACCAGTGGCTCGATGTCCCGCCTGCGAAAGGCGCGGACATCGTCGTCGCGCTTACGTCGGGTCGCCCCGACACCGGACTGGCCCACGTGGTCATCGCCTGGATGCCGAACGGCCGTGGTTGGCTGTGGTTGGAGCAGAGGGACCGAGACCTCCACCTTCACCTGGCGTCGGGGAGTGACCGCGCCCGGCTACGGGGTCACTCCTTGTGGCTCCGCCACGTGATGCCCGCGATGGCCGGCGATCCGGTAACGGTACGGTTGGTCGTGCGTCGATTCGGGTACCGCCTCGTCCTCGTCACCAACGCCGGCGCTGTCGTTCGAGAAGCACGCATCACTCCGGGCGACGGGTGGCGCCTGTTTGCCCCGGGGGAGCGCGAGTGGAGCCAGTGGGCCGGGGTTCTGACGGCGGGCTGGATGGCCGTCTTGCTCGCGCCGCTCGGATACCTCGCGTCGGTACGATCGGGTCGGGCGGTGGCGGTCGCCACGGTGGGCGCGTCGATGAGCCTGGTGCTCATGTCCCTGGGGTCGGGCGGCACGTGGCTCGGACTGGCGGGGTGGTGCGGGGCTGTGATTGGCCTTCTAGTCGGTTCGCAGAATAG
>Ga0209239_1001038_pt1 | contig 16308 bp, 17 predicted proteins | sample GraSoi013_2_20cm_FD_185824 | JGI IMG/M metagenome (GOLD analysis project Ga0209239, IMG submission 185824) | Grasslands soil microbial communities from the Angelo Coastal Reserve, California, USA - Sample 10_02_2013_2_20cm (SPAdes) (version 2) | ecosystem: Environmental > Terrestrial > Soil >...
GAACTTTCAGACGTGCCACCCGGTCGGGATCGAGCCCGGCACCCGGATCCGCGTGCTCGACGTCGGACCGGAGCTCGAGTGCCCGCTCGGCTATTCCCTCGTGTCCGCGAAGGTCGCGTACGACGATTGAGGACTCCGATGAAGGCATCCCTCCCGCGTCGGATGACGCTCCCCGCGATCGAGGCCGCGGTGATCACGCTCGGGTACGGGCCGAAACGCGAGACGTTCGATCTGGTCGCCTTCAAGGCGCTCCACAACGGGAAGCGGTTCCACATGCGCCTGGAGACGCACGGCCTCGACCGGGTCCCGAAGGGATCCGAGATCGACCTGCACATGGACTTCTTCCGCGAGGTGAAAGGCTTCCACGGATCCGAGGGGGAATCCGAGGAGATCGCGTTCGAGATGGCCCAGCTCCTCGGCTCGCTGAACGCGCAGGACCCGGACCGGACGCGGCCGCGGGTCCGCTGTCCGGAATGCGGCAAGGAATTCGGACAGGAGGCGTTTCGGGCGCACCGCAAGGTGGTCCACGGATTCTAGAGGATGTCCCGACCGTAGACGGTGCGACCGCCGGTCCGGAAACCCATCGACTTCCAGAACGCCGCTGCGTTCGCGTTCGTCGGCGTGACTTCGAGATCGATCCGCTCGACGCGCATCGCCTTTGCCTCTTCGAGGAGGCGCGTGGCGAGGGCCCGCCCGACTCCCTTCCGCCGCCACGCAGGGTCGACGAAGAAATCGTTCAGGACCAGGAGCCGGCCCTCTTCCGCGGACGGGGAGTACACCGCAAGGGCCATGCCGACGACGGCCTTTTTCTCCCGCGCGACGAGGACGACTCCCCCGACCCGGTTCTTCATCACCTGCTCGACGGCCCACGTGATCCGCTCGGGGCGTGGCTTGACGCTTTCGGAGGTCAGGTAAGCCGCGATGAGCCGTTCCACGTCGAGACGATCCGTCGGATTCGCGCGCTCGACGAGGACCATCGGCCGCGGGCGACATCCCGCCACCCTATAAGCATTACCCTGCGACAATCGGAATCGATGCCGCGGCGCCAGAATCGTTCCGTTGGACGGACACCCTCCATGAAAATCAGAAGAGCGTGACTCGGACGGTCTGGCCGGTTTCCAGTCGTTCGACGTCTGCGGGAATCTCGATGTATCCATCCGCATGGGCCATCGAGGTGATCGCGCTGCTTTCTTTGAACGCGGAGAAGGCCTGTCCGTCCACGACGCGAACCGTGTGGAACTCGAGGCGCCCCGTGGCCCGCTCGATCCGTTTCCCGAGAGGAACTTCCACGGTGCGGGGTTGGCCCGGCGGCAGCCGAGCCATGCGTCGCAGCATCGGGGCGAGCATCAGGTAACAATTGGTCAGGCAGGACGTCGGGTATCCGGGCATCCCCAGGACAGGCTTTCCGTCGACGCGGCCGAGGGACGTCGGCTTGCCCGGCTTCACCGCGACTCCGTGGAACAAGAGATCTCCCATGGACCGCACCGCATCGACGACGATGTCTCGCTCGCCGACGGACGATCCTCCGGAGAATACGACGAAATCGTTGGCGATGCCCCGACGGAGCGCGGCACGCAACGCCGAGAGCCGATCCGGCAGACGACCGAGGAGGACCGGCACCCCACCATGTGCGCGCACGACGCTCGCGATCGTGTGCGAATTGATATCGTACACCTGTCCCGGTCGAATCGGTTTTCCGGCGGGCACGATCTCGTCGCCCGTGGTGAGAATTGAGACCCGCGGTTGCGCGTACGCCCGCGCACGGGCCACTCCGATCGCCGCGAGAGCGCCCACTTTCGCGGGCGTCAGCAACTCCCCTGCACGGACCACGATCGAACCGCGTCGGATGTCCGCGCCGCGCGCGGCGACGTGTTGGCCGGCATGGACGGCCGCGATAATTTTGATGTCTTTTCCGTCGCGTTCCGTGTCTTCGACTCGGACGACCGCGTTCGCACCCGCGGGAAGAGTCGATCCTGTCGCCACCTCTGTGCAAGTTCCCGTCGTCACTCGCTTCCGTGGAATCGTGTCCACGTGGAGGGCCTCGAGTTGTCGCAATATCGTAGGCCGGCTCTCTTGAGCACGGGCCGTGTCGCGGGCGACGACCGCGTAACCATCCATTGCGGCGCGATCGGCGAGAGGCACATCGATCCTCGAACGCACGTCGACTGCGGCGACCCGACCCGAAGCCTCGAGGAGGGCCACGGTCTCCATCCGTTCCATGGGCCGTACGAGATCCATGGCCATCCGCCTCGCGTCCTCGAAGGAGATCAGAGCCTTGAAGGGCCGCATCCCGTGCCCTGCATGTTCCCTCGGTTCGTGGGCGTGTGCTGTGCCTCGCCTCATCGGCCCATCACTCCGACGGCATGGCCCAGCTCCGGGAGGACCAACTTCTCCATCGCCAGTCGACATGCATCCGGGGATCCCGGGAGACAGAACACGATCCGGCCGTGGTACACGCCCGAGGCCGCGCCGGAAAGCATCGCTGCACTGCCAATCTTCTCGTACGATAGGAAGCGGAACAGTTCGCCGAATCCGGGGAGGCTGCGCTCGAACGTCGGAAGGAGTGTAGGAATCGTCACATCCCGCTTTCCGATCCCGGTCCCGCCGTTCGTGACGATCGCGTCGCAGGTCCACGAGGCCTGTTCGACCGCGTCGAGGATTGGTTTCGATTCATCCTTCACCACGGCCGAGAAGAGTACGGAGTGACCGGCCCGCTGGAAGAGATCGCGGATCAACTTGCCCGATTCGTCCGTGTCCGGTGTCCGACTGTCGGAGATGGTGATGACGCCGCACTTCACCGATGCGGGGGCATGCTCTTTGTGTTTCTTGGGGACGGCCATGGTTCGGATGGCAGAGAAGACCGAGGCGCGTCTAAAGGTTCTCCTTCCAATTCAACCTTAAACAAGGTTAACTTGGGAATTGCCTACAAACGATGTCTATGGCCTCTACATCGCGAGGCCGAGAAACGGAGCGATGCGATCCCCGACAGCGGGATCATCGAGCGAGGACACGAACGCGGGCAAGGAGTCGAACGGTCTCGCGCGGACGATGCGCGCCGCGCGTTTCGCCCCGATTCCCGGAAGGGCCGAGATCGCCGCGAGCGGCGCGCGGTTTACATCGAGCGGATATTCGACCGCGGTGAGGGAACGCTGCCCGTGGCTCACGACGCGGACGTCGACGAACCGATTGATGCCGGTCGTGTACGGCAAGCCGACGAGGATCGGATAGGTACCGATCTGTCTGCCATACGTCACATGTCCATCCTGCAGCTCCAGGAACACGTCGCGGAGGACGGTCCCCTCGGGAACGACGCGCCGCAACATCTCATGGTCAATTGCGGTTCGGACCGCTTCCTTGAACCGACGGAACTCGCGGTACAGCCCGGTCGGCTCGAACTCCCGTCGGACCGGGCGCACTTGCCGGATGTTGATCCGACGAATCCAGAGGTCTTCGTCGAGGAGGTGTTTCAGGAATGTGAGGTTCAGCTCGAACGTCTTCTTCGTCTCGCCGTCGAGGCCCACGACGAAATTCAGGCCGGGCAGGAGAGTCGGCATGCCACTCGCGCCCCGCTCCCTCCCTACCTCGTTCACCATGCGAATCGCTTCGAGGCAGTCGTCCGCGTCGATGTTGAGATTGTTCGCCTCCGTGACTCTTGGATCCGCAGACTCGAGTCCGAACGACAGCGAGTTGCCGGAGGAAGCAAGACGGGCCAGATCGTGCATCGCGGCCATCGCGTCATCCGGATGCGCGATCATCATCGCGGGATCGCCGTTGTCCGTGTGAAGCACCTTGAGATTTGGGGCGGCCACGCGGATCCCCTCGAGCAACTCTCGGATCACGGGCACATTAATCCGCGGCGTCGGGGAGGAACCGAGTCCGATCGCCTGGTAGCTGAAGAAATCTGCTTGGCCTCCGAGGCGGAAGTTCAACGCGCCGAGATCCGCGAGCCGACGGACCTCCGCGAGGACGCCGGCCACGTCGCGAAACTTCGGCCTGCCGTACATCGGCTCGATGCAGAAGGAGCATCCCTTGTTGACGTAGCGGACACAGCCCTTCGACGTGTCGAGCTCGACGGTGAGCGGCTCCGGGAAATCGGGATGGTCGCGGACGACGTCCGCACCGAGGAGCGCCCAACGGTCCCACTCTTCCATCGTCTTGTCACGGTGCGTCCATTCGCCGGTCGTCAGTTGATCGTACACGGCCGCATCGAGGTCGCGCAAGGCGACCCAGTCGAACGGCTTGATCAGGGTTTCGTCGTAATACCGGAATCTCGCGAGCGGGCCACCGAAGACCCGGGTCCCTTCGAAGGCGTTCGCGTGATGGACGATCTCCTTCTCGCTAATGGGCAGACTTCTCAGATATTTCCCCGGGACGATGGGGCCTGAGATCACGACGAGCAGATCGCCCGCCAGCGGATGGCGCGCACGGACCCGGTCGATTGTCACGTACTCCCATTCGTGCCCCGCGTCACGAATCGCGCCCGCGACGTACCGCGGATACGGCGAGATATACGGTGGCACGCCGAAGTTCGACGGCTCGTCCACGTACCCGTCGAGGATCACGACTTTCATCGGCCGGAATCCATGTCGCCGTTGCGATAAAAGGACTTCGCCCGAGGCGGACGAGTCCCCGGGCGTGACCTGACGATCTACTTGCTCCCCCATCGGCCGATGACGATGATGAGGACAATCATGACGACCGTAATGACGAGGGCAGTCACGAGGTAGCCAATCCAACCGATGGGCGTGATGTTCGCGAACGTAGTGTCGACGCCCGCGACTTTCAGTCCTCCGGTTACCACATTGTTCCATAGCAGGGCAATGACAAACCCGAAGGCCGCTGCCAGGGAGGTCGAAATTGTCTTGCGCACTTCCGCCATCGAAATCTTTCGTTCATCCGCCATACTTTTCCCGGCGGAAAATGGCTGTCTAGGTTCTAAGGTCTACCGTCCCCCGCCTTCGCCTCTTTCTCTTTTCTCACGACGTGCACGTCCTCGATGCGCGCACTCGGGTATTGTCCCTTCGAATCCTTCTCCAAGGGCTTCACCATGTCCCACACCGTGAGTAGCGCGACCGTGGCACCGTAGAGCGCTTCCATCTCGACACCGGTCTTGTACGTCGCCTCCACGGTCGTCGTCGCAACGATCCGATCACCGTGGACGTCGAAGGTCACACTCGCCGCGGTGATCGGAATCGGATGGCAATGCGGCAAGACCTGCCACACGCTTTTCATCGCATGGAGGGCCGCGACCTCCGCGGACGCAAGGACATCGCCCTTCTCGATCCGACCGTCGCGAATCGCGCGGACGGTGGGAGGTCGGAGACGGATCGAGCCCGTCGCCACCGCGCGCCGGTGGACGTCGGGCTTCCGGCCGATGTCCACGATCTTGGCCATCCCTTCCGGATGATCGCCCGCGCTATTTCTCCCTCGCGCCTTTGTCAAGCGTTTCCTGTCGGTCAGGCGCCGTATCGCGGACCCACCACACGCGCGCGACGGATTTGTCAAGTCGACCTGTCGGACGCGACAAGCATTATCTACGATGCCCGCGGCTCCAGACGACTGCGTGCGGACTGGCTGCGCGCAGGAAGGGATGGGAAGGGTGACCGCTCGGCGGCTCGCCCCACGACGATCCTTCTCCGCGCCACCAACCGCCATGCGACGCAACGGATGGTAGGAGACGCGAACACATGGCAAGGCTGAAAAAACTCGTGGGGCTGACCTTGGCCGTCGTCTTGGCGACGGCGCTGGTTGCCTACATGCTCCGGCCGTCGGCCACGCCGACGACGACGAGCAACACGACCGAGCCGCCCGCGGATCAGACGTGCCCGTCGCGCCATGGCCATACGTGCGGGACGATCCCCAGCACGACGAACGGTGGCCAAGGCTCGAACGGCGGATCGAACGGAGACCACGATACCGACGACCATGACGACCATGGAGACCACGGTGGCCATTCGGACGATGACCACGATGGGGGCCATGGCGACCATGGACACGGCGACCATGACAGCGAAGGCCATCATGGCGAACACGGTGGAGCCTCCGATCGAGGCCACGGTCATGGCGAGCACGACGATTCGTGAGACGACGAACCTTTAGCCCTCTCGGGTGCGGTGGCGCGGGGCCGGAGCGGTCCCGCCCGATCTTTCCGCGGATCGAAGCGGAGGGACGCGAGAGCCGACGGCTTCGGGTCAGCGGCGGCGACGGACGCGGTCGGGCCGATCGGTGATATCCGTTTTCCAGATCGGGACGATGCGCTTCACCTCGTCCATGACCCATGCGCAGGCCGCGAAGGCTTCCGCGCGATGGACGGCGGCGCAGGCGATCGCGACGGAATCGCCGCCGACCGGGACGCGGCCAATCCGGTGGACGATCGACACATCCGTGAGGCCGAACTTGTCCTTCGCCCGCCCCGCGAGCGCGGTGAGACTCTTGATCGCCATCGGACGGTACACCTCGTAGTCCAGGGCCCGCACGCCTTCGTCCGAACGGACCGTCCCGACGAAGAGGACAATTGCACCGGCATCATTACGTCGGACGCTGTCGACGACGGCCTCGGGATCGATGCGCGCTCGCCGCACGTCGATCATGGCACACCCCCGCTGACCGGAGGGAGCAGGGCCACCTCGTCTCCCTCCTGGAGGATGCGATCGGATGGCGCGAGGTCGTGATTCACCGCGAGCAACATCGTCTGGCGGTGGCCCGCGAGCCGCGGGTACTTCGCCACCACTCCGTCCACGAGTTCCTGAAGCGTGAGGCCGTCCCGCGCCGACCACGTGAGGCCCCGCGATCCGACGATCTCGCGGTACGTCGCGAAGAGCCGGACCTGGATCCGCATCGATCGGTTCCATGGCCCCGCCGTCCTAAGGCCTTTGTCGTCAGGGCGGGAGGGCGCGGGCCAGGATTTCTCCGCGACGCCGGCGGAGCTCCGCGGTGAGTCGGTCCAGGTACGCATCGAGCGCCTCCTCGAGTTTCTGCCGCGCGGCCTCGGACCGAAGGGCGCCGAGATACCGAAACGCCTGAACCCTCCGACCGCCCCGCTCCTCGTAGTGCCAGAAATACAGGTACCGCCGTCCGCGAATCTCCTTTGTTGTCACGCCACAGCCGATTTGCACAGTCCCGAATCGAATCAACCTTATTCAAGGGTAACGGTGCATCTCTTTGTTTCCGGAATTCGGACAAACGTTAAATTCTCTGAGTCGGTCGTTTCTCGTATGGGACTGCGGGACCGTCGGCGAGCAGGTCTGCTCCTCTTCGCCGGTTCGATCGGGTTCGCGATCGGGATGACGGTCGCCGAAGCCATGTATCCCGGCTACAATGTGGCGCATGATTTCCTCGGAGACTTGGGCGTCGGGCCCAGTGCTCTCACCTTCAACGCCTCGATCCTGTTCCTGGGCGTCGCATTCCTCGCGGCGGCCGTGTTCCTCGTACGGGCATTCCGGGATCGGCTCCTGCCCATCGCGGTGGCCGTGACCGGAATCGGCGCGATCGGCTTCGCCCTCGTGCCCGCGACGGAGGACAATCCGGTCCGCATGATCCACACGGGCGCCGCGTTCCTGGCCTACGCCTTTGGCGCCTTGTCCGCGATCCTGGCGGCCCGACTCCTCCGACCGCCGCTTCGATATGCGTCGGCGGTCCTCGGCGTCGTCTCCTTCATCGGGCTTGGATTGATGATTTCCCAGACCTACGTGGGCCTCGATCGCGGCGTCTGGGAGCAGGTCGCGGTCTGGTCGATCCTCGTCTGGGGCATGGCCATGGGGGGATCTCTCCTGATCCCGCCCTCCGCCTCTCGGAGGGAGTCGGTCCCCGCCGGTTCTCGGAGCGCCTGATCAACCTGGTTCAAGGTTAATTTCGCTCTCCGCCGGACGCTGGCTGGGTGGCCCCCCACCCCTTCCCTTCCACTGGAAAGCCTTATGCCGCGGGCGTCGCCTCGGACGAGCGCTTGGACGTCCTCCTGATCTCCCTCGACCCTGATGTCGTCGAGATCTCCGCCCTCGTGGCGTCCGCGGGCCACCGGATCGTGAACACGATCATCCAGCGACGGAACCACCCGGACCCGCGCACCTTCATCGGCCGAGGCAAGCTTGAGGAGGTCCGGGACCGCGTCGCCGAGGACGATGTCGATACGGTCGTGTTCAACGGGGAGCTGCGCCCGACGATGCACTATCTGCTGGAGCGGGAGTTGCATGTGGAATGCTACGATCGCCTGCGGGTCCTGCTCGAGCTGTTCGCGCAGCGCGCGTCGAGCCGGGAAGGAAAGCTCCAGGTCGAACTGGCCCTCCTCCACTATGAGGTCCCTCTCCTCCGGGAGTGGATCCATGAGGGAGACATCGGGGAGCGGCCCGGTTTCATGGCGGGCGGGGAGCAACGCGTCGACGCGTACTACGAAACCGTGAAGCGACGGATGAAGAAGATCCGCGACGAACTCGAGACGATCCGACGGGGACGGGAGGTCCGACGAATCGTACGGAAGGACCGAGGCTATCACCTGGTCGCCCTCGCGGGTTATGCGAACGCAGGGAAGACGTCTCTCTGCAACGCCCTGACGGACGAGCATCTGCTCGTGGAGGACCGGATGTTCTCGACCTTGGCGACGACCACGCGCAGCTTGGTCGGGACGAGGAAACGGATCCTGCTCACGGACACGATCGGATTCGTCGATGGCGTGCCGTTCTGGTTGGTCGAGGCGTTCCACGCAACCCTCGAAGAGATCCTTCAGGCGGACCTGGTCCTCCTCTTGGTCGACGCCACGGATTCCGAGTCGGAAATCCAGCGAAAGGTCCGACTCGCGGCTCGCACCCTCTTCCCGAACGTTCCGTCGGATTCCGTCGTCCCGGTGCTGACGAAGGTCGACGTTCTTCCCGAAGAACAAATCGCGGCTCGCGTAAGCGTCTTGGAAGATTCGGAATTCCACCGAGCGCCGCTCGCGATTTCCGTGCGGACCGGACGCGGCATCCGAGAGTTGCGGGAGGCGGTCCACCAGGCCTTCGTGTATCCACTCGAGCTCCACTTGGTCCTGATGCCCGGCCCGGAGTCTTCCGGAAAGGTGCACTGGTTGTACGAGCATACGGACGTGGTGTCGGCGGTCCACGGCCCGGACCGGATCGAGCTCGTCGTCCGATGCCGGATCCGCGACCGCGAGGCCGTGGAACGTCTCGGCCGCGTCGTCCTGTCGAGGGACGTCACGTAGTCAGCTTTTGATCCGGAACTCGCGCTTCTTCTCGAGGAAACGTCGCTCGTACGCGGACGGCAGATGGTCGTACGTGAGCTCCTCGATCCGCCGCAGGTTCTTCACGAACAGTTCCTTCGACGTCGTCGAGATGAGCCGCTCGAACTCCCGTTCCTTCCGGATCGTATCGATGAAGTAAAAACCGCCCGCGAGCACGGCGAGGAAGCCGAGGAACGCTTCCCATACCACGTACTCGCCGACCGCATGATGGATCGACTTCAGCCAATCCGGGCTCTGCGTCGGCGCGAGGTACTGGGTGAGGGAAAAGACCATCCCGAGGATCCCGAGGGCGAAGAACAGGGCGCTGAGCTCGTAGCGGAGCTCGCGGAAAATACCCATGGTGGCCGCGGGCAACGAGGGCGGTCGGGATAAGCTTTGCCGGGAGGAAGGCTTTCATTCGGACGCGCGTTGCCTTTTCGATGGCGTCGCGCACGCCTTTGTATGATTGGCATCGGTCCGCCGGCGCTCGGTTCATCGAGTTCGGCGGTTGGGAGATGCCGCTCCTCTACACGGGCATCGTCGAGGAGCACCTGACCGTGCGCAAGGCGGTCGGCCTCTTCGACGTGAGTCACATGGGAAAGATCTTCGTCGAGGGCCTCGCGTCTCATGCGTTCCTCGATTCGCTCTGTGCGAATGAAATTGCTCGGACGCCGGGTCGCGCGCGGTACACGCATCTGTTGCGGGACGACGGCACGATCATCGATGACGTGATCATCACGTGCCTCGCGCCGGACCGATTCTTTCTCGTGTGCAACGCCGGGCCACGCGCGGCCGTCGTGTCGTGGTTGAAAGGTCACATCAAGCAAGGCGTGAGTCTCGCCGATCGCACCTTCGAGTTTTTCTGCCTCGCGCTGCAAGGACCTCGGGCGCCGGACCTCCTTCAGCGGTTCACGTCCGTGGACCTCTCGCGCATGAAGCCTTTTTCGGGCGCGGTCCTCGACTTCGTGACGCCGGCGCCCTGGGGGGCCGCGCCGCGGGCGGTTCCACCGGAAATCGAGGGGTGGGGGCGCGCACAGGCCAAGGACCCCTCCATGCCGCGTCGAGGGGGGCCCACCGTTTCCGGTGGACGGATCGCCTTCCTCGCCACGCTGACAGGCTACACGGGCGAGCCGGGATTCGAGCTCTTCCCACTCGCGGCGGAGGGCCTGGGAGTCTGGGAGTCGGTCCTGAAATCCGGCGAGGACCTCGGGATCCGGCCGATCGGACTCGGCGCGCGGGACACCCTTCGCCTCGAGAAAGGGTACCTGTTATCCGGGCAGGATTTCGACGGGCATCAGACGCCGCTCGAGGTGAACAGCGCATGGCTCGTGAAATGGGACCACCCCTTCATCGGACGCGATGCGCTCGAGCGACAACGGACGAAGGACGATTATCGTAGGCTCGTGGGCGTTCGCATGGGGGATCGCGGGATCCCACGGCACGGGTACCGCGTCCTGTTCCAGGGGAAGGACGTCGGCCTGGTGACGAGCGGGACGATGTCTCCGTCTCTTCGGGTCGGGATCGCGCTTGCTTCGGTGGACAAGTCCGCCTCGGCAATCGGGACCACGTTGGATGTCGACATCCGCGGGACCCTGCATCCGGCGTCTGTCGTGAAACTCCCTTTCCTGTGAGGCCGTCCCTCCATGGGAATAGGTTCACCCATCTCCGTCCGTATCTTGATATGGAACGTGCCGGTATGGTAACAAACGTGGTAACAGCCGTGCGGACTGCTGGTAACATACGTGGTTCAAAAAGGACTATACCGCGGACGGTCCTTCGCGGCGCCCCCCAGGGATGGTCATACTGCCTGCGTATCGTCAGACTCCTCCGTCCCCCCGGAAGAGGGTTGTGACATGGAAGAAATCAAGATTGCTGATTCGAGGGCCCTCGAGGTCGTGGCCCGTGAGCCCGATCCGAAGCTGTCCGAGAATGCGTTGCGGGTCCTGCAGAAACGGTACCTGAAGAAAGACGACAAGGGAAAGGTCGTCGAGACTCCGCGGGAGCTGTTCGCTCGCGTCGCGTGGAACCTCGCGCAGGCTGAGCGCAACTACGGCGCGAATGAGGTTCGGGTGGAGGAAATGGCGAGGAGTTTCTTTCGAATCATGTCAAATCTGGAATTCTTGCCCAACAGTCCGACACTAATGAACGCGGGACTGGAATTGCAATTGCTATCTGCCTGTTTTGTTCTGCCCGTGGACGATAGTCTCGTCGGCATCTTCGACGCCCTGAAACAACAGGCTCTGATCCACCAAGGAGGCGGTGGAACTGGATTTGCGTTTTCGCGTCTGCGTCCCAAGGGCGACTTTGTGAAGTCGACGATGGGAGTCGCCTCCGGTCCCGTCTCGTTCATGAAGATCTTCGACGCGGCCACTCAAACGGTGAAACAGGGTGGTTGCATCTCCGTCGACAGCCTCGTGCGGACCTCGGAGGGACTCAAGCCCCTCGGCCGCCTCTTGAACAGTCCACCGTTGGGAGAGAATTTTACGCGGGATCGGGTCTTCGACGGAACTGGATACTCGCACGCCCTCGTCGCCCAGGATAATGGGCCTGCGGAGATCTACTCGATCGAAACGGAGCTCGGACTCCGGATTGGCGCCACATACAACCACGCACTCGCCATCGTCGACGAGACCGGGGAAATTGTCTGGCGAGAGGCACAGGACCTGAGAGAAGGCGATTGGCTCGTCATTGTGAAAGGAGGGCACCTCGGTCTCGACCGATCATTGCCGCCTCTTGGAGCGCAACATCCCAATGCGACGCGGATTCGGGTGCCTTCGGACATGGACACCGAACTCTCCGAGCTCCTCGGGTTGTACATGGCAGACGGTTGCACCAGTTCCGGGGGACGTTTCATCATCACGGTTGGCACCGTGGATATCGAGGTCATGGAAAGGACTCGAATTCTCATGGACAGGAAGTTTGGACTCGCGCCGAATCAAATCACGGAAGGGGAGGGTGGCGGATACGTCGACATCCAATTCCAGTCGCGCGATCTCGTGCGCTGGCTGGAGCGTCTCGGATGGGTCAAAGGCTCCTCGCCGAACGCGTTCATTCCCTCTGAAATCCTGACCGGATCGGCTGACACTGCGCGCGCGTTCCTTAGGGGATTGTTCGAGGGCGACGGTCATCTCCACTCAAGCAGCGGATATCCCAGCTTCTCAACAACGTCCGAGCGTCTCGCCATCGAAGCCCAACAACTTCTCCTCTCCCTGGGTGTTGTCGCTCGACGTGGGATTATTAGAAATCGCCAGAACGCTCTCGGTCACCTTACCGTTCACACGCTTTCGATTGTGGACGAAGATAGCGTCCGAACCTTCTCTCAGGACATCGGTTTTGTCTCCGATCGTAAGCAGGAACGACTGGAACTGGCTCCGAGGCCGAAGGTCAACACCTCCGACATCATCCCGAACCAAGCCAGGGTCTTGCGGTCGAGTTATTCTTTCGTAGGTCGTGGCAGCGGCCCGGGACGTTCGCGCCGAGGGGCCAACCGTCGATTGTATCGGGCGCTCATGCATTACATCAGCGAGGAGCACCCACGGGCCCTGCCGCGAAAGCGTTTGCTCGCTCTCATGAAACGCTTCCCAGAGATTGGGGGGAACGAGCATCTCCGACAGATGTCGGATGTATCGAGGGTGTACACTCGTGTGACGGCCATTCGACCCGATCATGCGGCGACCGCAGACCTCGAAGTTCCCGGACCCGCGAGTTTCGTCGCGAACGGGATTCTAGTGCACAACAAGAGGCGTGGCGCGAACATGGGGATTCTCCGTGTTGACCACCCGGACGTCTTGGAATTCATCATGTGCAAAGATCGAACGACCGAGATCACGAACTTCAACATCTCGGTCGCAATCACGGACAAGTTTATGGAGGCCGTCCTGGCCGGGACACCCTACGACCTCGTGAATCCCAGGGATCAGCGTGTTGTCGGGCAACTCGACGCCCGTGGGGTCCTCGACAAAATTGCGTTCCAGGCTTGGAAGAATGGAGAACCCGGGCTCTTCTTCATCGACGAGAACAACCGCCGCCAGCCGACTCCGAATGTCGCGGATATGGAGGCGACGAACCCGTGCGGTGAACAACCGCTCTTGCCCTACGAGTCTTGCAACCTAGGATCGATCGATCTCGCGCGGCATATGAAACGCAACGCGGCAGGCCGGTGGGACGTCGATTGGAAGAAACTCGAGGTCACGATTCGCGCAACGGTCCGCATGCTCGATGACGTCATCGACATGAATGCATACCCGGTCAAGCAAATCGAAGAGATGACCTACGCCACTCGAAAGATTGGCCTTGGCGTCATGGGTTTCGCGCGAATGCTGTTCATGCTCGAGGTCCCCTACGATTCGAAGGAAGGAATCGAATGGGGCGGCAAGGTCATGCGATTTATCCAGGAGACTGGATATAATGAGAGCGAGAAGCTCGCGAAGGACCGCGGCGTTTATCCCGCATGGGAGGGCAGCCGTCATCAGGAAAAGGGCCTGCGTCTCCGCAACTCGTACGTCACCACGGTCGCACCGACCGGCACGCTCTCCATGATCGCAGACACCTCGGGCGGATGCGAGCCGGAGTTCAGCTTGATTTGGTACAAGCGAGTGATGGAAGGCGAGGAGCTGCCGTATTTCCTCGATTACTTCGAAGAGGTCGCGAAGCGCGAGGGATTCTGGCGGGAGGACCTCGTGAAGAAGATTCTCGACAACCACGGCTCGCCGCGGGGCCTGAAGGACGTGCCGGAAAAGTGGCAGAAGGTCTTCGCGGTCGCCCACGACGTTTCGCCCGAATGGCACGTGCGGATGCAGGCTGCATTCCAAGACTGGTGTGACGCCGCGGTGTCGAAGACAATCAACATGCCCCGGGAGGCGACCGTGGAGGACGTGAAAAAAGCATACCTCCTCGCCTTCGACCTGAAGTGCAAAGGCATCACCGTCTACCGCGACGGCTCGCGGGAAGACCAAGTCCTGAACATCGGCGTCGCGGAGGCGGACAAGCCGAAGGAGGTCCGCGTCGAGGTTCCCGCGGAGACGGCAGTCTTGCGGCCGAGGCCTCGGCCCGACGTGATCACCGGTCGGACCCAGAAGATCCTCACCGGGTACGGCGCTCTCTATGTGACCGTCAATGAGGACGAGAAAGGCCTCTTCGAAGTGTTTGCGCAGATTGGCCGGGGCGGAGGATACACTGCCTCCTTCACGGAGGGAATCGCACGCCTCGCGTCCCTCTGCCTCCGGTCCGGCGTCCCGGTCGACGAGATCATCGACCAGCTCGAAGGAATCCGTAGCCCGCGGATTGCGGTGGATCATGGCGAACGCGTCTACTCGATCCCTGACGCAATTGCGAAGGCGATTAAGCGCCACATCGGCATGCAGAGGACCGGCGTGCAACCTCCCGTAGAAACCTATGATGAACTCGGGGGCGCCGTCGAGACAGACGTCGAGCTGGAGAAAGAGTCCCGCGACGCGGCGGAGCTGCTACGGAAAGGCTTGAATCCGGAATGCCCGGAGTGCGGCAAGTCCCTCGTGTTCGAAGAGGGATGCGTGAAGTGCCACGCCTGCGGGTACTCGGAGTGTTGAGCCGGCCGCCGTCGAAAGGGCCAAGTCCCGCGATGTTGTCGGGTCGGCCATGCCCCGCGTCCTGTTCTCTGCCTCGATGGACGCGGAGCGACGGGCGGTTCTCGCGGCCAAGTCGCCGGGCGCATTCGATCCGGTGATCCTGGAAGACGTTCCTTCCTCGCAGCGAGGAGCCGCCTGGGAAACGGCGGAGATCCTCGTGTGCACGGGCTTCGGCTCGGAGCTGCCTCCGGATTTGGCGTCGCGGGTCCCCCGCCTCCGGATGATCCAGGTCCTCGTCGCGGGCGTGGACCACATGCCCTTCGATCGCCTCCCGCGTGGTGCGATCCTGTGCGGAAACGCGGGCGCGTACAACGAGTCCGTCGCGGAGCACGCGATGGCCCTCCTCCTCGCGGCCGCGAAACACATCCCCGCGCGCACGGACGAGATTCGCCGCGGGATTTTCAATCAAGACGTGATGAACAAAGGCTTGGCGGGGTCCACGGTCCTGATCCTCGGGATGGGCGGAGTCGGAACGGGGATCGCGCGTCGATGTAAGGCTTTCCGGATGCGCGTGATCGGGATCTCGCGGTCGGCGAAACCCGATGCACCCGCGGACGAGACCGGACGCCTTCAGGACGTGCCTCGTTTCCTCCCGAGAGCAGACTTCGTGGTCCTCACGTTGCCGCTCACCCGCGAGACAATCGGATTGGTGGACCGCGCATTCCTTGCGGCGATGAAACCGGATGCCGTCCTGGTGAACGTTGCGCGGGGCAAACTGATCGTCGAGGACGATCTGTTCGACCACCTTCGGACCCATCCCGCGTTCCATGCGGGGCTCGACGTCTGGTGGACGTACCCGGATTTGAAACGGGGTCGGCCATTTCACCGGCCGTTCCACGAACTCCCGAACGTCGTGATGACGCCACACATCGCCTGGGCGGTCCCCACCCAGCGGCGGGAGGCGATGGAGGCCGCGATGGACAATGTGCTCCGGTTCCTCCGCGGGGAGACGCCGTGGAATATCGTCCGCGTGGAGGAGTATGTGCGTTCACCCGCAAAGGAAGGAAGTCGATGAACCCGCCCACGACCGTCCGGAATCTCTGAGAGAATTAGGACGCAAGCTTTAAGGACAAAGGTCCTTACTCGCGGCACTCTCGTCGACGGTCTTGTAGATTCGTAGAGGTGTTTGCATGTCGAAGCCTAAGGAGACCCTGAATCCGTTTGAAATTGCCAGAACACAGATCGATCGGGCCGGAAAGAAACTGAACTTGGACGCCGGCATGTTGGAGATCCTGAAGAACCCGCGCCGGGAGCTCACGGTCCACTTCCCGGTCAAGATGGACGACGGGACCGTGAAGGTCTTCACCGGCTATCGAGTCCAATACAACGACGCGGTCGGGCCCTTCAAGGGCGGCATCCGATACCACTGGAACGTCTCGCTGGACGAGGTCCGCGCCCTATCCTGCTGGATGACGTGGAAGTGCGCGGTCATGGGCATCCCCTACGGCGGCGCGAAGGGCGGGGTGATCTGCAACCCGAAGGAGATGTCGAAGG
>Ga0209239_1001043_pt1 | contig 16290 bp, 20 predicted proteins | sample GraSoi013_2_20cm_FD_185824 | JGI IMG/M metagenome (GOLD analysis project Ga0209239, IMG submission 185824) | Grasslands soil microbial communities from the Angelo Coastal Reserve, California, USA - Sample 10_02_2013_2_20cm (SPAdes) (version 2) | ecosystem: Environmental > Terrestrial > Soil >...
GAGCGTGTGCGAGCGCGGTCCCGCAGGGACAGTCTTTCCTAGACTCGGGGATTTTTGCTATCGCTCCAGTTAGTATCTTGTTGAGCACTTGGCTGGTCTCGTGGCCTTTCTCTTCTACTTCTCTTGCTGATAACGTTCTCTGAAGCCCGGCGGCCATGTTGGAAACGAAACTTATCGAAGCATAACACATCTCGAGCTCGCGGGCGAGGAAGGTTTCCGGAGCTCCAGTCATTCCGACTATTCCGCACCCCATCGTACGGAGCATCCTAATCTCTGCTGGAGTCTCGTAACGGGGTCCCTCAGTACAGGCCATAACGACGTCCTTGGGAGAGCTTCTGCCAGTTGCCGCGGTCGAGGCGGCTAAGACTTCTCGGACCCTGGGGCAGTAGGGTTGGGAGACGTCGATGTGGGTGACTGGTGAGCTTTCGTAGAAGGTTCCAACCCGAGACTTTGTCACATCAATCAAGTCGGAGGGGATCACGATTTCGCCGGGTGAGAGTTGCTGGTCGATCGCGCCAACCGCGTTTGTGGCGATGATGCGTTCGACTCCGAGGCTCTTCAGCCCCCAGATGTTTGCTCGATAGTTCACTTTGTGTGGTGGGCTGGAGTGGTTTTCTCCATGTCGCGGTAGGAAGACCGCGGGTCTCGAATCTACTTCGCCGATTGTAAGGTTAGGAGTTGGTCCATAGGGTGTTCCTAGGATTTTCTGGTTTCCTTTGAGGATGGATTTTACCCCTGAGCCGCCGATGATGGCAATGGGACGCTTCATTCTTCTGGACCTTCGTAGAGTACACTGAGTTCTTGTAGCGTCAGCTTTCCGCCTTTAACGAGCTTCTTCTGAGCCGTGTCCTTTAGAGCTTCCTTGAGTGCCTCTCCCTTCTGACGCTGAATTCTCTTCTCGTCATCTGTCAAAGTATTTCTTAGTTGTAGGAATTTCTGATTTGTCTCGGCTGTTCTCCGTTTGAGGTCGTCGAGTGTCTTCTGCTGTTCTTCACGTCTGAGTCTGAGTGTCTGGAAGGCTTCGGACAGTTGGACGATGTCCGCGTGATGCTTCTGGCTTTCCGCAGCCAATTCTTGGATTCGCGCATGCATCTGGTCGGCTTCTTCTCGTTGTTTCGTGATATCATCTCTAAGCTTGAGGACCTTGTGGTAGCCCGTTACGCGGATCTCTAAGCTCCTAATTTTCGTCATCAAGCGTTTCTCGTCGTCCTTCTCAAGCGGTGAGGTTTGGACCTGCCATTCCAACGCTGCTAGCTCCTTCTCCGCGATTGAAGCATGGGGTCGGTCACTCATTTTCTTGAGAAGTTCTCGAAGAGTTGCGAGTTTCTCGCGCGACGTGTCTCGGAGCCTGTCCCGAGTTTGCTTGAGCGCTCGGACGGTGTCGTTCAGACCGTCCCGGGTCTTGCGCAGATTCTGTAGTTCGTCCCTGACCTTCTGGAGTTTGTTCTTGGTTTCGTTAAGCTGGTCGAGGCTCTTTGATTGCTCGATTCTCAGTTGTTGTCTTTCGTCGTCGAGCTTGTCGATCTCGCTCACATCTTGGGACCTCCCTGTGCCTGGATGACTGGAATGAATGGAAAGGTAGATTGACCGCCTTATAGGGATTGAAGCAGAAAAGTCGGGGACGGTCGCAGATTCGTCGGCTATCGAGAAGGTGGGTGATCGTCTCACTCTGATTGGGACGATTCACGTGGACCCTAAGAGCGCAAGCTTTGCACGCGAGACGATTCTGCAACTCAAGCCGGAGGTAGTTGCTTTGGAGCTGGATGAGGGGAGACTCATGGCACTTGAGAATCCGGGTAAATCCTCGGGCCGCGGTGGTGGCGGATCATTCGTGGCGATGATGTTGTTGGAGAGGTTTGCCGGAGAGATGACGGGTTCTCCTCCGGGGCAAGAGATGCTCCGTGCAGCTGAGGCTGCCAAGGCCATTGGGGCGAGAGTGGCTTTTGTTGATCTTCCAATTGGAATGACAGTTGGATCTCTTCGCAAGCTTCCTTTGCGGGAGAAGGTGAGGCTGGGCGTCGATTCCCTGGTCAGTATCGCGCTCTTGCCGTTTGGCGGGTTCAACTTGTCGAAGCTGACGGAGAATTTGGAGGAGCAGCTTCGGCTGTTTCGAATGCGCTATCCTGAGTTGAGTAAGATTCTGCTCGATGTCCGGGAGGAGTTCATGGTGGCTAGAATTCGAGATATCATGTATTCCAGCCATGGTCAGGTAGTTGCTGTAGTAGGGTACGGACACTTGAAATCTCTAACAAAAGCGCTGGCTTCTGTCCAGACGAAACCTGCTTATTCTACAACCGTCTCTTGGAATATGATGACGGGACAGTAGCTGGCTTACTGTCGCTACGAGAAGAACAGCCTTGTCTCTCCCATCGTTCGGACATCTAGAGCCTCTATGTCGACCATCAAGGGCAAGTCATGGACAACATTTCCGAGAAGTAGGCATCGTCGCGCTGGTGTTCCTCTGATTAGAGAGCGAATTGTCTCACTGTCTGACTTTGCAACTTTCCCGATTGTCTCGATGTCATGCTCGTTAGTGAAGTTGAAGATGAACACGTTGTCGGCTTGTCGGTAGATGGTTTCTTGGACGGTGTCCGGCTGGTTGGTGATGAAGGTCGTGAAAAGGCCGATATGGCGCATCCTAGTGATAATGTCGTCCCAGTATGTGTCCCTGAGGTAGAGGTGGGCCTCTTCGGCGAAGAGGAAGGCGGCTCGCAGCCAGTTCGAAGACAGAATCTTCGTCAGTTCACCCAAGAAGATCTCGACGATTATTCGTCGGACAGTGTGGCTTTGGTTCTTCAGGTTGACAACGAGGATTCCTCCGCCGTCGATAGCGTGAAGAATCTTTTCCTCAGTTAGAGGGTTGGATTCGTCGTAGAAGAGTCCGGATTCCAGCAGCACTTGTAGCCGTGAGATGAGTGCTTCTCTAACGCTTTCGTGGCAGCTCCATGACTGGACGGTCTGAATCAAATTGGGTAGAGTCAGGTCACCCTTTGACTCTAAGTCCCGCCAGATCGTGCTGAATACCTTCGACGAAGTTGCTGGAAGGTCCAGAGCGTTGCTTAGGACTCCTGCCATTGTTCGGAACCCGAGTTTGGCGAGGGCGAAGTTGATTCCGCTTCGAGGCGCAAGCACCGTGAGCCTCGACGTGGATAAGCGTCCATCCTTAGACTTGTGGAGGTTGACGTATTCGCCATTTACATCTAGAACGATGCAGGGTGCTCCGAGTCCGGCCATTGATAGGAGCAGAAGTTTTGCGAGGTGGGACTTACCCGTTCCTTTGCGCCCCGTGATGATGTTTAGGCCACCGTCAAGACCCCCAGCGTCGATTTGGACCGGATCCCCGTCGTTATGGCCGACAGTCAATGGCCTCTTTCCACCGTTCATAATCAGCCGGTTGATCGGATAGGCGCGTATACGGGATGAAGTTCGGGATGGAAGCCATGATGTGGTGGGTGAGAGGTCTTTTTCTCCCGTGATTGTTCCTCTGATCTTGCAGACTGCCAGCCGCGTGTCTTTCAGCGCGTCTACTTCGCTGGAAATGTTGAGAGGATCCATATCCTCCCCGGATAGTTCGCCGTCCGTCATGACGTCTCGGAGGATGTCTTCTAGGATTCCTGGGACGTTGGCGTATTGTAGGTCGATTACTTGGACGAGCAGTCCCTTGGCCAATCCAGGATCTTCTATCAGTAAATAGTCTCCTCGCTGGATGTGCTCGTCGGGGAAGGCGATCAGCTGGACTTGATCGCCCTCTTTCCGGTAGATTCGCATGGTTAGGCCACGTACCTGCTTGTGCCGAATGGTCCGAAGAGTGATCGTCGTAGGCTGGGACGGGATTGTAGCGTGATGTGATGATTGGATGCTACGAATCGTTGGACGGCGAGAATCTCGTTGGCTGTGAAGGTGCTGAAAATGTGGGCGATTCTCAGAGTCTCTGGGTAACCGTGAAAGATCACATCTGTGCCCGCTAATCGGTCGAGCGCTTGTTGGCCTTGTTCTTGGCTTGATTCTCGATCTATGTCGGTTCTGAAGAGGAATCCATCGCTGGATAGTTTTGCTACGTATACTCTGCCAAGGAATCTTACAGGGTAAGGGGGATACTCACTCTCAACTAGAGAGCTGATGTCGATTAGGTGGGGGCTGTCTTTGTCGTTTGTGAGTCCGAGAATGTTTCTTCCTCCGACAGTCAGCTGTGTTGCTTTGGATATGCCGATTACAATGGAGTTATTTTGACGGGCTGTGGCTAGAATCTTGTTCACTCGGGCTGTAGGGTTATCTGGAGTGCCCGCGGTTAGAGATCCGTCGATCAATAGTATTCCGCCGTGTAGCGATTCCGACAGGACTTCCTGGGTCCAGCGTTCAACATGGTTTCGGAGTCGAGTGAGGACCCTCAGGGTCTTCAGTGATAAACCGCCGAAGGCTCGCGACTCATCTTCGCGATACTGGCTTACATCTTCAGAGTTCGGAACGTGAAAAAGTAGGGGCCCCCATCGGGTATAGAGAATCTTGCTCCTATGTCTCCAGACACCAACTGCACGGATAGCGAAGATCATCCCAGTCTCGGTTTCGCCGATCTTGACGCTCGACGCGTCGCAAGCAACTACGGGGACGAAATCTTTCGCCGGATAGATAGCGCAGCGTTTCAGTCCTGACGAGTTTATGGAGCCTCCAATCTCAAGTCTCTCTTCAAAATCGGCGTCGTCGACCCCCATTTCCACAAGCGAGACTGGTCGCGGGTTGAATTTTGATCCTTGGAGTGATTGCATTGACCGGGTAGATAGTTCTACGAGGGATTCTGGGATGGCGGGTAGTCCGATGACCTCCGGTATGCTTTTTATTTGCTGAAGAGGCTCAGTAGTCTCTTGGGTGCGGTGGAGCAAGGTTAGATTCCCCCAGTTTCGGGCGGGAAAGCCCCCTTTCCCGTCTGTCCCCACACCCGTTTCCATATCATCCTGATGCAGTCACCGTTTTTTGGGCCGGGGACGATGCGGCTCTGGCGGTGAGGCCCTTTGCAATCTCGTGGGCCTTCCGTATTCCTTGCATGCTGAGCTTGTAGGCTCCATCGCTCGTCCTGTCGATGAGTCCGGTTTTTGTCATCATTGCCAGAGTGTTCCGGACTGTCTTGACGGCTTTTCCGATTGCTCGGCTGATGGCTTCGGGGTCCATCTGTACATTTGGACGGGTGCCTACTGCATGGGCTACCCGAGCAGCGAGGAGTACCATGGCGATGGAGTTCTCTGCTGACATTTCGGGCTTCAATAGGACGGCTTCTCCTTCTGGGGTCAGCTGGACTGCGCTCGAAAGATCGTCAACCATAGACGAATAGTCCGGCGAGAAGGTTAGTTTGGAAGCTAGTGAATAGTTTGGTAGGACCTTGGCTGCAAACTGCATCACTTCACGGACGACAGTTTCCAGATCTCCTTCTGCGGTGTGTTTGATGTCTCCCCATTCGATCTGAACCCTGATCTTGGGTTGTTCTGGCATGTTTCTTACCTCTCGGGAAGCCGTACGACTCGGGGCATCATGTTCTTGATGATGACTCTGGTGCCCATGGTTGTGAGTCGGTAGGAGCCTTTGCCGACTCGTTCGACGAGTTGCTCGTTGCAAAGTTCGCTTAGCCTGCCTGCTACGGTGCCTGTTGAGCGTCCAGTGGTCTTGGTGATCTCGTCTAGTGACAGTGTGTCGCTCTCTTTCTTGCCCATTTGATTCTGTAGACGTGACCCTGCGAGATGGATCATCATGAGTTCCTTGTCTTTCAGTTCCCTCAAGTCCTTCAGAACGACCAAGCCTTCTGGAGAAACTGCGAGCACTCCGCTGCAGCTCTGAAGGAATTCTAGGCTGTCAACCGAGAGCACGAGCTTGGAAACAAGCTCAATGGAAGGGTAGACTTTCGAGAAGTAGGAGAGGAGTTCTCTGAGAACTGTTTCTGGGCTGCCGATGATTCTGTTCTCTACGCCGGAATGCTTTAGGACGACTTCTACGGCCGCCGCGGCTTCCCCAGATTTCGACTTACGTTCGAGGACCTCTAATCCTGACATTATTCTTCCTGCCCGTGCTGTTCGTAGAGTCGAGATATAACGCTTTTCGGTCCCGAAGATGCTAAGACAAGGTGTTACTTTCAGAGTTGGGAATGAAAGTGAAAGTATTTCGGCTCAAGATAGAAGTCGGGCTGACCTACAAGGTGTTACTCACAGCCGAACATTGAATCTGCTACGATGCTCTGCGACTCCGGGACCGAACCTTCTTCTATCCCTCGAAGATTCCTTCAACCGCTCTGGCATGGACTATAATGAGCTGAAAATACGGGTCCTGAGCCTCTTCGAAGCTTCGGCCGAATTGGATAGCCAGAGGGTCCGTAATCTCCTCTCGGGCACGAAGATCGAACTATCTGACAAAGCCGTAGAGATGGCCCTTCTACGATACTCGAGGCAAGGTCTACTCGCCAGGACGCGGCGGTCCGGGAGATTCCACTACAGAATGACTGAGAAAGGATTGGCCCGCAGAATCTGGTTGTCCAAGACTAGGTAATTTTCTGGAGCCGCGGTAGGATGTCGTTCTGGATCCACTGGACCCCTGCGCCCGAGAGGACATAGTTGCCGCGTTCCGTTATGACTTTGCCTTCTCTGCGAAGCTCACTGATCCTAGCACGAACGATACTCTCGCCTGTAGTCTTCCAAGATGAACTCAGCAGTGAGCTGAGATCGTCGTCACCGAGAGGTTTGGGATGCATTGAAAACATTACCAGAGATATCGCCTCCTTGGCCGAGAGTGTATCGACCGGGACGGTCAGGTGTGGCTTTCCTTCGGCAGTAAACTCGACGATCCCCGAGATTCCGATCTGTTGCTCCAGAGTGGATGATGGAGTCGAAGAATCCTGGAGGACACTTACCAACGTGGCGGCTGGTCCGAGCGATTTCTCTAGATCCTCGAATCGCTCTCTAACGTAATCATGGTCGCCTTCGAGTTCGACCTCGAAGTCTCCTTTTCGAATTTTGAATCGCAGCCGCTTCTCGGAGGACAAGACCAGAGCGCTTTCGCTTGTCGGGTCTAATTAGGGTTTATCGAATCACTACAGAACAAGAAGGTAGAATCAGAAATCTTTGATAGTGACTTTCTACCAGCTCCGATGACCCAACTTGACAGACATAATCTATCTCATCGTTGAAATCGCCTCAATCGTAGCAGGTTCGGCACTTTTCACTGAGGCTCTGATTAGGGCCCTGAGTAGACTTGTAAGGAGAGCCGGGGCGCATGCTGGACTGGCTCGTAGCATACGTGAAGGGTTTACTCTCATCTGGATCACATTAGCCGGAATCATAATTCTCAGCATTACTGGAATCGCCTCGGAATTCTCGTTTCTCACAATCTCCGGAATCGGGGGGCTAACTGCGTCCCTCGCGTTGCAGAATACCCTGTCAAACATTATCTCGGGGGTTCTCTTGCTTTCGGACGGCGTTCTTCGACTCAACGATTCTGTTGAGTATAGCGGGGTAAAGGGTGTCGTTGTGAAGATAGGATTACGCGCTACTTGGGTGAAGACCGACCATGGAGATATTGCGATCATCAGCAATAACTATCTTGTAAATGGTCCCTTAGTCAATCACACTGCCACGCAGAGGCTGGAAAGAAAGCTACACTTCTAGTGCCGTTAGCTCAAGCAGCTCGGAGGTGTGCTGGTAGCTCCATGATCTTACGTTCGATCTCGTCCCTGATCTCTCTCACTTCTTCCAAAGATCTGCCCTTCGGATCCTCGAGATGCCACTCGACCAGCTTCTTCTGCATCTGAGCAATAATGGGCTTCGGACACGCCTCTTCGATAGACCAGCCCATTGTTACAACGAGGCTTGCGTCCCGGATCAACTCGGGTTAAGGCTCTTCGGTTGATTCGAGGAAACGTCCATTCCGCGTTCTCGCATCACATCAATAACAGTCGGGTTGATCCGAGCAGCGGGGTTTGTGCCCGCGCTCTGCGCACTCATCCCGTGTTTCTTGGCAAAGGCCTCGGCCATTTGGCTTCGTCCCGCGTTCTCAACACAGACAAACAGTACGGGACCCTTGGCCAAGCTTGGATCGCTCTACGAATCTGAAAGCGAGTCCGGCAATTAAACCCCCGGCCAAGGGTCCTAGCCAGTAAACGTAGAGATTCGTCAGATATCCTGACGCGAGGGCTGGTCCGAGGCTTCGAACCGGATTTAGCGACGCATTCGTTAGCGGACCCAGCGCAAGAATAGTCACGAACAAGGTCGATCCGATGAGCGCAGCCTCTCCCGGCTTCTTGTGAATTCGTAATGAGGCCACGAATCCTGACATCGCGAGCACGAAGGTCCCCGTAGCCTCCAACAACGTTCCAACCGGAAGGCTCACACCGCCAGCTAGTTTCGTAGTGCCGAGGTCTGCTGGGGACCCGAATTGGCTGAAGATTAGTTTCACTGTGAACGCCCCGAGTAGTCCGCCTAGAACTTGGAACGAAATGTACGGGACAAACATTTCCAAGGATGTTTTTCCTGCGATCGTGTGGGCGAGCGTTATCGCCGGGTTGATATGTGCACCGGAAATTCTGCCGAGTAGAAGGATGGCAAGCCCAACCGTCGCTCCAAATGCGAACGCGATGATGAGCAGCGCCTCGAAGTGCGTGATGGTCTGTGCAAGGGATAGCGCTGCGATAGTCCCCGGTCCAACAAGGACGAGAAGATACGTGCCTAGAAGCTCTGAAAGGCAACGCTTCTTGCGGCTGGCGTGAGGATGCGAGGACAAGCCTGAGTGTCACGGTTTTGGGCCAGGTCTAAACTCTTCCTCGAATGGTCCGGTTCAACTATCGTTGCGTTTCGAATCGTAAGATAGATGAACCCACGGGTAGACGCGGGGGTCCGTGCGGCCGTAGTCTAGCCTGGTCTAGGACATAGCTTGGAGCGTCCATTGGGCTTCCAACCCAACGACCCGGGAGACCATCAATCGATGGTCCGGGAATTCAAATCCCGGCGGCCGCACCAAACCTGGGCCAAACCTCGTCAGAGACGAACAAGATTTTTGGCAATCGGGTTGCGATGTGAACCTGAAGGTTGGTGCGCTGGTAGCGCACCACATCACCTGGACTTTGGGTCTGGCACTGCGAGTCAGGAAGGATCCTTCTTGGCTCGACTACGGGCCGAGAGTAAGACAGCTTGTATGTAGCGGTAAACTGGTACGCGAATCCGCCTCACGGACTATCCTTCCACACGTCCGATACAGATTGGCCGGTCGACACGTCAGAAGAACCGTGGTCGAGATTTGTAGTCTAATGCATGTCTAGGGCATATTCCCACTACGAGATAGGACTCTCTCATCACGAGATGAGATTACCTCTGGGAAAGGGCTCGAAACTTGAGTGTTGACCGAAGCGAACGAACGCAACGCCACCAGCTGGCTGAGGATGTGGCGATGACCTAATCTCCCGAAAGAGACGGGCTATCAAGCTAGCCGATTGGGAGGAACTCGACTCCATATTTCGTCGTGATCGCGTTGACCTTTCCTATGTCCGGTGGTCCCGACGGCATCGCGCTGATCTCCTCGAACACCTTCTCCATCCCACCTGGTACCAGAACGACGAGAGTCTTGCCTATGGTATTCCCGGTATTCTTGAAAGCGTGCGGTGCCTCTCTTGGTAGAACGACAATCGCCCCTTTGGCTGCTTTGAACTTACGGTCGCCGCATTGGAATTCGTACTCTCCCTCCAAGACAATGAACGTCTCTAGTTCGCGACGATGTATGTGCGGTGGTGCGCCCTGTCCAGCAGGGGTGACATCTTCGGATATTGAATACGCGCCCCCGGTCATTTCACTCGGTACCTTAATCGTGATCGTATCCGCGAAAACGTTACACTTCTTTCCTTCACCCTGTGAGACAAAACTAGCATCCTGAGCACTTATCAAGACGGGACTAGATCGCTTATTCGTTATTTAATCGTTGAGAGCTGGGTTGGCGCAGATTCCTCTCTGGACAAGCCAACGGCGCCTACTGAAGCGGTTATTGTTGGGTTATTCTCTATGATTTTTTCAAACAACTCTTATTCGAGACCGTCTCGTTAGCCACCCTAACATGAAGCGAGACCTCTCCATCGAAACCAAGCAACTGAGACGACTCTTCAAAGGAGTCCGTGGCCGGAGACGTTGTCGCACTGGAGAGTGTCCGGCGGCCGCACCACAGAATCACACACGCAAAATTCGGGGTCCGGAAAATCTGAAAAGCGAACCGATGTGTGTGCCCACTACACTCGATCCGGACCAACTAGTAACTTGAAGGAGGTCATTTCAAGTTCAGTTCCATGAAGACCGAGAGTTGCTTCATTACGTCAGGGATCTCATGATAGGGCTCTATGAGGTGAAAGCCCAGCGATTGGTACAATGCTTGTGCGTCTTTCATAAAGGTGGCCGTCTCCAGTCGAAGCGTCCGGTAACCGATTAGGCGGGCCGCCGCGACGATCGCCTCGACCAAGGCCTTTCCTAAACCTCTTCCCCGAAATGCCGGGCGCACGTAAACCCGCTTCATCTCGGCAATCTCTGGGGATAACCAGCGCAGCCCGGCGCAGCCGACCAGCTGCCCGTCAAAGCTAGCGAGCAGCAGTCGCCCATTTGGCGGGGAAAGCTCGGCTACAAGTTCACGCAAACTGTTCTTGTAGTAAAAATCTAGAAGGGTATCCACGTCAGACCCCATCTTGCCCGACATCTGGATATCCCACGCCTTGTATTCGGCGACGAGTTCCTGAAACTGCTGGACATGTTCCGGGGTCTGCGCCTGAATGATCTTGAGCATCTTGTGGTCACGATTCTCGAAAGACGGTTGCGTAGATCAGTCTGTGCAGCCAGTGAGGGCCCAGTTCTTCTCGAGGAGCGAATCGCCCTCTGGGTGCGAAGCCGGATCGCGCGCCTTTGCTTACAAGGCTGATTGCTTCTATGTCCTCATCGTCGACTTGTTTGTTGAGCCAGATCTTGTCTCTTTGCTTGAACTTCGATTCGTCCAGTGAATATTGGAACCAGTAAAACTGGGTCCTGTCAGGTCTTCCCGGTACCGGCATGTACTGGTTAACTGATAGACCCCAAGGGTAGAAGTTGAGGGTAAGGTTGGGAAAGATGAACCACCAGAGAGCGAAGACGCGCTTGTCGTCATTGTTCGGATCCTTGAACCGGGTCGCAACTTGTTGCGGATCAAAACCATCTTCCGGTCGCCGAGCGTAGGCCCACTGTAGCGCACTATGTTGATAGAGTTCTGTCGTATACGTCTCTAAGTCGATAGCGTCAGCCAGTCCTCCAGGTCCCTTGTGGACGAAGCGAATGTGATAGTTGTCCATGTAGTTCCAAGCATGCTGCTTCCAATTTCCCTCAACCTCTCGGACTTCATCGAGTACTGGTTTGTACTTGAATGACTCAAGGTCGATTCCAGGGATTGACTCCTTGACGTTTTCTGCAATCTTCTTGAAAGGTGCCGTTGGTTGTCCTAGGCACACTGAGGTGAGTGGACCCCAGTTCTCAACGGGCAGCCTTCGTAGATTGTCGGACTCCCTCGGGAAGTCGTCTAGCTTCTCAAAGCCCTTGTGAGACACGAATCTTCCCTCAGAGTCAAACTCGCGTCCATGTTGGGGACAGACAATAGAGCCGCCAGCGCTGGCAGATTCTACGAGAGGGTGCCAAGCATGGGTGCAGACATTCGGAAAACAGTTAATCTCTCTCTTAGAGTTCCTTTGAAGGAAGAGAGGTTTACCCAAGAGAGAGAATGGGACTCGGGAACCTGGCTCGTTGAGAAGTTCCGTGAAAACTGCTGAACGACTAGGCGAGCCATGATGAGGGACAAGCATCCAGGTCTTGTGGAATATCGTCTCCAATTCGAGCTGCAGAAAGTCGCGGTCTGTGAACGCTGAATCTGGTAATGATTCCGCTCTTCTAATATCTGGATCTACGAAGAAATCCTTGCTCGAGAACTCCCTCATAACAGAAATTCAACCTCTCGCACAGAAGACCGAAGGGCCAAGTATATAGTGACACAGGTCAACTCTAGCCATTTGACCGCGAGGTCTTCACGCAGAGATTCCCTTTACTAAGGCGGGACACGGACAGGCCGGTTAATGAAATACTTCGACGAGCTCAAGATGGCTGACATTCAGAAAGCGTTCGACTCGGAGGTCCTAGAATGGAAAGGAGTAACTTCCAAGCCAATGATGGGCTGCCAATGCTACTTCCGCGGCCGAAAATTCATCTGCTTCCTCGTAACAGACGGTATTGTACTGATGAAACTCTCGGACAAAGATCAGGACGCGTTGAAGACTAGGTTCGGCGGGAGGCCGTTCGAAATGGCCGGCCAAACAGGCAGACTATGGGTCACACCGCTAAAAGCACGAAGAGACCTGAAACAAGTAATGCCATTCGTCAAGAAGAGATACGAAGAAATCGCATCTGCGAAACCAAAAACTCAGTGACTGCTTCGAGTTCCGACCCTTCCTGGGCCCAAGGTGGGCTTCGGGTCGGCCAAGAGTGCTACTTTTTTGGGAATAGGAGTTTCGAGAGCTGTTTGAGTCCTCTGCGTTTTCGCTGTTTCCTCTCCATTACGACCGAGTATACGATCCGGCGGACTAGAAGGCCTGTCTGGGTCTCACGGTACGATTCCCATCTTGGCTCCCACCCTGCAGTTCTCATCTCCGACACATTATCCTCTAGCAGGGCTTTCTTCCTGAACCTGATGACCCTGGTCTCCTTTCCCCCTTCGTTTCCCCTGTCCAGCCGCTTCTTGATCTCTCCCCCGAACCAGCTCCCAAGCAGGACGCCAGCGATAGATCCGCTCAGCGTCCACGGAAGAAGCGTCAAGAACCCGGCTAGGAGGAAGAGAGAACCACCAATCAGACCGATAATCATCACTGACCGAGTCAAGCCGGGACCAGTCCTCCCGAGAGCCGCGAGGGATAAAAAATGCAACTCCTATTCGAGTAATCTACTAAGGAGACTGTAACAGGACCCACCACGCCGTCTCTCACTCGGGCGATTCCGGTTTCGGCGGTTCTGCGTCGCGAGACACGCACGCATACCCATTTTTTTCTGAGGGTTCCGAGCTGACCAGATTATTACACGGACCCGTCAACATTCCCCTATTACAGATCACCGGTCTCAACTGAGATTACCATCGTAATGGACCTCTAGCCGTTTTCCTAGGCGTTTCCTAGGGGACGATCAGGTCGCTGACCTGTACTGTCTGCAATCAAGGGACATAGATCGAGAACCTGAAACTGCTTTCTTGAAGAACTATCACAAACACGCGGTTTGCGTCGCGATATTCAAGCGCAATTCAAAATTCTCGACTGGTAACGGATCTGGTAACCGTAAACGGTAACAGTCGGCCTGCCAACGGCGAGAACACAGAGAGAAGAACACGGCTCAATCCTACATTTATGGTCCCATGCCAACATAATCGAGAGAATACGGAACCTAACGGACGAATCATAGGTCCGTAGAAAGCCTCTAATCAATTCGCAATTTCAGATCCAGTCAATCATTGAGCGGAGGTGATTGAATGGATAGAAGAATAACGATGTTGGCCGCCATCGGAGGGCTCATCATTCTGGCTGCTTCATTGACCACGGTAGCAAGTTCGCCAAAGATTTCACTAAATGCTATCACTCATTCGATCTCGATCCCTCTCCAGACTTTTGACATCATCGTAACGACGCCGACGAGAGCTTTTGTCTGGAACTTCACGGTCGACCTGACTGGTAAGGATGCAGGAAGCGATAGGTTCAATCTCGTGGTTGATGCAAGCGGAGGGACGAACCAGCAGGCCCCACTGGTTTTATTATTCTCTGACCAGAACCTTACTCAATGGTTGTCAGAGCCACTAAGCACTCATGGCGCGCAGGAATTGGCAATCGCAGCCTACGTTCCCACCATATTCTACTCGTACATCGCCGGCGGACAGACGATTGGCAGCGCCGTAACGATTCCCTTCCGTCCTTTGGCCAGCGGTGTCTACCACGTCGCCGTCTTGAATCCGAACGTGTTTGAGAACCTCGTTGCAGGAGTACAAGCAACAATTCATCTGGAAATCCATGGCGGCGAGACCTGGACAACAACGACTGTGGGATGACTAATACTTTGAGAGAATGCGTGTTCACTCGAATACGCGCCGACGTCGACTGACACCTCGAATCCCCCTTTTCTTATAGGTGCACGCAACGGCGATCTGTCCACATGAACCTCGTTATGTTCCTGAAAACCGCACCAAGCCATTTACCGTCAAACTGCATAAGGAGGACAGAGCTTCCTCGAATTATCGGCATAATTGGTCAGTATTAGCAGACTTTAATATGGCAAAAGGCATTCTTACTGTAAGTGGTAGTAATGGGAGTTCGAGTAGCCATATCTTCCGATGCCCCAGTCATTAGGGTATTGACCGTGCTGGCTTCCATTGCTTTGCTGGCCATGCCTTTCTTGGCAAGACACTTCGTGGAAAAATTCAGCGATAGCACATTTGCCGAAGCCGTGATTTCGCAGAACAAGGACGCTTTTGACCGGTTAGCCGAAATGTAATGGCATCACAACCGGCCTTCGAGATTCTGTACCCCACCCCCTCTAACGTTATCGACTTTCACGACATTGTGATCAAGCAACGAGGATCCGCGGGCTACATGTCCCCCGGTATGGTCGAAGGATGCATAGAATGGGCCAGAACTGACGTGTACAATTTCGTCCCCTTTCCAACCCTACTGAAGCGAGCCGCGGCGACAATGTACGCCTACATAACTTTCCACCCTTTCGCGGATGGAAACAAACGAACCAGCTTGATGACAACCTCCTTTTTCTTTTTCATAAACGGATATACCTTTAGGATATCGGACGACGCACCAGACTTCGCATTAGAAACAGCTAGAAGATGTGAACGCGAAGAAGGACACTCTCCGTTAGAAGAGATTGAAAGAATCTCACGTTGGCTGAAAAGCAAAGTAGGCTATTCGGTCCTTACGTTCGCAACATACAGAAGGGTCAGAAAGGGCCTTCCACAGTCCGCTACAACAGAAGATCTGCTTCAAGCCAAAGGATGGAACACGTACTATCTACTCTGGAGAATCGAGACAACCCAAAGGTTCGCACAGCTGATAGGACACAAGACTAATGCGATGAATCTCCTCAGGCAAGTCCTAACTATGTCCGAAGTATAGAGAAGACATGACGGGCCCTACGCCTATGGCCCATACCCAACATAACCGAAAGAATCCAGAATCTGATAGACGAGGCAATGCTTCCGTGATTGCAGCCAACCTGAAAAGGATAACTGGTCAAGACTGGGATGTGAAGAAACAAGCGGCTACGAGGAACCTGGGTTATGCCGTACGCTTGCTAATGCGTCTGAGTACTAGAAACGTGCTGGCCCCGATGGCAGCTACGACGATCGTGATCAGAGTGTAGAATGCGACTGGAGCAAGTCCGAGAATCGTTGCTGCTGGAACCGCTGGAGCGGATGGAGCGGTGACGGCGAATGGTAAGCTGGAGAGGTGGCTGGAGGAGCCGCTGCTGTCAGTTGCCGTTACTGTGATGATGAAGGACCCGGCTCGATTGTATGAGTGAGTGTCTGATGTGGCTGAAGACGAGAGTGTGTCGAGAGATGATCCATCGCCCCAGTTGACACTGATGGACGAAACTGTCCCGTCAGGGTCACTTGCGGAGAGAGATATTGTAACGATCTGGCCCGTGTCAGCAGGGGCAGGGGAAGGACCGCTGAGATCCAAAACCGGTGGCTGATCAATAATAGTCTCGGATGCGGTCCGGAAAATTGCGAGACCACTGTCATCCGTGGCGTTTACCCGAATGGTGAAAGTCTGGGACTGGACGTCTGCTACGCTCAGATACATGTGAGTATCGTATCGAGCAGAAGGTGTGGTTAGGGGGGAAAGAGTGTACTGGTAGACCGCGAGAACTTGGCTTGCAGGGATTCCAGCGTTGGCTAAATCCCACCCATCCGGGACAGCGTTTGCGTCGCCTTCTGTCCAGAAAGTAATCTGGTTGTAGACGCTGTCGGCGGGCGAGATTATTTTGACCACTCTGTGAGCCACAAGATAGCTGGGCGTTGCAGGATAGGGTCTGAAGATGATTATCGACCCGTTGGTGATTGTTGCAGGATCTTCGGGACGGTTGAAAAGAAGGTCTCCCTGCGCAAGCGTGCATGCGTTCGAGTTGAGGTTCGGATTCAGCCTCTGACACATGCTCCCTGAAGTCATGTTGAAGATCAAGTCTGGAACGGAGCCATCGCCCCAATCCACCCACGTCGCTTGGACTATACCGT
>Ga0209239_1001045_pt1 | contig 16265 bp, 7 predicted proteins | sample GraSoi013_2_20cm_FD_185824 | JGI IMG/M metagenome (GOLD analysis project Ga0209239, IMG submission 185824) | Grasslands soil microbial communities from the Angelo Coastal Reserve, California, USA - Sample 10_02_2013_2_20cm (SPAdes) (version 2) | ecosystem: Environmental > Terrestrial > Soil >...
CGCTGCCCTCGAATCTCTCGAAATCAAGCGGATCAAGACGTGGCGTTTCCGCCAACCGGACGGGACTGTGCTGTCCCGCCGGACAGGTGCGGTGACGCTTCGCGTGGGCGGCATCGAGACCAATGACGAAGTTGTGTTCGGCGAGCCCGGGGACCTGATTCTCCTGGGGGTGCATTCGCTGGAAGGCATGAATCTGCGTGTCGACCCCCTTAGGAAGCAGCTGATCGACGCAGGCCCCGCGCCCGCGGCGGCAACGCGCGCGGCCTGATCGACGCTCCTCACGGCAGCTTGGTCGCGAAGTCGATCGCGACGGCCGAGTTGGCTGCGAGATGAAAATGAACGGCCCCCGCCGAGTCCACGGCGACTGAATCTCCGGCGCAGGCGGCGGCGACCAGCCCGCCCGTCAAGAGGTCGCAGTACGTCCCCGGCGGCATCCCGGTCGCGGTCGTGGTGTCCAGGACGGCCCCCTCTCGGTTGAGTGCGACGAAACCCTTATCGCCTCGCGAGAACGCGATCGCATTGGCGCCGTCGTCCCACCAGTGGTTGATGTCGCTGCCCGCGACGACGCGGCGGAAGCTCACCATGCTCCGGATGTAGGGATCGCGGTGCTCGCACACCCACTGGCCCACGGTCGCCGTCTCGAGGCTCACCGCGCAGGTCACATCGTTGGTGTTGCCGTTCGCATCGGACGGCGGACCCATGTCGTTCCCCGCCGGACAGTCGAACGCGTAGCTCGACAGGATCGACGGGTAGCCGTAGGGTTGCGCCAGCATCCACACGTTCGCGAGGCGGAACGTGTTGCCGTCCCGATAGCCGATGCCGCACTGATGCTGGGTATCGTGGTTCTGGAGGAACACGACGGCCTTGTCGGCGGGCATCAGTCCCCACGCGGCCGCGGAGAATTGGTTCCCGGGCGGGCCGGTGGGATTCAGCTGGGAGATATGCTGTCCCCCGATGCCGCGGAATTTGTCGCCGACGCCCACGAACGTGAACTCGGTGATGTCGGCTGCGCCGCCCGAGCCGTACGCTTCGCCGAAGTAATCGCGCGGCGACAGGGCTTCACCGGGACCGCCGCTGACCTCCAGGAAGTAATACGGGATCGGCCGTCCCTCCGCCGTGAGCGTGGAGTCGACGATCGCGAGAATGTCGTCGAGCTCCACCTGCTGGATGTGCTTCGCCGCATCGACGCGGAAGCCCGCGACACCCAGGCGCGCCAGCCTGATCAAGTAGCCGGCGATCTTCTGTCGCACCGATGGGAGCCCGGTGTTCAAGTCCGGCAGCCCGAACAGCTCGCAGTCCTGGACGTTGGCGGCGTCCTGGTAATTGCTGACCGTGCAGGGTGTATGGAAGTCGCTCGGCGTGTAGAGACCGGGATAGCTGTACTTGGTGTAGGCCGTCCCGTTGCTTCCCACACCGGGGCTCGGATAGTTGGTCATGTGGTTGATGACGGCATCCACATAGATGCCTACGCCCACGACGTGACAACGTTGCACCATGTCGGCGAATTCAGCATCCGTTCCCGACCGGCTGCGCGCGATGCTGTAACTGACCGGCTGATAGCGCTCGCTCCAGGGGTAGCTCGGGGGTTGGACGCTGTGCTCCTCGGGCGGAGAGATCTGGACCGCCGTGAAGCCGGCGGGGCCCAGGACCTGTTCGCACTCGGTCGCGACGTCCGTCCACTTCCATTCGAACAGGTGGACGAACACGTCGCCCGCGGCCATGTGCCCCGAGGGGCGGTAGGTAGGGTCGAGCGTGGGGCGCTGCGGGTTGGTGCCGTACGACGCCACCAGGTCCTTGTGGCACGCCCCGAGCGCCAGCGCCCCGACGCAAACCGCGGCTCCGCCAGCGAAACGGCGGAGCCGCGGCGTCGCGGAACGGGAGCGCGGCGTGACCGTCAGTTGTAGCCCGGGTTCTGCTTGACGTTAGGGTTCGCTATCAGCTCGTTGGCCGGAATCGGATACAGGTCTAGGTGCGAGTCGGTTCCGATGCCGGTGGAGTCGGTGCCGTACGCGTTCGCGCCCTTCCATGCCCAGATGTAGGTGCCGCCCGTGAACGTCCCGAACCGGACGAGATCCGTGCGGCGGTGGGCTTCCCACATCAGTTCACGTCCACGCTCGGCCAGAACGGTGTCGAGCGTGATTTGCGCGATCGCGGCGTGCACGGCGCTCGAGTCGCCGTAGGCGCGCACGCGCAGGGCGTTGAAGTACTGCAGCGCGAGCGGATCGGTGCCGCCGCCGCCTCGCAGATGCGCCTCCACGTAGATCAGGTACGCCTCGGCGAGACGGAACATCGGGAAATCGGTGTCCGCGAACGAGGGGTTCGAGCCGGTCGCGCCACCCGACGTCTTGTTCGTGAACTTGGGGTCCGGATAGCCATTGGGGAAACAGTTAACGAGGCAGGGAATGGCCAGGGTCTGGCTGGCTGTGACGATGTTCGAGTCCCGCGAGTCGCCCGCGGAGTAGAGCTTATACGCCGACGGCTTCATCCGCAGTCCCCACCAGCAGCCGTCGACGCCGTAGGCGCCCGGGCTCATCGCATTCCCGCACGACGCGTGGATAATGAAGTTGGTGGAGCCGTAGGTCTGGGTGTGCAGCCCGTCCTCCACGACCGCCAAGATGATCTCAGGCGAGTTGTTGTTGTCGGCCGTGAAATTGTTGCGATACACTGGAGCGAGCTGGTAGTGGCCAGAGTTGATGACGTTCGAGGCTTCGCTGAGCGCCCCCGCGTAGTTGGGCGTGCCGGTGTAGACGCCCGCGTTGAGGTACAGCTCGGCGAGCAGCATGTCCGCCGCGGGACCAGTCGCGCGACCGTACGTGGCGAGGTCGGGCGCCGACCCGGGCTGCGGCAGTGAATCGCGAATCGCCGTCAGCTCACTCACCACGTAGGTGTAGAGCTGCGTGCGCGTCACCTGCTTCGGCGGCGTCGCGCCGAGCGCGTCGGTTTCCGTGGCGAGCGGGATGCCACCGAAGAAGTCGAGTCCGTGCCAGTACGCGAGCGCCCGGAGGAAGCGCGCCTCGGCGCGATAGGTGTGAACCTTGGCCTTGAGCGAGGCGCCCACACCGCGCGCGTCGAGCTCGGCGTCGGTGGTCTGGCGCAGGAACTCGTTCGCCATCCCGACCTGGAAGTAAATGCGATAGTACATGGCGTTGACGAACGTGTTCGACGTCGACCACCCTTGCGTGTTCATCTCGGGCAGGGTCTGGTCACCCCACGCGATGACCGCTTCGTCGGTGGGCAGCTCCTCCATCTCCCAATAGAGCCGCAGATACTGCGAGAAGCCGCCGTCAATCCCCGTGATGTCGGTGGATCCGTCTCCACCGTTCTGGCCGCCGACGGCCAGGCCGGCGTAGATCTTTGCCACGAACTGCTCGTACGAGCTGGGGTCACCGAAGAAGTTGGCGCCGGTGACGTTGCTCTTCGGCGCCACCGTGGGATCGGTGCACGCCGCAGCGCCGAGCACGAGGGCTACAGCCGCCCTCCAGGCGGTCCAATGGCTGGCTGTCATGCCTCCGCTCCGGGTCGAATGGGTCATGATCAGGACCTCTAGAACTGGACGCTCAGCCCGCTCGTAAATGTACGCGAGCGCGGGTAAATGTTGTTGTCGATGCCGTTCACAAACGCCGTGCTGCTCACGAACGCCGCCGTCGGGTCCACGCCGCTGTAGCCCGTGATCGTAAATGCGTTCTGGACAACAGCATAAAGCCGGAGCTGCTGCCCCGCCCAGGGAAACGAGTACCCGACGGTGATGTTATCCATTCGCAAGAATGAGCCGTTCTCGACGTAGTAATCGGACAACAGCTGTTGCTGGGTGAACCCGGTCTGCAACACCGAGCTGTTCAGGTTGTACGGTGAGGTGCCGGCCGAGAGTTGGTTGTAATTCCCGAGGTTCGACGCGACGTTGTTGTAGACATAGTTGCCCAGCCACGACCGCAGCGTGAAGCTCAGATCGAACCGGTGCCACGTCATGTTCGACGTAAAGCCAAACATCCAATGCGGTGCGGGGTCGTGCTCGGCGACGGTGTTGACGCCGCGCGTGCAGCCCGTGGTCGTGTCCCCGGTGAGGGTATAATAGACGCCCTGCACCGGCTTCCCGCCGCTGTAGTATTGTCGGCACACGAGGTACGAGTAAATCGGCTGACCCGGCTCGAGCACTTGCACGGTGCTTCCCACGCCGCCGGCGATGCCGCCGGTGAGCACCTGCGTGCCGGTCCCCACCGCATTGGGATTGATCGACACGACCTCGTTATGGTTGTGAGAGGCGTTGACGCTCGCGGACCAGGAGAAGGCGCCGGGGGTCGCCGCCTCGATCAAGCGGGCGTTGAGGTCGAGCTCGAAGCCGGTGTTCCGGATGCTTCCGATGTTCGTGACAACGTGGTTCGACAAGTTGGAGGCGGGGTCGACCGGCACGTCGAACAGCAGGTCGCTGGTGTTCTTGCGATACCAGTCGAGCGCGCCCGAGAACCGCGCCCCGAAGAGGCTGTAATCGGCGCCCACGTCCCAGGCGGACGTTGATTCCCAGTGGATCTTTTGATCGACGGCGGTCGGCCGGAACGGGCATACGAACTTGCCGCCGAAGTAGTACTCCGCCGTCGCGTTACAAGCCTGGTAGGTCGGGACGTAGAGATAGTTCCCGAACGCCTGGTTTCCGGTCCTACCCCACGAGGCGCGGAGCTTCAGGTCCGAAATGGCGCTGATGCCGCTCAGGAACGGCTCCTGCGAGATGCGCCATCCCACCGACACCGACGGGAAGTTCCCCCATTGCCGGCCCGGCCCGAAGCGCGACGAGGCGTCTCGTCGCAGGCTCGCCGAGAACAGGTAGCGCTCGTCGATGTTGTACCCGGCGCGGCCGAAGAACGAGATGAGCTTGGAGTCCTCGACGTCGAGCGAAGGAATCGGTTGCGTGCTCGATTGCGGGATCCCGGCGTCGGTCAGCACGTTCGTCTCGAGGTGAGTTTCGCCCAAGCCCGGGAACCGGCCGTGCGACTGCGAGTACGAGTAGCCGCCTGTGAAGTCGATCGTACCGGGGCCGAGCTTGGCCGGCGGCTGATAGTTCAGGTACATGTCGAGCACGGTGTTGGCCTGCTGCGGCTGCGACTCCACCAAGCTGCCCCACGTGCCGTTCTTCGTCACGTAATGAATGTTGTTGGGATAGAAGGTCACGTGATCGCCGGACGTCACGTCGTACCCGAGGTCCACTGTTCCAGTAAGGCCGCTCAGTCCCGTCAGCTGGGAGAAGTCGTACTTGGCCGACAGACTGCCGACGCTGCGGTAGGTCGTAGCATGATCGATCGCGCTATTCAGGATCTCGAGTGGATTATCCGGGGACGTGAGGCTGTTCCCCGGCCAGTTGTAGTATCCAGTCCGCGACACCGGACCGAACGGACTGATGAGCGCGGCGCTGGTGGTATCGTAGATCGGCTGCGTCGGCCCCATCTGCGCGGCGTTGTAGAGGACGCCGTTCGGCGTGAACTGATCGTAAGACCGCGAACCCGCGATGTTGGCCCGCACGTTCAGTCGGTCGTTGTAGAACCGCTGGCCGTAGTTGAGGCGCAGCTGGATCTGCTGTGTGGAGTTGCCCTCGAGGATACCCTGCTGGTCGTTGTACCCGACCGAAACCCGGTAGTCATTGGTCAGGCCGGCGCCCGCGAATGAGACGTTGTGCTGCTGTCCCATCGCGGTCCGGTCGACAAGGCTGAACCAATCGGTGTTGACGTTACCGAGCTGCGGAAGCGCTGTCGAGGCGTGCTGGGTGACCGCGGTGCGGAACTGCGCCGCCGTCAGCATCGACGGGAGCCGGGTGACCGACGCAGCGGAGAAGCTGCCGCCGTACTCCACGTGCGGCCGGCCGGCACCGGACTTCGTGGTGATCAGGACCACGCCGTTCGACGCGTTCGTGCCGTAGATCGCGGCGGAGGCCGCGTCCTTCAGGACGGTGATGCTCGCGATGTCGTTCGGGTTGAGATAGTTCAGCGCATCGTTGCCGGTCGAAATCCCGCCGCCCGAGCCGGTGCCGAGGGGCACACCGTCCACGACGTACAGCGGCTCGCTCCCAGCCGTGTAGGAAGCCTGGCCGCGCACCCGGATCGAGATGCCGCCGCCCGGCTGGTTGTTATCAATGACTTGGACGCCCGCGATCTTGTTCTCGATCAGGCTCTGGGGCGTCACGATCGGCCCGGTGTTGAAGTCCTTGGAGGCGACCTGCGTCACGGACGTGGTGACGTCGCCCGCGCGCTGCTGCCCGTAGCCGACCACCACCACCGACGCCAGGTTGACCGCCCGGGCCGTCATCGCGAGATCGACGGTGACCGTATCACCGCCCCCCACCGTGACCGGCTGCGTTGCCGGCGCGTACCCGATGAGACGCGCGTGCACGGTGTCTGGACCCGCGGGTACGTCGGTCAGCAGATAGCCACCATCGGCCCGCGTCACCGCGGCGCGCCTCCCGACCGTGACCGAGACGCCCGCCAGTGGCTGCTGTGTGGCGGCGTTGGTGACATGCCCCCGCACCGTCCCCGTGGCCTGTTGCGCGCCGAGCGGCGCCACCCACAGCACCCCCAAGAGCGCCCCAATACCGCACCGTGCTCGTCTCATACACGTCCCCTCAAGCTGAAAGTGTCGCCCCCATGCAACACCATTCTTCCTCTCTACGTGGACTTGTCAAGGACGCACGGTGCGCGGCGGGCGCAGCACCTGGAGCCTGTCGTTGTTGCGCGCTGCGATAATCACGCGGCTGCCGTCCGCTCGCCGCAGCCACCGCAGGTGACGTACCTGGCCGTCGATCGCCACGCCACTGCGCTCCATGTCGACTGCCTCGAAGCGACCATTCCCCGTGGCGCGCAACAGCAGACCGTAGCCGGCGTCCTGGCGACCCAGCACGGGCGGAAACCCGTAATCGTTCCCCGCCACCAGCAGATCGGTGCGTCCGTCGCCGTCGAAGTCCTCCGCCAGGGCGGCACGGATCGGGGCGAACTGGGCCTCGACCGGCAGCGGCACGAGCGTGAACGTGCCGTTGCCATTGTTGAGCGCGACGGAGCTCGCGAACACACGCGCCTGTCTCACTGTGGCCTGGGCGAGCTCCGCGGCGGGGAAGATGTCCTCGACGCGGGCTGCGCCGAACGAGGCATATGATGGGTATCGGCTCCGCAGCGGGGGGATGAGGCCGAGCAGCTCGTCCCGACCGGCCACCGGGTAGCTCACGCCCTGCTTGTAGACGGTGAGCACCTGCTCGAGAGTGCCGTTGTGCCCGAAGTCGGCCACGTACATTCCAGCCGGCTCCGCCGGCGACGCCCGGAGGTAGGAGTTGAGCCCGAGGTTGCCGAGCACCAGGTCCGGGCGCCCGTCCCCGTTCAGGTCCGCGACGGTGACGCTACTCCACCAGCCTTCTGTTCCCGCGAGCCCCGCCTCCCGAGTCCGATCGACCAGCCGGCCACTCTCGTTGTGGAACACGCGCACCGGCATCCACTCTCCCGTGACGATCAAGTCGAGCCGACCGTCGTGGTCGTAATCGATCCACGCGGCCGAGGTGACCATCCCGGCCTCGGCGAGGGCGGGGGCTTTCTCGAGCGTGACGTCGCGAAAGTGCCCGTTGCCGTCGTTCTCGAGCAGATAGCTGCGCGGCGCCATGCCGTAGCGGCGGGCCACGGCCCGGCGTCCGACGAACAGATCGAGATGGCCGTCGCCGTTGAAGTCGCCGGGCACGACGCACGACCCGCTCTCCGAGAGCCGGGGCAGCGCCAGCGTGTCGCGGTGGAAACGACCCCGGCCGTCGTTCACATACAGCCGGTCCTGCAGCGCCGGATCGTCGCCCCAGAACTCGTTGCCGCCGCTCACGACGTAGAGGTCGGGCCGCCCGTCGCCGTTGGCATCGAAGAACACCGCATCGAGGTCCTCGCTCAGCCTGTCCGCCTGGAACACGCGGTCCACGGACGCGCTCGGGCGGAACGTGCCGTCCCGTTGCTGGAGAAACAGGCGTCCGGCCTGCCACTTGGCCCCGCCCACGTAGATGTCGTCCAGCCCGTCGCCGTCCACATCGCCCACGGCGAGTGCGGGCCCCTCGGCTGAGAGCAGGTGGGGCATCAACGGCTCGCGGTGGAAGTCGTAAAAGGCATTCTCGTCGTGCTTGAAATCGATGCGCAGGCGATCGGTCACGTCCGTGAACTTGGGCGGCGGGGGCGGCAGGGGCGGCAGGGACGAAGCGTGCCGCACTGACCCCGGGCGCAAGCCCGGGGATGGACCCATGGCATCCTGCTGCGAAAGGGTGATCGAGCGGTCCAAGGCCACATCCGTCAGTACCTGGGCGCGCCGATCCGGCCAGACGACGATCAGCGAATCTATTCTCGTGGAAGACCCCAACCCGAAGTGCAAACGGGGATCCACGGACGACTGGAAGCCACGGGTCGGGAACTGCTCGAGCATTTGCTCCGTGCCACCGTGCTTGATGATGACCTTCGCGCCGATCCCGGCCGTATTCGCCCCGGAGCCCCGCAACACCACCTGCAGGTAGTGATTCCCCGTCAGCTCGCGCGCGCGGTTGCGGTAGATAGCGGCCGGGGCGTTGAGCTTGTTCACGACCAGATCGAGCGCGCCGGAATTGTTCAGGTCGACGTAGGCGGCACCGCTCGAGAAGCCCGGCTCACCCAGCCCCCAGGCACGCGCCTCGTTCGTGAACGTGAGGTGTCCGTTGTTGCGATACGCGTAGTTGGGAGTCGGGACCTGCGGCATCTTCCTGATGAGCGCTCGCGCAAGCCCCCTCGTCCCCTGCCTGAGCGACGCCTGGACGACCGGGTCGGACACGTAGGTGAAGTAATCGAGGTCGTTGGGCCGGTGATAGATCCCGGTGGTGACGAACAGGTCCTTGTAGCCGTCGTTGTCCAGGTCGGCGAGCAGCGGGGCCCAGCTCCAATCAGTAGCAGAGACCCCCGCCATATAGCCGATCTCGCTGAAGCGCAGGGCGCCGGCCACGACACCGCGGTTGAGCTGCAGCGTGTTGTGGGCGTACTGCGGGTGGTAGCCCGCCGCGAGCTTCTCCAGGTAGACGTCGAAGCTCTCGGCGTTGGCGGAGGTCTTGAGGATCTTCTCGTCGTCGGGCAGCATGTCGAGCACCACGAGGTCCGGCCGCCCGTCGTCGTTCACGTCGGCGGCGTCGACGCCCATCGAAGCATGGCTGGTGTGTCCCAGCACGGTAGCGCCGGACTGGGTGAACGTGCCGTCGCAGTTGTTGAGGTAGACGAAGTCGTCTTCCTGGAAGTCGTTGGCGACGTACAGGTCGGGACAGCCGTCCAGATTCAGGTCGCTCGCCACCACCCCCAGGCCGTAACGCGCGGCGCCGCCGTACAGGCCGGCGCGCTCGCTCGCGTCCACAAAGTGACCACCGTCGTTCCGATAGAGCCGGTCGCCGACGCCCGGAAGACGGGGACCGTGCGTGACGTGCGAGGGCGATGCGCGCTCGGGGTGAGGGGAGTGCGTCAGCAGGTACATGTCCAGATCGCCGTCGCCGTCATAGTCGAAGAACAGGGCCTGGGTCGAGAATCCGGCGAAGTCGAGACCGTACTCCTGGGTCCGATCGGTGAAGGTGCCGTCGCCGTTGTTGATGTAGAGCACGTTGTGCCCGTGCAGCGTGGGAAAGTCGACGGCAGAGACGTAGATATCCACGTAACCGTCGCCGTTCACGTCGGCCATCGTGACGCCGGTCTTCCAGGGCCCCGAGTCCGCGACACCGGCCCGCTCGGTGATGTCCTCGAACCGGTAGTTGCCCTTGTTCAGGTAGAGCCGGTTGGAGCCGAGGTTCGAAGTGAAGTAGAGGTCGGGCAGGCCGTCGTTGTTGACGTCGGCGACGGCCACGCCGCCGCCGTCGTAGTAGTACATGTAGTCGAGAATGCTGAACGCGGTGTCGTCGGGCAGCCGATTGACGAACGGGACGCCGCTGCGCTCGGGCGGCAGCCGCTCGAACAGCCGCGGCTCGCGGGCCCGGCCGCAAGCCGCGAGCGCCAGCGCTGCGAGCAGCAGGATCGAACGCGGAACGCGGAACGCGGAACGCGGAACAGCGATCCGAAACAGCCTTCCGGTTCCGCGTTGCGACTTCCGCGTTCCCACTTGCCTTATCGCGCCGGCCGGATCCGGATCGCCTGGCCACCGCCGGGAGCGAGGACGATGTGCAGACGCGTCGTCGAGTCGACGGGCCGCTTGGAGATCGAACAGTTCGCCCCCGGCCCGTCAGCGTAGATCTCGGCGACATACTTCCGCCCGGGCGTGAGGAATGAGAGAGGGATGTCGAACGTGCGGCCCTCCTCGTCGGTGATCGCCCCGATGTACCAGCTCGGCCCGTTGCGCTCCCGCCGCGCCACCACAACGTAATCGCCGATCTTGCCGGCGAGCACGCGCGTCGTATCCCAGTCGACCGCCACGTCGCGGATGAACTGGAAGGCGGGCTGATGCTCGTAGTTCTCGGGCAGATCGGCCGCCATCTGGAGCGGCGAGTAGAGCACCACGTACAGCGCCAGCTGTTTGGCGAGCGTGGTCCTGGGGCGGGGCTCGTCGGGGCGCCGCGGCCGCCCCGTACCGCGCTCGATCAGGATGTCGAAGATCCCGGGCGTGAAGTCCATCGGGCCGTCGAGCATGCGGGTAAAGAAGAGGATCGTTTCGTGCTCGGGAGGATTGCCTCCTTCGGAGCTCCACGCGTTGTATTCCTGCCCGCGCGCGCCCTCGCGGCTCATCATGTTCGGGTAGGTGCGACGCTCGCCCGTGTCGTGGATCGGCTCGTGCACATCGAGCATGATGCCGTACTGGGCCGCCTGCTCGATCACATGGCGGTGATGTCGCACCATGTACTGGCCGTAGTGCGAGTGCCCCTCGCCAACGAGGTCCGTCACGTAGCCCGACTTGATCGCGTCCAGGCCGAGCGAGTAGTACAGGGCGAACGCGCTGTCCATCTGCCGCTCGTAGTTCTCGAGGCCCCCCGAGGTCTCGTTATGGACGATCAGCTTCACGCCTTTCTCGTGGGCGTATCGGGCCACCTCCGCGAGGTCGTAGTCGGGATAGGGCTTGGTGAACGAAAAGGCGTTGCGGTTCTGGATCCAGTCGCCGTCCCAGCCCACGTTCCAGCCTTCGACCAGCACGCCGCCCAGCCCGTTCGCCGCCGCGAAATCGATGTAGCGCTTCGTATTCGCCGTGGTGGCGCCGTGCTTGGGCCCCGAGCTCCACGTCATCGTGCCGATGTGCATGCCCCACCAGATGCCGACGTATTTCATCGGCTTGATCCAGCTCGTGTTCGGAATGACGCTGGGCGGATTGAGGTTCAGACCCAGCACCGCGGGCGCCAAGTCGGTCGCGCGGTCGGCCAGCTGGATGGTGCGCCACGGCGTGACGAACGGCGTGCGGCCGTACACCTTCGTCCCGTCGGCGTAGGGCGCGAGCGCCACGCGCAGCGTGCGCGACTGCATGCGCGGGCCGGCGAGGAACATGCGCGCGTAGTCGACGAGGTTCGCCTCGTGAATCACGATGAAGCTCTTGCCGTCCCGCGTCTCCAGCGTGAGCGGCGTCTGGACGCTGTCGAGCACGCTCACGGGGGAAGACGAGAACAGCATCTCCGAGCGGTCGAGGCGCGGCCGGTTGGAGGGGATCCACCAGGCGCGGGCGTCGTCCTCCAGGGTGAATTCGGTCAGCTCGTCCGTAATCGCGAACTCGTCCAACCCGGCTTGCTTGGGCAACTCATAGCGGAAGCCCAGCCCGTCGTCGAACACGCGGAACACCACCGTGAACCGTCTTCCGGGAGGCGCCGTTTCGACGAGCGACACGCTCAGCTCGTTGTGATGATCCCGCACGTGGGCCACTTCGCCCCAGGCTTGAGTCCAGGTCTCGTCGTGCGTGCTCCGCGCCGAGTCCGCGATCCGCAGACTGTCGCGCAGGGGTGGCATCCCGCGGAACGCGAGCCCTAGCCGCGAGGGTAGGAACAGGGCACGGCCGTCGCGGTCGATGCTGTAATACAGCCCGCCGTCGCGGATCGCGACGCTCACCTGGGTGCGGCCGTCCGGGGATGCGACGCGCAGCCCCTGGGAGACGGCCGTGGGAGCGACGAGCAGGCTGAGCGCGGCCAGACGAGTCGTACAGCGAAGCCAGATGTGCATGTCCGTTCACCGGTTACAAGTTGGGTCTCAGTGGTGTATATTGAAACGTCGCGTGTAGTCGCTCGGGGCGGTCAGCCCTCCAAACACTGGAGGACGCCTATGAGGTGGTGTTCGACCCGCACCCTCCTTCCCATGGGGCTCTGCGTGAGCCTCGGCGCAGCTTGCGTCCATCGGCACGACAGCAATCCTCCCACGGCGGTTGGTAGCCCGGTGGTGACCGCCGAGGACATCGATCGCCAGCCCGGCCAACCCATCGAAGAGGTCCTGATGGACCGCTTCCCCGGCGTGATGGTCACGCGCGCACCCGACGGCACCCTCTCGGTGCGCATCCGCGGCACGACCTCGCTTCACGGCAGTAACGAGCCGCTGTACGTGATCGACGGCGTCGAAATCCAACCCGGACCGGGCGGGAGTCTCTCGGGCATCAATCCGCGCGACATCGCGACCATCCAGATAGTGAAAGACCCCGCGGGGGAAGCGATGTACGGCGTGCGCGGCGCCAACGGCATCATCGTCATCAAAACGAAGCGTCCAGATCAGTGAGGTCACCCATGTCCTCGGCCCCTGTCAAGAAACTTCTCGGGTTGGTGCTCGGCTGGGTCATCGCCGGCTGCGCCCACCAGCAAACCTCTACGGGCGAGAGCAAAATCGAAGCGATCGCACCCATGACCGCGACTCCGCACTCAGTACTGACGGAGGAAGACGTCCAGCGCGTGCCCGGTGAGCCGATCGAGCAGTTGCTGGCGAGCCGCTTTAGCGGCGTGCAGGTGTCGCGCACGTCCAGCGGCGGCCTCTCCGTTCGCATCCGCGGTATCGGCTCGTTCATATCGAGCAACGAGCCTCTGTATGTGGTGGACGGCGTGCCGATCGACCTTGGAGCCGGTTCGGCCCTTCGGGCCATCAACCCGCGTGACGTCGCTTCCATCGAGGTCATCAAGGACCCGGCCGGCCTGGCGATGTACGGGGTGCGCGGCGCCAACGGCGTGATCGTCATCAACACGAAGCGCCGCTAGCGCGCGCTCGCGCTCGGACGCGCGGAAGATCAGGGGCCGATCGTTGTTGCGCGTCACGACGTAGAGATCACCTCGCCGGGTCCGGACCCGCTGGATATCGCGGGCCTGACCCGGCACGGTGAACCCGCTCTCCGTCGCCCGCAGCGGCGTGAACCCTCCCCTGCTATCGCCACGCAGCATCAGTCCATAGCCCGCGCTCATCCGCCCGATCTCGGGTTGCACCCCATCGAAGTTCCCCGCGAGGAGCAGGTCCGGCTTGCCGTCTCCGTCCAGATCCCGCGCCAGGATGGCGTACACCGGGGCGAGCTGCGCCGCGCGCGCTAGCGGGACGAGCGTGAACGACCCGTCGCCGTTGTTGCGCGCCAGCATGGTCGTGAGGGTGTGCGTCTGCTTTAAGGTCGCACCCGCGAGCTCCGCGGGCGAGAAGATGTCGCTCACGGTCTGACCGGCGTAGTCGGCGTAGCGGGGATAGCGCGCCTTCAAGTATGGCAGCGCCGCGATCAGCTCGTCTCGCATCGCGATCGGACAGCTCGTGCCGTGGTGAAATAGCGAGATGATCTGCTTGCTGGCGCCGCTCCCGTTGAAGTCCTTCACATACATCGTCATCGGCTCCTGCTCGCTCGAGTGCAGGCGGGTGTTCAAGCCCACGTTGCCGACGATGAAGTCGACGCGGCCCTTCCCGGTGAAGTCGCCCGCGATGATGCGATTCCACCACCCCTCGCTGTGCTCCAGGCCCGGCGTGCTCCGGCGGACGAGCTTCCCGCCGCCGGCGTTGTGGAACACCGTGATGGGCATCCATTCGCCCACGACGATCAGATCGGGGCGGCCGTCGCCGTCCACGTCCCGCCAGATCGCGTCGGTCACCATGCCGACATGCTCGAGCTCGGGCGCGAGCTGCCTGGTCACGTCAGTGAAGTGCCCGTGGCCGTCGTTCTGGAGCAGCGTGCTCTTGGGATCGGCGCCGTAGTGCCACGGCACCACTCGCCCGCCCACGAACAGATCGACGTCCCCGTCGCCGTCGTAGTCGGCCGCCGCCACCCGCGAGCCGCTCACATCTTCGGGGGGGAGGCTGCCGACGGCCTTACGGAAGTTGCCACGTCCGTCGTTCAGGTACAGCCGGTCCTGCAGCGCCGGCGACCCCGGCGAGAACTCGCTGCCGCCACTCACGACGTAGAGGTCGGGATACCCGTCACCGTTGGCGTCGAAGAACACGGCCCCCAGGTCTTCGGATGTGGCGTCCGCCTCGAACAGCTTTTCGTTCGTGCTCACAAACCGTCCGTCGGGCCGCTGGATCAGCAGTTTCCCGGCCTGACCTTTGGCGCCGCCGATGAACATGTCGTCCAGCCCGTCGCCGTTCACATCGCCGACCGCCACCATCGGCCCTTCGGTCGAGAGCAGCTTCGGGATCAGGGGTTCGCGATCGAAATCGACGAAATCGTTTTCGTGGTGGGTGTAGGGGAGGGCGACCGCATCCGTTACATCTCTCAGAATCGGTGCGCTCGGGGCTCGGGGCTCGGGGCTCGGGGCTCGGGATTCGGATTCCCGCATGGTCAAGCGTTGGTTCGCCGCGACGCGCGTCAGCAAGCTCACTCGTCCTTCCCGATCCGGCCACTCGACTTTCACCGAATCGAGCGTGTCGCGCAGCCCAACGCCGAAGGTGAGCACGTAGTCCACGCTCGACTGGAACCCGCGCGTCGGCTCCTCTTCCTGGAAGAACTGCTGCGCCCCGCTCCACAGCGTGACCTTGGCGCCGATGGCGAAGCGATTGGCGCCCGCCCCCTCGAGCCGCACCTGCAGGTAATGGTTCGGGGTGAGCGTCCTGGCGTTGTTGCGATAGACGAACGCCTCCTGGTTGACGTTGTTCACGACCAGATCGACCGCGCCGTCGCCGTCCAGGTCGCCATAGGCAGCACCGCTCGAAAAACTTGGCGTGTCGAGGCCCCAGGCCGCGCTCTCGTTCGCGAAGGTCGAGTCGCCCCGGTTGCGAAACGCGTAGTTCGGCAGCTTGGTCGAGCTCATCGCGGCGACGAGCCGCTGGAAATCCACCCGCGCGCCGCGCGTGGCCTGGACCATGGTCTCCCGGCTTCTCAGAAATGCGATGTAGTCCTGGGACGTGACGTCCTTGGCGAGCCCGTTCGTCACGTAGAGGTCCTTGTAGCCGTCGAGATCGAGATCCGCGATGAGCGGGCTCCAGCTCCAGTCGGTTCGCGCCACACCCGCCATCTGACCGATGTCCGAGAACGTGCCGTTCCTGTTGTTCAAATGGAGCATGTTGCGCGTGAACTGGTAATGAAAGTCGTTGCGCACCTCTTCCTGGAGCCGATGCCAGTTCTCGAACGCAGTGGTGGTCTTGAGTCGGCGCTCGTCGTCCGGCAGCATGTCCGCCACGTAGACGTCGGGCCAGCCGTCGTTGTTCACGTCCGCGATGTCCAGTCCCATCGACGACAGACTGATATACGGCATCTCCTGCTCGAGCCGCTCGGCGAAGGTGCCGTCGCCCTGGTTGATGTAGAGATAGTCGCGCTCGAAAAAGTCGTTGGCGACGTAGATGTCGGGCCAGCCGTCGCGGCTCAGGTCGCTGACGCCGACGCCGAGACCCAAACCGATCTCGCTCCCGTAGATGCCGGCGGCGGCGCTCACGTCCACGAAATGCCCGCCGTCGTTGCGATACAGCCGATCGCCGCCGAGCGGGTCGCGGACCGTGCGGGTGTTCTTCAGATCGAAGCCCGCGACCGGCCGGGGCGAGTTGTTGATCACGAACAGGTCGAGATCACCGTCGCGGTCGTAGTCGAAAAACACGGCCTGGGTGGAGTAGCCGCTGTCGGCGACGCCGTACGCCGCGGCCTGTTCTACGAAGGTGGGAACGCCGTGGGCGTCGAGCCCCTGATTGATGTACAGCTCGTTGGCCCGGAGCTTTGGGTCGAGGCCGGCGTGGCAGACGTAGATGTCGAGCAGTCCATCGTCGTTCACGTCGGCCAGCGTGACGCCGGTGGTCCAGCCCCTGCTGTGCAGCCCGGCCTCGGCGGTGACGTCGCGGAAGCGAAACTTGCCTTCGTTCAGGTACAGCCGGGTGCCGCCCTGATTCGACGTGAGCACGATCTCGGGCAGGCCGTCGCCGGTCAAGTCGCCG
>Ga0209239_1001046_pt1 | contig 16263 bp, 6 predicted proteins | sample GraSoi013_2_20cm_FD_185824 | JGI IMG/M metagenome (GOLD analysis project Ga0209239, IMG submission 185824) | Grasslands soil microbial communities from the Angelo Coastal Reserve, California, USA - Sample 10_02_2013_2_20cm (SPAdes) (version 2) | ecosystem: Environmental > Terrestrial > Soil >...
TTTACCTGGCGCGCCAAGGGAGCGTCAAAGCTCGCGGTCCCTTTATCCAGAACAACAACGTTGTCGAGAATTATCTGTGAAGTTCTTTAGTAACAGGATTGAAACTCATATTTTCGCGGAATGGAGGCGGAGCTCTGCGACGCCAAACTGATACCCCTCGATCTGCGCCGAAGCGCGTGTCGCCTGCGAGGATAGCGAAATTGCAGCCGGCACGGCTGCCTCTACAATTCACTAATCACTGGAGATCAGGGCCTACGGTCTCGGCCGCGGAGTCGGACGCCCTCTCGGCGATGGAGCAGTCCTCGGTGTCGGCGTTGGCCGTGGAGTAGTTGTGGGTGTAGCCGTAGCTGTCGGTGTTGCGGTAGGAGTCGGTGTTACGGTTGCTGTAGGTGTCGCAGTTGGAGTAACTGTTGGTGTTGATGTAGGCGTAGGACTACCGCACGGCACGACCGATGGCCCAGGTGTCGGCTGTGGGCAGGGCGCATTGGGACAGACGCGAACGTAGTACACGTCTTGTTCGTGCTGGCCTCTGGTCGGGTTGAAGTTGAAGGTGGCAGCGTAAGCTACATTGCCACCAGTGTCGTCGGAAACGATGGTGATGTAATCGCCGATCTTATTCTGGTTCGGCCAGCCTTCTTGGGGGTTAAACGCATTGCTCACCGGCACGTTCGTCGACCACGTAACGCCCGCGTCAGTGCTGTAGGAGTAGAAAAGCTGCGAATCGAGATTGTTCGCGTTGCGGTTGTCATACCAGACCGCGTCGAGCCGGCCATTGGGCGCTACAGAGAACGTGCCGAACCAGTGCCACTTGCTCGGGTTGTCGTCGTCGTTAACTCGGACGGGCGCGCTGAAGGTTGCGCCGCCGTCGGTGCTGCGAGCGAACATCACGTCGGTCGTGCTTCTTCCGGGCGGCTGAACGCTCGCCAGCATGTAAACGTTGTCGTTCGTCGCGGTACCCGAATGGTCCACTGCAAGAAATGCCTGCCCATCCAGGCCTCCTGGATTGATCCCGCCGCCAGCCAGATCGCCGCCCATGTTAACCGGGGTGACCTGATCAAAAACCGGGGTCTGGTTTCCAAATTGCGCATTGCTCGAACGCGCGCACCGAAAATCGAATCCTTCGCCACCGACGTAGAGGTTGCCGTTGCTATCAACATCGAGCGTTCCGAAAATGGGCTCGTTAGGGATATCAATTGGCGTCTCCCATGTGACTCCTGCATCGGTCGAACGGTTGAACAGTCCGCCCGCACAGTTCGACTGATCGAACGCCTGGTATTGAAAGTGATGCCCCGGGCCGCACGTCTTATCAATCGTAAACCATTGTTTATCGCCTCCGATCGCGCCTTGCTTGCCTGAAATCAGGTCCCAGGTCGCTCCGCCGTTAGTCGAGCGCCACATATCATCACAGAAAAATGTTTGTTGTGGCCAGCTCGATCGCAGACTCAGGTAGAAAAAAGTCCCTGTTTCATCCGAGCCCGTGACGGGATCGCTTCGGAAAAAGCCCGGTTGTAACACACCCGGAAACGCCCAGGTCAGCCCACCATCGGTGGTATAGCCATAGCCAGCCTGGCGAAAGTTGGAGGTAACATCATCGAACTGTCTCCAGCCGATAGCCATCCTGCTGGGATTGGTCGGGTCAACGGAAATCGCGCATTCATTCGCAGCGTCGCCCACGATGTTGTTACCACTCGCATCGACATTCACTTGATGACTGGTGAACGGACCGAACCGCGAGATCATTCGCGGTGATGTCTCGACCTTCCGAGGAGGTGCGGGCGGGTTATCATATTTTTCGAAAGGCTCGCGCCCCTGCGGCTTCCAAGTGGGCGCCAGCTGAGCTGAAGCAGTGCCTAATGCGACTAGTAGACCCAGGCAAACCAGTAGGGTGAGTGAAACTGTGGAGCGTCTCATATCAGTGATGTGGTTAAAGCGTTGAATTGATGAAGCGGATTAAGATTCACGAATCTCGATCGCCTCGCTGGCGCTGTCCGTAATCGCAAATTGCTGCGTTGTCGAGAATTTATTTGCGGATCTCTGGTAAGAAAGAAAAAGGAAACGGCGAAAGGGAGAAACGGCGAAACGGCGAGCGTATTTGATCTATGTCGCCCATTCGCCGATTCCGGGAATCACGGTCTCGGCAGGGGAGTAGGCCGCCCTCTTGGCGTGGGAATAGACCTCGGAGTAGGAGTAGGCCTTGGTGTCGCTGTTGGGGTCGCACTCGGGGTAGGAGTAATGGTCGCTGTCGCAGTTGGCGTAGGAGTAGTTGTAGGGGTAGCTGTCGCTGTGGGCGTTGGCGTGACCGTCGGTGTCGGCGTGGGTCCTTGTCCGCCAGGAAATACCCGGACATAGTATACATCTTCTTCGTGCTGGTTTCTCTGCGGGTTGAATTTAAACGTTGCCGAGTACGCTACTTTACCGCCGGTTTCGTCGGAAACGATGGTGATATAGTCGCCTATCTTGCTTTGATTTGGATAGCCTTCGAAAGGATTAAACGAATTGCTCACTGCCACGTTAGGCGCCCAAGTAACGCCAGCATCGGTGCTCCAGGAATAGAATAACTGTGAGTCAGTGTTGTTTGCCGCGTTCCGTGTGTCATGCCAGACAGCGTCGAGTCGTCCGTTGGGCGCTACTGAGAACGTGCCGAACCAGTGCCACTTGTTAGGATTGACGGGGTCGTCATTGACCTTGACCGGCGCGCTAAAGGTTTGGCCGCCGTCTGTGCTCCGCACAAACATCACGTCGGTTGTGGTTCGGCCCGGCGGCGCCACGCTGGCCAGCATGTAAATGTTATTGTTAGTCGGTCCGCCAGAGTGATCGATCGCCAGGAACAACATTCCGTCCAAACCTGCCGGGTTTATGCCGCCACCAGATAGCTCGCCACCCATGTCAACCTGCGTAACCTGGTCGAATGTAGGTGTCTGATTGCCGATCTGCGCGTTGCTCGAGCGCACGCAATAAAACGGGCTGAATCCTTCGCCGCCGATGAAAAGGTTACCATTGGAGTCCACATCAAGTGTTCCGTCTGTGGGCTCGTTAGGAATAACGATGGGAGCCTGCCAGGTGATTCCGCCGTCGGTGGAACGTTGGAATTGCACGCCGCTGCCGCTACAGTTAATGCCGTCGCTTGACTGATATTGAAATCCGTGGCCCGGGCCTCCGGTCTTATCAATCGTGAACCACTGCTTGTCGCCCCCACCCGCGAGTCCGTCGGCTTGTAACTCTGTCCAGGATTGACCGCCGTTGGTCGAGCGGTACACGTTCTCACAAAATGTCTGAAGCAGGCTGAGGTAAAAGAAGGTGCCTGTCTCATCGGAGTTCGTTACCGGGTCGCTGCGAAACACATTGTTTTCCAGAACTCCGGGAAAGGTCCAGGTTACGCCGCCGTCGGTCGTATATCCCCAGCCGCCTTGTCGGAAGTTCGAGTTAACGTCATTAAATTGCCTCCAGCCGATTGCCATCTTACTAGGATTAGTTGGATCAACGGAAATAGAACACTCATTCGCGGCGTCGCCGATAATATTCTGGCCGTTTGCATCGACGTTTGCCTGGTAACTGCTGAACACGCCAAATTGCGAGATCATGCGGGGCGAAGTTTCCAGTCGGTAAATGTGCATGGGCGGCATGTCGTATTTTTCCAATGGCTCCTTTTGGCGCGGCTTCCATGTAGGCGCGAGTTGGGCTGACCTGTCCGCCCTAGCTTCAGCGGAAGCCTCGACTCGGGCGGGAGCCGACAGTTGATCCGCCTTCGCCAAGGCTACGGCGGACAAGTAGCCGACGGTGGATAGCACGAGAAAAGCGGCGCAGCAGCGCCGCACTACAAAGCGCGCTCGGTTCTCGCTATCAGCTAAAGGTCCCAAAGAAAACCTTCTATTAACTAGAGCAAAGCGTCCTCTTCGCGTAGTAGCTAGTAGTTGATGACTGATAGTTGATAGTCGTTTTTTATTCATGACGGTCTGTGGGCTGAATTGGAGCGTTTTCTTGGTATCTATTGGCTAAAGCGACCGGAGGGCACGTTCTATTAGCTAAAGCAAAGCGTTCTTTCTTGACCAAAGCTCGCGCTCTCCTACAAGCCATCTCGTAAATGTCATTCTGATCCCGCAGTCGAGGGAGAAGAATCTCTGATCATTCCGGATGCGATGGGATAGCCAGAGATGTTTCGCTCCGCTCAACATGACAGTGCTATTGATGAGACCCACTAATTCGCTGGGAGAGTTACCGAGCCTAATGAACTCGGACGCGGTGGCGGCGTAGGACGACCTCTCGGCGTGGGGAGAGTCCGCGGTGTAGGGGTTGGTCGTGGCGTAGGTGTAGGAGTCATTGTTGGCGTAACGGTAGGCGTTGCTGTAGGAGTAGGTGTGGCCGTTGGCGTAACCGTAGGTGTCGGCGTAGGTGTAGGTCCGCCCGATGGGAAAACGCGCACGTAATAGACATCTTGTTCGTGCTGTCCTGTGTTGGGGTTAAAGTTGAACGTAGCCGAATACGCGACATCGCCACCGGTGTTATCAGACACAATGGTAATATAATCGCCTATCTTCTGCTGCACTGGCCAGCCTTCGTGAGGATTAAATGAACTGCTGACCGCGACGTTGGGCGCCCAGGTGACCCCGCCATCCGTGCTCCACGAGTAGAATAACTGTGAATCGGTGTTGTTCGGAGCGTTTCGCGTGTCATGCCACACAGAATCAATGCGCCCATTAGGAGCGACCGCGAGCGTGCCGAACCAATGCCATTTGTTCTGATTAACTGGATCATCGGTGATCCGTTGCGGGGCGCTGAAGGTTAGTCCCCCATCCGTGCTGCGCGAGAACATTACATCGCTTCCGTTGCTTGCGCTGAACTGCTGCACGGTGGCCATCATGTAAATGTTGTTATTTGTAGCCGTCCCCGATCGGTCCACCGCCAGGAAGATTTGCCCGGCCAGTCCGCCCGGATTAATCGCCGCGCCAAATAATAGACTGCCACCGAGATTAACTGTAGTGACTTGGTCAAAGGACGGCGTGACGTTCGGGTCCTTTGCATTGCTCGAGCGAACGCACCAGAACCCGCTGCCGGAGTCGCCCGCACCGATAAAAAGATCACCGTTGAGGGCGACGTCCAGCGTTCCCCATTGAGGAGAGTTGGGAATACTGACTGGAGTCTGCCAGGTGATACCGCCATCAGTAGATCGGTTGAATCCGCCGAAGTCACAAGCCGCGAACTCAGTCCAAGATTGATATTGAAAGCCGTGGCCCATGCTGGTCGGAGTCCGATCGATGGTGAACCACTCCTTGTCGCCGCTGTGCGCCGCTCCATCGGGTGACTGCTCCGTCCACGTTTGTCCGCCGTTTGCGGAGCGCCAAATATCGCCGCAAAATGTGTTCACTAAAAGGCTGAGATAGAAAAAATTTCCCGTGTCGTCGGAGTTTGTTACCGGATCACTGCGGAAAACGTTATCCTGTAAAACACCGGGGAACGTCCAGGTCGTGCCACCATCTGTCGTGTAGCCATAACCAGATTGGCGGAAGTCGGATTGAACACTGTCAAACTGCCGCCAGCCGACCGCAATCTTGTTGCCATCCGTTGGGTCAACTGAAATTGACGGCTCATTCGCCGCATCACCGAGGATGTTATTGCCGCCTGCATCCACGTTCACCTGGAAGCTGGTGAAAAGACCGAATCGCGAAATCATGCGCGGCGAAGACTCGAGCCTGTAAATAGACGCAGGCGGCATCGCGGGTTTTTCCAGCGGCTCGGTCATGCGCGGCTTGCCTGCCGCGCCGTGGGTCGCCGCGGCGACCGCAGATTTGCGAGCTGCCGTATGTTCTGAAGCAGTGGCTTGCGCGCGAGCTGATGGCAGGTAGCTGATAGTTGATAGGACAAGAATAGCCAATAGTTGATAGCTAATAATTACTCCGCCTTCGCCAACCAGGCTTCGCGTAAAGCTACGGCGAGTCGAGAGGCTACGGTGGGCAAGTAGTTTTTTCGTCATGGTAGTAGTAGTGTCTCAGGCTGGAGCGCGTTAAGTAAAACTATAACCGCTGGTGCCATTATTGTTCATTTATGTTTTATAACTATCCTGATCCTTGCCTACGCCATTTGATACTCCTCGACCGGAGACCCGCTGCAGGGGGAGCTGACAGCTTCCCCTGCAGAAGAAGGGTGCCCCTGGCTACGGTCTTGGGTGCGGGGTCGGCCGTGGCCTCGGCGTTGGAACCGGTCTCGGCGTTGGTGTTGGCGTCGCAGTCGGCGTTGGCGTCGGCGTGGATGTCGGCGTCGGTGTCGGCGTCGGTGCCGCGCAAGGACTGTTGGGGCAGTTGAAGATTTCCATCGTGGCGATGATGGCTAGCCCACTGTCGTAGCCGCCGGCTTTCCAGATATTATTAGTGCCATCAGTGTCGGCTGCGAAGTTACGGCCCGCAATTGCGAACGGCGGACCTACCGACCACGTGCCGCTAACTGGATCGTAGATCTGCACCTCATTGGTGGGGGCGTTAAAGTTCCCACCCAAGACATACATCACGTTACAGAAGTTGACCGCCCGGGTATTGCTTGTGGCGTCGGGTATGTCGGTATTGATGGAGATGGAATCAGCCACTGGATCATAGATAAATGCGTGGTTCGTATCGGTAAGAACGCCGCCCGTGATATCAACGCCACCACCTGTGTAGATGAGATTCCCGATAGTCGTGGTTGGTAAATAGCCCAGCGGAAACGGCAGGACCGCATTCTTCTGCACCCAGCCAGCGGGGTTAGGCGTAAACTCCCAAATCTGGTTGGTCCCACTGCCATTAGGAATGTCGAAGCCACCCAGAGTGTAGAGCTTGTTGTTGAAAACAGTGAACCCACCCGGCAGAGTGCCGTTGTCGCCAGGCGGCCAGTTACTAGGAACGGTAGTGATGCTGTCAGCAACCGGGTCATAACGGAAGACATGACCGCTCGTGGTCTGGCCGGTGAACTCCGACCCACCCGCGCAATAGATATAGTCCGTTCCGGTGTCGTTAAGCACGCTGCAAGCCATGTTATTCACGTGGTTGTCAGGGTAAGTGGCTGACTTGGTTGTCCAACTGTTGCTGCCGGGATCGTACTCAAACGGATGAGTGAACTCGATGTTATTGACGTCGCGACCACCCATCGCATAAAATTTTCCGTTGGCTGGGAAAAAGACCCCGACGAAACGAGTGCCAGCGAAAGGGAGATCCGGACCGGAGGACCAAAGACAGGGTGTAGGCCCTTCTACTGTGTAATTTCCAGAAAAGGCCGCGCCGGGATTGCCGAATTGATCAGTGATCGCCCCGGCGGCAATGCTCGCCGTCAATGTCCCCCCGAAATCCATATGCAGCGTGAAGTGGATAGTCGTGTCGCCGTTTTCCAAGGTGTGCCCGGTCACAGTGGCGCCGGTGTTTCCGCTCAGTTGCAGATCGCTGTCCTGCACTGAGCTTGGATCAGCCGCCATGTTCAAGTTCACGAGGTAGTCATAGGTGCCTGGTGCTGGCGGGGTGAATGTCCCGCCGACAGGTGGATCGGTGTCAGTCACCGCTAGCTGCGTTACGGCGAAACGGAACGTGCAGTTGAACTCCAAGATCGGATCGTTATTCGAGGCTTGGTGAATTGCACCAGCATCGATGTGCATGGTGTTTTCGCCTTGTACCACCGGCGAGCTATTGAAGATGAAGTCAATTGTCTGATTGCCGTTTGATAAGTTGGCCGTGTCCGCCGGAGTTCCGTTCACTGTGAAATCACTGGCCTGGACAGTACTTGGGTCGGCGGGATCGCTCAGGATAATTTGGAAGTCAGTCGGCGCCGTGCCAATCACCAAGCTGCCGCACGCGGGGTCAGCCGTGGCTACGGAAAAGCCAACCAGATCCCTATCGGTGAAGGCATCCTGCTGGGAGACGCCGCTGATGGTCACTCGCCCGTCCGTCCATGAAGTGACATGCTTGGAGGCTATCGCAGAGCCGTAGTCGTAGTCGCCTGCGTAGGTCGGCTGGATCCCCGGGTCAGGTTGTTCCGGCAGCGGGCTGACCACGTCCGAAAGCATGTCGTCCGGCAGCCAAGACGCGCCGTTGTCGTTGGACTTGCGCGACCACATCCGGTAACACGGAGTGCCTGGGTCGCCTGCAACGCAGTTTGCGCTCTCGCGCGCGTCATACCACGTCGCCAGGAGAGTGCCAGTCGGGCTGACCGAAAGGTTAGGCTGCCATTGAGGACGGGTACCGCCGTCGGTGTTCAACATGAGCGGCGCGCCGAAGGTCACACCACCATCGGTGGAGCGAATGTAGAAAACGTCGCCGGGATCACTGCCAGCGCCGTGCTGAGCATAGACCAGGTGAACGAAATTGTTGATAGCGGCAGGCTGTCCCCAGCCCTCGTGCCGCCAGTAGGCACCAAAATCGGTAAACATGCAGGCAAAGTAACCGGAAGCCGTTACACCCGGTCCGGGGAAGGGTGTGCCAGTATAGGTGTTACTCCACGTGCTACCCCCATCGGTGGATTTGAAGATGAGGTTGGTGTCGTTGTGAGGGAAACCACCGCCGCCTTCGTCCATACCGGCGATGTATGTCGTCCCGCTGCCCGCCAAGTCGCCCGTGATCTGCACATCGCGGATGAACGTGCCGCCATTGATCACTGTTGCCGGGCTGCTCCACGTGGAGCCGCCATCAGTGGAAAAGATGCTCATGAGAGCGCCTTGGCCGATATTAAAGTCGTTCCAGGAAATGTACAATCGCCCAAAGAAAGGCGAGCTGGGATTGTTATCAGCCCAGCCAGATTCGCGATCGGCCGAGCCTTCGTTGAAAGCGCAGAAATGCGTCCAGCTATTCGGGTCGTCGGGCGTGAGGGACTTGTAGCCGCCAAGACCCTGACCGCCGCACGCGGCATCGAGCCAGACCGTAACCCAATTGCCGGATGGCTTGTGGTACAGAACAACGGGATCGCCAAAGGTGTTGTCGAAGGGGCTTTGACCATTGGCCTTGGTGAGACGGGTGAAAGTGGTGCCGCCATCGGTGGAGACCGAGGCGCCGGAGATGTTGATCGGGGTAAAGTTGCGGCCTCGTGAGTCGTTATAGGCAACCACGACCTGAGTAGGATCATCGGGATTGGCTGTAGTGAACGTCTCGGATTGGGTGACATTGGGAAAGCTCTCAGTGCCGGTGATCAGGTCCACGTCCGTGCTGCCAAACGCCACGGGCGCCGTCAGCCTTTGGACGAGCTTGGAGAAGGCTCTGCCATGAAAAGATTTACCCCCTTCTGACAGGCCGCAGAAAATCATAACGGCGCCGGCACGCAAATTTTCCTGCCTGTCGATGCCCAGACGATGAATCTTGGAACAGTCAAACCCGGCAGGAACGAGTGGGTCGATGGAGGACTGTGTGGTCACCTTATATTTCTGCTGCGCTTGTGCAGCGGTGGGTCGGACCGGATTCGCCGTGGCAAATAGCGCCAGCGAGATGCCAGCCAGCGCTACGAACGCGCCGATTAGAAAACGCGGATTAAAAAACGCAGATTGCGAAGTGGATTTCTTTTTCATGAGATGGAGCTTGGACTAAGTGGTGGCTTTCGTTGAAACGCCCGGTGCGTTTCAACGCTATTTTTCCTTGTTTAATTCCCTCGGAGGTCCGGAATCCGCCTTCGCCAAGGCTATAGCGGACAGAGTGAACTGCCCTTTTAGCGGAATCCGCTGAAATATGTCAACACTAATTTTTGTTTTTTAACCACGAACGGAGACGAATACACGGCACAAACTCGTATTGCTGTTCATGCGCTCGCTCAGTTTTTATACGGAGAACCGCGGATGACACGGGAACGGCGAATGAATGACAGAAAAATTGAACGGCCATTGATCGCTTCGTCATGGAGAGCGGAGCTCTGCGACACCAGGGGTTGGGACCATCGAGAGCGCCTCTCCGAATTCGTGCCAACAAAAGGAAACGAAGGTAGCCAGGGGATCGTTTTGAGGCTGAAAATTTGACCTCCGCTCCCTTCGTTATCTCCTGTAAAAACCGTGGATTCCGGAGGCTCACACATTCAGATCGAACGCAGTCCCAAAAAGCAAGGAACTCGCGAGTTGCCTCGCGAGTTCCTGAATTACTGGCGTTTTCTTAACGTTCTAACCTACGCCAATCACGCTCACGGCGTCGGCCGAGGGTGTGGCGTCGGACGCACCCTTGGTGTCGGCGTGGGCCTCGGGGTCGCCGTTGGAGTAGCTGTTGGTGTAGCAGTTGGTGTAGCAGTTGGCGTCGCTGTCGGTGTCGGGCTTGGAGTTGGTGTCGGTCCACCGGCGAGGTTGAAAGCGCCGATTCTTAATCGCCACCCAATAGAGGATGTGGTGGGAACATACTCATCGATGTACCAGAAAGTAGTATCGTCGGTCGGATCGGGAACGAGTGCTGTATAGTCGCCCCAGCGAGCGCTGCCGGTTTGCGAGCCGGTCCCGTCCTTGATGGATCCTTCACCCAGAGTCATCTGGCCCGGCGGGTCGCCTGGATGCCGAGCGGTGTAAAACACACTGGGAAACACTGTAGTATTGGAAGCACTATAACCCAAGGCGATATCTCCGAGTGAATTCATGGCTATGCTACCCATCCAGCGATGAACTCCATCGGTGAGACCAGGTGCATACGTGCCTTCTTGGAAGATAACAGGACTACCATTGGGATCGCGCAGCTCCCACCAGCGAACGCCGGAGACTTCACCGTTTGGCCCGGTGCCGGCAGACACCGACTGATTAGTTACCAGCGACTCATGGTCGCCAAAGTTGCGATAGGCAAATCGAAAGAGCGGTCGTTGCCGATACCCCAGGTGATCGATTTTATTGCTGGTGCCTGGCTGCGGGATGCAGTTACGCGTGCCACCGCATAGACCCAGAATCGAGTTAAAGGGCTGCGTCGCTAGCGTGGTAGTCATCATGAAAGTTGAATTCCCTGGAGTGTTAGGATCGTAATGAAATTTCCAGAAGGTCAGCCCATCCGATGGCGCACCATATGGGCCGTTGTCATCCTGCGAACCGACATAAAAGTTAGGGCTACCAGCGGGAGGCGGTGTCTGTCCATCGAGCGTGCTCGGCAAAAGGCCGTCGCCAACTACGTATGCCGGGGTCGGTGGAGCGAGAAAGCTCACGATCGTCGGGTTGGGATTACCAGCCAGAGCCTGGGCGCGGTCCAGCGCATAAGCGCCTACACCGGCAAAATTGTTATTGGGCAGGAACTCGCGTGTACTGAAGTAATAGGCGTCAGGCCACACGCCAGCTTTGGGATAGTCGGGGAAATTCGTTCCGGTGCTGATTGCATAACGAAAGTATGCGCCGGTCGGATCACTTGTCTGCGAAACTGCGACACACTCGAAGAAGGTCGGCCCGCCGGCGGTAAACTGCGTAAGAATCCACCGATCGGCCAACTGATCGTATAAAACGACTGGATCACCCGCATTCTCAGTTTGGCAGGGGCCGCCAAATCCGGACCAAAGCGTGTTGTTCGCTGCTGGGCCAAAGAGCGAGTTCCCGATCTTGTCGAAGATTTGAAAGTGCAGATTGGCCATCGTCACCACGTTATTCGGACCCACTGCTCCGTTGGGATCGGGTGGCGAGCAGCCGCAAAGGTTGCTGTTGCCGTCAAAACTGATGATGGGTCCAGGTATGCCTATCTTACCGAGCACTCGCTGCACAACTGGATCGCGAACGACAGGACCGACAGGCCCGAGCGGAATGGGGCCTTGCTCCTCGTTCTCGCGCAATGTACAACCCTTTGGAAGCAACGGTTTCATGCTGCGCAACGGGGGCGAGATATCGAACTTCACCACCGGCATCACGCCGCGATACTGGGCACGGATGAGCGGCTGCGGATTCTGTGCCGACGGTCTGGGCTGCGCCGAGGCTTTGCCAAATGCAAAAAGCACAAGTGTAATTGCCGAAAAGCAAAGCAAAACGGCAACTAAAACGCGGAGCTTAAAAAACCCGCCTTCGCCGAGCCGCCTTCGCATAAAGCTACGGACGGGCCAAGGGCTAGGGCGGACAGGCGGTGACTGAGAAGCAGGTTTCTTTTTCATGAGATGGAGCTTGGACTAAGTGGTGGCTTTCGTTGAACCCCGAACGAATTCGGGGTTCAACTCTGTTTTTGCTTGTTTTATTCCCTCGGAGGTCCGGAATCCGCCTTCGCCAAGGCTATAGCGGACAGAGTGAACTGCCCTTTTAGCGGAATCCGCTGAAATATGTCAACACTAATTTTCGATTTTTTAACCACGAATGGACACGAATAATTACGATGCAGTTCCAACCTGCGACCGAACTCGTACTCTTACTCGTGCTCGTGCTCGAAGAGGGGCCTCCTCAGCGCGGCTTCGTCGCGTAACGGACTAACAGGGCGCCCCGTGAAAGAACCATGAATCACACGGACTGATGAGAACGACGAATGACCGAAAGGGATAAGAAAACCATTTACAGAAGGCAACGAAGACAACAAAGGATTCACCCACTAAATATGCGAAATGGCGCGAAAACCTCAGGCATACGTACTCCTTTCGTTTTTTTCGTGTGTTTCGTGGGCTGACGAATCATTCGCCAAAAAGATTTTTACAGAAGGCAACAAAGGAAACAAAGGCTGCTGCAATTTGTTCTAAAAACTTTCGCTGTCTTCGTTTCCTTCTGTTAGAAAATCCGTTTCGGCGTGACGTGAAGACCAAGTCGTCGCGGCGACCTTCGGTCTGGAAACCCAATCACGAAGGATAAGAAAACCATTCAGAGAAGGCAACAGACAAAACGAAGATCATATTTGAAGCTGAACGCAGCCCCTTCGTTACCTTCGTTTCCTTGTGTTAAAATCCATTTCAGCCCCTAAAAGCAAGGAACTCGCGAGTTGCCTCGCGAGTTCCCGCTTAACTACTTTAACTTTCTAACTCTTGTAACCTATTCCCGTTAGGGCGTCGGCCGCGGATGCGGTGTTGGCCGCGGGCGCGGTGTCGCACTGTGCGCCGGGGTAGCTGTAGGCGTAGCCGTCGGCGTAATGGTCGGTGTGACTGTAACCGTAGGCGTCGGTGTTGGAGTTCCAGGCGTAGGAGTTGGTGTCGGACTTGCGCACGGCGGTATCTCGTAGTTGCGCGACACGTTCGTCGGAGGTGAGGCAGCGCAGAAGTCTTGGGTAAAGAACCCAGCTGCCGAGTTGCCTTGTACGCCCGACACCCAGTTCGCGCTTGTGTTGACGGTGAGGTTGCCGATGATCACCTCGAACTTCAGGTTCGGATCGTTCTCATACAAGCGTACCTCGTGGTTCTGCGTCGCGTTGTTGTCAGCAAACAGCACCGTGCGCCATTCAATGTTGAAGATACGGTTAGGCGCACTGCCAGACACTGACGTGAACACACCGCAGTTTCCACCTGGGAAACTCGAGCAGCCGCTCAGACCGAAATCGGTGCGTTGATCCTGCCAGACAGAAAAGACGGTGAAGTCATAAGGCCCGACATTGGGCGGAGCGGGCAGACAGTTTGTGATGAAGCCACCCGGCTCATTTGGTACCACGAAGTCGAGCCGCCCGTTGGAGCTGACGTTCACGCTGCTATAGGTTTGATCGTACAGCTGGAATGGGAACGGTATGGTGACTGGCGTATCGCAGTCGTCGCAATGACTGCCGATATCGGTGTCGCCCGGTACGATTGCGTCGGCGCCCTCAGTAATGACGTACTGGCTCGGAGGACAACCCTCCACCGTGTAATTGCCTGAGAAGTCCGCGTTAGGATTGCCAAACGTGTCGGTGATCGCCCCGGCGGCAATGTGCGCAGTCAAGCTCCCGCCAAACGCGATTTGCAACGTGAACGTGGTAGTCAAGCCATCGGGGCTCACAGTAACCGCGGTCACGGTGGCACCAGAGTTGCCGCTCACCTGAAGATCGGTTGTCTGCACCGAGGTTGGATCAACAGCTATGTTCCAGTTCACGTCATACGGATAGCTACCTGGTGCCGGTGGGGTGAATGTGCCGCCTACCGGTGGATTGGTATCAGTAACCGCTAGCTGCGTTACAGCGAAACGGAACGTGCAGTTGAATTCCAGGATCGGATCGTTATTCGAGGCCTGGTGAATTGCGCCGGCATCGATATGCATCGTATTTTCACCTTGTACCACCGGCGAGCTATTGAAGATGAAGTCAATAGTCTGATTGCCGTTTGATAACGTAGCCGTGTCCGCCGGAGTTCCGTTCACTGTGAAATCGCTTGCCTGGACAGTACTCGGGTCGGCGGGATCGCTCAGGATAATTGTGAAGTCAGTCGGCGCAGTGCCGATCACCAGGCTACCGCAAGCAGGGTCAGCGGTGGCCACGGAAAAGCCAACCAGATCCCTGTCGGTAAAGGCATCCTGCTGGGAAGTGCCGCTAATAGTCACCCGCCCGTCCGTCCATGAAGTAACATGCTTGGTGGTGATCGCAGAGCCGTAGTCGTAGTCACCTGCGTAAGTCGGCTGGATCCCCGGGTCGGGTTGCGCGGGCAGAGGGCTGATCACGTCCGACAACGTATCGTCAGGCAACCAACTCGCGCCGTTGTCGTTGGATTTGCGCGAATACATCTTGTAACACGGAGAGGCCGGGTTCCCATATTGGCAGTCGGTGTCGGCGCTGTCCCGCGCGTCATACCACGTCGCCAGGAGAGTGCCACTCGGGCTGACCGACAAGTTAGGCTGCCAGTTAGGACGGGTCGTGGCGTCGGTGTTCAACTTCAGCGGCGCGCCAAAGGTCACACCGCCGTCGGTGGAGCGAATGTAATAGACGTCGGCAGGGTCGCTGCCAGTGCCGTGCTGGTCATAGACCAGATGAACAAAATTGTTGATCGCAGCAGGCTCACCCCAGCCTTCGTGCCGCCAGTAGCCGCCGTTAGCAGAAAACATTTGGGCGAAGTAGCCAACAGCCGTAACGCCCGGTCCGGGGAAGGGTGTGCCAGTATAGGTGTTACTCCACGTGCTACCGCCATCGGTGGATTTGAAGATGAGATTCGTGTCGTTGTGAGGGAAACCACCGCCGCCTTCGTCCATGCCCGCAACGTATATGGCCCCGCCGCCCGCAAGGTCGCCCGTGATCTGCACGTCGCGCACAAAGGTAGCCTGAGTGCTCACCATCACTGGGCTGCTCCAAGTGGAGCCGCCATCAGTAGAAGAAATGACAAAGATGTTCGCGTTGGGTTGATTAAAGTCGTTCCAGGAAATGTACAATCGCCCGAAAAACGGAGAAGCGGGGTTGTTATCAGCCCAGCCAGATTCGCGATCGGCCGAGCCCTCGTTGAAAGCGCAGAAATGAGTCCAGCTATTCGGGTCGTCGGGCGTGAGGGACTTGTAGCCACCCAAGCCCTGACCGCCGCAGGCGCCATCGAGCCAGACAGTCACCCAGGTGCCGCTGGGCTTGTGGTACAGAACAACAGGATCACCAAAGGTATTGTCGAAGGGGCTTTGACCGTTGGCCTTGGTAAGTCGGGTGAAAGTATTACCGCCATCGGTGGAGACCGAGGCGCCCGAGATGTTGATCGGATTAAAGTTGCGGCCCCGTGAGTCATTGTAGGCAACGACGACCTGGGTAGGATCATCGGGATTGGCCGTAGTGAACGTCTCGGATTGGGTGACATTGGGAAAGCTCTCAGTGCCCGTGATCAGGTCAACGTCCACACCGCCAAACACCAGGGGTGCCATCAAGTTTTGGACAACCTTTGAGGACAACGGACCAAAATGCGAAGGCGCGCCTCCTCCTTTTGCGAGACCGCAATGAATCATGATTGCACCAGCCCGCAGGTTTTCCTGCCTGTCAATGCCAAGCTGCCTAATCCTGGAACAATCGAATGCGACAGGAACGAGCGGATCGATAGAGGACTGAGTCGTAACCTTGTATTTGCCCGGCGATGGGGCGACAACGCGCTTGGCGGATGCGCCGCGGACGGCTGGTTTCGCCGTGGCGAGCAGCGCCAACGAGACCCCGGCCAGGGCTACAAACAGACCGACTAAGACGCGCAGATTAAAGAATGCGGATTGCGAAGTGGATTTCTTTTTCATGGAGTTGAAGTGGATGGGATTTGAATGTGAGGCGTTGCTTCTAGCCGAAATGCCAGAAACGCGTCAACACTTTTTTCTATTTTTGCTTTCAGACTTTTTTGCCTTTGGCAGTGAAGCGCTGTCTTTAGTTCAGGGTGCCGGAGCGTGTCAACACTTTTTTTGAGATTTTCCGTAAGATTCTTTAACCACGAATGAGCCAGCCTTCGGTTGCCGCGCGACCGAAGACGCGGCAGGCGAACGGACACGAAATTTTAAACCGCGGATTTGAAACTCTC
>Ga0209239_1001047_pt1 | contig 16263 bp, 16 predicted proteins | sample GraSoi013_2_20cm_FD_185824 | JGI IMG/M metagenome (GOLD analysis project Ga0209239, IMG submission 185824) | Grasslands soil microbial communities from the Angelo Coastal Reserve, California, USA - Sample 10_02_2013_2_20cm (SPAdes) (version 2) | ecosystem: Environmental > Terrestrial > Soil >...
AGCGCGCCGCCAGACCTTCGACCGCCAGTCGCTCGGCGATGAGCTGAGCGAGCGGACCGGCAAGACGCCGCCAGCCCTCGTACTTGAAGCGATGCACCGCGTGCTCGACCGGCCCCTCGTAAGCGACCGCGGAGCGAAGCCGCGTGAGCGACGGCAACCTCGCGCGGCAGCCGCATTCGCGTCGTGCCGATTCAACCTCGACCCCGCAATGTCCACACAGCGGCTCCTCGAGCCGCCGGATCCTCGCCCGGCAGCCATCGCAAAGCCAGGCGCCGATTTTGCGGCACGCGCCGCAGCGCGGCGGAAGAATCAGATCGAGCACGTGCACCAGACCAGCGTATGAACGCGGTCAACATGTTCTTAACAGAGTTACTGGATGCTGATCTGGTCGCCTCGCTGCAAGTCGATGTCTGATGTTGAGCCCGGCGGCAGCTCCAACACGCTGCGCGCGCCGATCTCCCACCACACGACGCCGTACCAGGCCGGCAGCTTGCGATACACCTTCTTGACCCGCTCGCTCCGGTCAAGGAAGACGGCATCGATCGGGAAGTTCATGAACATCATGTGGATGCCGCTGCACGGATTGATCCACATGCCTCGTCCCGGATCGAGCTTCTTGCGAAACATCAATCCGACCCCCCGCCCAAACATCGTGCGGGGCATCTCGAGCTCGTCGGCCAACACCTTGCCGGTCCGCTCGTGCACCGCTCGTCGGCCCTTCACCACGATGCCCTAGCGTAAGTTGCCGCGCCATGGATTTCGACAGCGATGGGATTCGCCTGCACTACGAGGTCAATGGGCCGGAGAACGGAACTCCAATCGTCGCCGTGCATGGCTTCGCCTCGGACTACCGCCTCAATTGGGTCGGCACCCGATGGCAGGAGACCCTGACCAATGCGGGCTTTCGGGTAATCGGGCTCGACTGCCGCGGCCACGGCCACAGCGACAAGCCGCATGACGAGGCCGCCTACGCGGTCCTGAACATGGCCGGCGACGTGGTCCGGCTCCTCGACCACCTCGATGTTCCTGCTGCTTCGTATCTCGGGTACTCGATGGGCGGGCGCATCGGCGTCGAGGTGGTGCTCGACTTTCCCGATCGCGTGCAACGAGCGGTCCTCGGCGGGATCGGCGCCGCGGGAGCCCTTGACCAGGCCGACGAGATCGCGCGTGCATTTCGGCTCGGGGAGCCTACCGATGACCCCGTAGCGCGCATGTTCTACAACTTCGCGTCTGCGCGTCCGACCAACGACCTTCTCGCGCTCGCCGCCTGCATCAAAGGTCTGCGGCCCGAATCGCGTCCGGAACGGCTGGCGAAAATCCAGACGCCGATACTCATAGCGGTCGGTGACCATGACGACATCGCGCGCGGCGCGCCGGAGCTCATCGAGCTCATACCCACAGCCAGGCTCGTCACGATCACCGGGCGCGATCACATGAGCGCTGTCGTGGCGCGCGAGTTCAAGCAAGCGGCCCTGGAGTTCCTGACCACCGAATAGATGCGCATGCAGCCATGCGGCCCGGAGAATGCGCTCCGTCGGCGCCAGACAGGCGGAATTCGACGCGTTGAAGCGCTCCGCTGACGCCAGGGATGCGGAATCGACGTCTGTCGGCCGCTAGCTTCCCGGGTTTACCTCGGCCGCATCAGGATCAGGACGGCCGGGCCGAGAAGCACGATCCACAGCGTCGGGAAGATGCAGCCGACCATCGGCAGCATCATCTTCAGCGTGGCCTGGGCGCCTCTCTCCTGCGCCCGTTGACGGCGCTTGCGCCGCATCTCATCAGCCTGGATGCGGAGGATCTTGCCGATGCCCGTGCCGAACTGCTCGGACTGGATGACGGCCTGCATGAAGTTGTGCAAGTCCTCCACCCCGCTGTTCCGACCCATCTCGTCCAGCGCCTCGAGGCGTGGCCGGCCGAGGCTGATCTCGCGGAGGGCCTTGCTCAGCAGGTCGGAAAGAGCGTTCTTGTATTTGTCGGTGACGCGTGCGAGCGCGGCGTCGAAACCGAGTCCAGCATCGACGCAGATGACCAGCAGGTCAAGCGCGTCTGGCAGACCCTTCTGAACCTCGGATCGCCGAGCGTCGACCTTTTGCTTGAGCCACAAGACCGGCGCGTAGTAGCCGAGGATCAGGCCGATGACCGCCGAGATGACCAGGTAGAGGACGTTGCCGAGGAGCAGCCCAACGAGCAGGCCGAGTGCCGCGAAGATCGCGGCCGCCACGAGGCGGACCGCCATGAAGTCTTCTGGAGTCAGGTTGCCCGGCCGCCCCGCCATCTCCAGCCTGTTGAGCACGTCCTGGCGAGCTTTCTGAGGCGTCGAGCGGGACAGCAACGAGCCAAGCTTTTCGATCGCCGGCCGGAGCACACGCTCGCTGAACGGGCGCTGCAGCTCGATCTCCTCCACGGTCAGCGGCTTTTCTCCGCCGTAGACGGACAGGCGCTGCTGGACCATCTGGGCCGTGTTCGTATTTGGCGTGCGCGAGATGCCGATGAAGAACATCAGGACGCCGCCCGCGCAGATCAGTGCAAGAAGCAGGGTGGTTGACATTTGACTAAACCTCGATCGCCACGATGCGGCGAATGATCAGGTTGCCGATGAAGATCATGAATGCGCCGATCGCGATGAGGATCCAGCCGATGATGCTCGAGAACATCGGCTGGAAGTACGTTGGCGTCACGAAGAACATGAACACCGCGAGCAGGATCGGGAGCGCCGTGATGATGCTGCCCGACGCGCGAGCTTGCGCCGTCAGGGTCTGGATCTCGCCCTTGATCCGCACTCGCTCGCGGATCGTGTAGGCGATGTTGTCGAGGATCTCAGCCAGGTTTCCACCGACCGTACGGTGGATCGAGTAAGCCGTCGCGACCAGGTCGAAGTCGGCGCTCGCGATGCGCTTCGTTATGTTCGACAGCGCCTCGTCCGGTGAGCCACCGAGGTTCATCTCGCGCACCGCGCGGCCGAACTCATCGCCGATGGGCGGGACCGCGTTCTTGGCCACCGTGTCGATCGCCTGCGCGAACGAATAGCCGGCTTTGAGGGCGTTGGAGAGCAGGGTCAGGGTGTCTCCGAGCTGCGTGTTGAACTTCTTCAAGCGCTGGCTCACCCGATATTTGACGTAGAAACCGGGGATCAGGTAGCCGGCAAAGAACAGCAGGGCGAAGACCAGGCCCCACCGCCAGTAGCCGATCAGCCCGACCAGGAGGCCCGTGCCGATCTGGATCATGAAGTACTCAGAAGGACGGAGTTTCAGGTCGGCGCGCTGCAGCTGCTCTGCCACGGAGGGCTTGCCCTTCTTGGCATCGCCGCGACCGACCCGGTCGGCGGCCGGCTGAAAGAGCCGGTTCAGCGAGTCGCGGAAGCCCGCGGTCTGGGGCAGCGCGGCGGCGCCGGCGGTCGTGACTCCGTAGGCGGCGAGGCGGGCCTGAAAGTCCTCCGCGCCGCCTGCGGCGCGCCGCATCTGGCTGACGCCGAGGAAGAACAGGAAGACGCCGGCGAAGGCGATCAGCCCAAAAACCACGGGGATTGGTGGCATCTAAATCTCCTTGAGGGTCAGTACAGCTTGTCCGGCGATGGTTGCTTGCCAGGTGCGAAGAGTTGTTCCGAGACGTCTTCTCCTTCGGCTCTGAGGTGTTCCATGCGCATGGGCAGGACGCCGGTCGCGGAGTGGTAGCCGACGGCCTTGCCCTCGGCGTTCACACCGACCTGCTTGAAGTTGAAGAGCTCCTGGAACTGGACCTCTCCGTCTTTGATGCCGATGACCTCGGCGACGCTGACGATGCGGCGCACACCACCACGGAGGCGGGACTGCTGCACGATGAGATGAATGGCGGAGCCGATCGTCTCGCGGATGGCGCGCGACGGTAGGTCCTGGCCAGCCTGAAGGACCAGGGTCTCGAGACGGACCAGGCACTCCTTCGGGTTGTTGGCGTGGAGCGTGGACATCGATCCATCGTGGCCGGTGTTCATGGCCTGGAGCATGTCCAGTGCCTCTCCGCCACGACACTCGCCGACGATGATGCGGTCGGGGCGCATACGCAGACAGCTCTTGACCAGCTCGCGAATGGACACAGCGCCCTTGCCTTCTACGTTGGGCGGACGCGACTCGAGCTGGATCCAGTGCGGCTGCTGGAGCTGGAGCTCCGCGGCATCCTCGCATGTGATCAGGCGCTCGTTCTCAGGGATGAACGACGACAAGATGTTGAGCAGCGTCGTCTTGCCTGAGCCGGTGCCCCCGGAGACGAGGATGTTCAGGCGCGCGCGCACGCACGAGCGCAGGAACGTCATGATCTCCGGACTCGAGGACTTGAACCGATTGACGATGTCAGCCGGGCCCCACTTCTCCTTGGCGAACTTCCGGATGGTCAGCGCGGGGCCCTTCAACGCGATGGGCGGAATGACCACGTTGACACGCGAGCCGTCTTTGAGGCGCGCGTCACAGATGGGCGTCGATTCGTCGACGCGCCGGCCGACCAGGCTCACGATGCGGTCGATTACCTGGCGCATCTGGCGTTCCGACTCGAACGTCACCGACGACAGGATCGGCTCACCGCTTTTCTCGACGTAGATCTGCTTGGGATGGTTGGCCATGATTTCGGTGATGTTCGGGTCGGCGAGCAGCGCCTCGAGCGGACCCAACCCGAGCACGTCGTCGAGGACCGAGTCGACAAGGCGCTCCTTGTCGTTCTTGGTCATGGTCATGGCCGTGGAGCGGAAGTACTCCTCGGCCAGCTCGAGGATCTTTTCCCGGACGCCGGCCTTGTTGCTCGAGTCGATCTCGTCGGCGAACTTCTCGATCAGCTTGGCGTGGATCTGCACCTTGGCCGCCGTGAATGCGGGCGACAGGTCGCCGCCAACCGCGAAGCGGGAGGCGGCGGCCGGCGCGGGGGGCGCGGTGGCGGCCGGCTGCGCTACCGGGATCGCAGCCTGCGGGCTGTAGGTCGAGGCGCCCGGAAGGGTGGCGGTGGCGGCGGGACCGTTGCCCGTCGACCCCGCCGGCGGAACCGTCTGGTTCTGCTTGACCCTATCGAGGAGCCCCATCCGATCTCACGTTTAAAGGGCGGTGAAGTGGTACTTCGCGTCTACCTGCTTCTGGCTCACGCCTCCGGCCGCGGTGACCGTCAGACATGTCGGGTCTGCCTCGGTCGGCGCTGTTCCGTAGTCCTTGTATGACAACAGCGTGTACCGCACCGTGGTGTTGCCGAGGAACCAGGTGAGGAACTCGGCGTCACACTGAGTGATTTCGACGGTCAGGCTCGACGTGATCCCACTTTGGGGGCCGCTCGACGAAGTCGTGGTGCCGCCTCCGGACGCCGGTTGAACACCGGCCGATGCAGGTCCGAGCCCAATGATGCGGAGGTTGGTGAACACCGTCTTGCTGATCACCTTGGTCGGCCCCTGCTGCTGGCCCGTGCTGGTGCTGAACGTAGTCAGGCTCGCCGAAGAGATCACGGTGATGTAGTCGCCGACGCTGATGTGGCCGGCGACACCTTGCTGCTCGCCCGTGGGGATCGTCATCGCGACGTAGCCCTTGGCGAGTGGCAGGTAGGCCGGTGCCGCGCCGGAGGGCACCAGGTTGATGTCCTTGGCGAGCATGTCGGAAGTGATGACCGTGCCCTTCGTGATGTTGATCTCCGAGATCAAGGACAGGACGTTGTTGACGTTGTCGTAGGTGTTGGCGAGAGTCGCGTTGCCGGCAACCGACATCTTCGCCGTCTCCAGGTCGGCCGCTGTGATCTGGTGACGCAGCGGGATCGATTGCTTCGCGATCACGACCGTGTTGCTCGGCCCGCCGAGGCCGGCACCGCCGGTCGCCCCTCCGATGAGGAAGACGCCTCCGAAAGCAAGAACGGCCAACAGAAGTCCGACGATGATGAACAGACGACCTCCGCCGGGACGGGGTCTGGTAGCAGCAGGTGCGACGGCCAAGACTAAGTCACCTCCGATGGAATCCTCAAGAGTGGCGACATTGTAACCATGCGAACCGCGATCTTCTCCCTACTTCGCTGTAAAGAAGAGAGCCCCTTGCGGGGCTCTCCGAAGGTGCTATTGACGTGGGTTGTTACGCTCCGAGGGCTGCTACGACGTTAGAGAACACGTTCTTGATCTGGTTACCCATCGTAAGAAGGATCACGATGACCACGATTGAGACCAACACGAGGATCAGAGCGTACTCAACCATGCCCTGGCCTTCCTGACGAGTCGTGAGGCTGCGAAGCTTCATGTAAAGGCTCAACATTTCTGCGAATTCACCTCCTTTTTCCTGAACTACAGGCTTCTGACCTGCTTGACGCCGCCCGGTCCGAGTTCTTGCGGGCACCGGGTCCTCTCGCGGTCGAGGATGGTACTCATCGGTCCCAGGCAGGTCAATTCAATAAGCCAAAACGCTGGTTTCGGCTCTCCGGGTCGCACCCGGCTGATACCGTTGCGCCCGAGTGTCACGCCCCCGTGTTCCGACGCAGATTCGCGAGATCGACGGCCGGAGCCAAGGAAAGGGTGGCGCGACGAGGAGCGCATCGTTAGATGCGTGACGAGGGCGCGCCGGGCCCCTTGACGCAGGCTTCGGCGCCGCAGGCGCCCGGCCGTCTAGCTCGCGAAGATGCTAGGACCAGCGGGGGCGGGACACTCGAAATGGCGGCCACCGGCGTCGCAGAGCATGTGCAAAGGCGCTCGGGAGCCTACTGGAGAGACCTGGTTTTCAGCCGCCTCCTCCCCTCCCTCTTCTTCTCGCTCTTCCTCGCCCGCCAGCTGATCCTGCTGGCCGGCGGGGTCCACGGCATCCACCAGCCCTCCGACGCCCTGTTCCTGGCCCAGCAGCTGCTGGCGCTGGCCTACTTCACCATGCTGGTGGTCCTCTACGCGGTCCGGCTCCCTCAGCGCGGCACCGACCACCGGCTGGCCGTGATCTTGATCGCCGCCGCGAGGGCCTGGTCCTCTTCGGCGACCTCCTCGCCACGGCGGGACTTGCCTACTCGGTCTGGGGCCTGGCGTACCTGCGGCGGTCGTTTTCGATCATCCCCGAGGCCCGGCGGCTGGTCACAGGCGGTCCGTACTCGCTGAGCCGACACCCCGTCTACCTCGGCGAGGTCGCGACCGCCCTGGGCATCAACATCGCCACGGGGGGGTGGCTGAGCGCGCTGGCGATCGTCTACTTCGTCGTCTGTGAGCTGTTGCGCATCGGGTGGGAGGAGCGCATCCTCGCCCAGGCTTTCCCGGCCGAGTACCCGGCATATGCAAGACGCGTCCCCCGCTACCTACCGAACCCCTTCCGTCGTAGCTGACGGCTTGCGGCTGACCGAGCGCCTCTCGGCTCGGACGCTGCTGCTCGGCGGCGTGCTGACCGTGATCCTCGTTCTGCTCATAGGCGTGGAGCAGGACCCCGACTTCTGGTGGCACCTGCGAATCGGCCGGTGGATGGTCGAGCACGGGCGCCTTCCGAGCCAGGACCTGTTCACCTACACGGTGTCGACCCATGTCTGGACCGACCACGAGTACCTGACCGAGATCCTGATGTGGCTCACGTACAGCACGATCGGACTGACGGCCCTGTGCATCGCGTTCGGCCTTTTGACCTGGGCTGGTTTCTGGCTGATCTACATGCAGGTGCGTCGCCAGCCGTTTGTGTTCATCGGCGTCGGGCTCGCGATCGCCGCGGTTGCAGGCTCGCCGATCTGGGGCCCTCGCGCGCAGATGATCACCTTCGCCCTCAGCTGCCTCGAGCTCTACTGGCTGCAGGGCTACCTTGCGGGGCGCAGCCGTGCGCTCAACCTCTTCCCTCTCGTCATGGTGCTGTGGGCGAACCTCCACGGGGGCTGGGTTATCGGTTTCGTCTGGCTTGGCGTGGCGCTGGTCGCGGAGCTGATGAGCTGGGCCTGGGACCAGGACAACCCTGCCCACCGGATGCACGTCAGGCGCCTGGCCGTGATCGGCCTCGCCTCGGCGGTCGCCGTCGCCGCCACCCCGCACTTCCTGAGCCTCTACCCCTATCCGTTCCAGACCCAGGGCAGCGAGGCCCAGCAGAGGCTGATCGTGGAGTGGGCGTCACCCAACTTCCACGACCTGTTCCTACGGCCGTTCGAGGCGATGGTGTTCCTGGTGATCGCCGGCTTCGCGCTTCGCCGGCCGACTCTCTACCAGTTTCTCCTCACCGCAGCCGCGCTTTTTCTCGCCCTCCAGTCGGTGCGGAACGTCGCGCTGTTCGTGGCGGCCGCGACGCCGGTGATGATCACCACGTACGGCGAGTGGTGGAAGGAGTTCGCTGCGGCGCGCAAGTGGAGCTACGACCTGCCTCCCAGGAAGCTGTTCGCGGTCATCACCGCGGTCGTGCTCATCTTCATCGCGCTGATCACGACGGTTCGCATAGCTAACAACGTGAGCCCGACCCACCAGCGGAGCATGGACGTCGAGTCGTACCCGGTCGCCGCGGCGGACTGGCTGGCCGCCCATCCCGACGTCGGCACGCGGATGTACAACCAGTACGGCTGGGGCGGTTACCTGGCGAATCGCTTCTACCCCGACCAGAACCGGCGAGTGTTCATCTTCGGTGAGGCGGCGTTGATGGGCGACCAGCTCCTCAACGAATATCAGGACGTGCAGACGCTGCGCCCGGACTGGAAGCAGGTCCTCGACAGGTACGGCGTCGATTACATCGTCTACAACAAGGACGCGGCACTGTCGAATGTGCTCGCGACTCAACCCGAGTGGACGATCGTCTACCAGGATCGTGTCGCTGTGATCTACGTCAGGACAGCCGCCAAATCTTGAAGTTCGGGGTGTCGTAGGCCGGAGGTCCCAACACGGCAGGCGGAGGGGACTGGAGGTCCGAGGTCCAGACCACGTAGCGGATCTGGTTTTCCCTGATGAACTGCTCGATGTCCGACTGGCCGGTCAGCACGCGGAGCGCGGTCTGCGTCTTGTTGGTGTAGTCGAACGTCTCGTCGTAGTGGCCGACGTAGACGGTGTCCGAGCTGTAGGCGGGGATGTACAGACCGACGCCAGGCATGGCCAGGACACGGCCCGACGGCTGCGAGCCGAGCCAGTTGAGGCCGTCGTACTCGGCGGTCGTGACCGTGTACTGCGACTGCCCCGCCACCGCCAGCGGGGCGAGGACGAGGAACACGCTGCCGATCGCGGCGAACGCCACATAAGAGAAAGGAATGAGCCGGCGGGCCCGGAGGCTGCGCAGCCGCGGCAGGATCTCGTCGTACATGCCGCGTGCGGCCAGCACGGCGAGCGGCAGGTACAGGCCGTCGAAGAAACGCCGTCGCAGGTCACCGGCCGGATTCGGCAGGTAAAGGATCGCCGCGAGAAGAACGAGCCACGCGAGGAGGAACAGGTCTTCGCGGCTCCGTCGCCGAAAGGCACCTGGCAAGCCGGCCACGGCCAGCAGCAGCTGCGGCGCCAACGCCATGAGCAGGCTGATCGTCTCCGGCGCCACGGCGTTCTTGGAGTGGAACGTCCACCGTTCGACCTGGGGGTTACCGACGAAAGCCAGATAGGAATAAAGGACGTAGGGCGCCGGAACCGCAAACGCGAGAGCAGCGGCGGCCCAACCTCGTGGGCGCGCCGGGCGCAAGAACAGGGCCAGCGCCGTGGCGCCTCCCATCAGGATTGGCATCTGGGGATGGATCGACGCTTGGCCCAACCAAGCCAGTCCGGCGAGCAGGCCAAGCGTCAAGCTTCCGCGCTGGATCGCCTTCAACGTGAGGGCGACGCCGAATGCGGCGAAGACGCCAGACCAGGCGAAATGAGGCAGAGCGAGGACCGAGTAAAACGCGCTGAGCTCTGGCATTCGCAAGTCCAGGCCCTCGGTCTGGTTGCCGAAGACCACCGGATGGCCGAGCGCCCAGATCACGAGACCAAGACCCAAGCCGAACGCGAGGAAGAAAAGCGCGAAGACGCGCGCCGCGCGGTCCTGGATGAAGTGACAGATGAAGAGCCACGCGCCCGCCATCAGCGCCAGAGCTCCCAGGACCCGCGCCAGGTGAAACACCAGGATCAACGGCAAGTGCGTGACCGCCGCCAGGTGACCGAGGACGATCCAGAACAAGAAGAGGTACGCCGGCGGGCTTGGCTCGGTCGTGTATCGGTTCTCCCAGGCCCACGCACCTTCCCAGCCCTCGCGCATCTTGGCGAGATAGGTCGTTGCGTCGTCCCAGAGATAGAAGAAGCCGACGAAGACATGCCCCGAGGGCTGCACGGCGTATGCGTAGAGATACGGAATCGCGGTCACGACCGCGAGTGCCAGACCCGTGAGGAGGGGAAGGCGCCATTCTGCGAGGGCGGAGTTGCTTTCCTCGCCCCTCACCCTGGCCCTCTCCCCTGGGGGGAGAGGGGTGTCTGCCACGGCTTTCATCGGCTCATGCTCAGACGGAGAACTGTCCAGAGTGCGCGGCGGATCTCTCCTTGCGACACTTTGGAGGCCCCTGCGATCCGGTCCTCGAAGCGAATCGGCACCTCGACCACCGGGTAGCCGAGGCGCACCGCCCGGTGCACCATCTCGATCTGGAAGGAGTAGCCCTGCGAGACGATGCCGTCGAGGTCGATGCTCGACAGCAGCTCGCGGGTGTAGCAGCGAAAGCCCGAGGTGCAGTCGCGCACCTGCAGGCCGAGCAGCGTGCGGCAATACACGTTGGCGCCCCAGGACAGCAGCAGCCGGTGCGCCGGCCATCCGACGATCTGGCCGCCGCGCATGTAGCGCGATCCCACGGCCAGCCCGCCGGAACCGCGCGCCGCATCCACGATCGCTTCGAGGTCTTGCGGACGGTGCGAGCCGTCCGCGTCCATCTCCACGAGAAGCGCCGAACCTTCCGCGAGCCCGATCCGGAATGCGTCTTCGTACGCGCTGCCAAGACCCAGCTTGCGTTCGCGGTGGAGGACCCGAACCCCGCCGTCTGACGCCGCGAGGCCGTCCGCGATCTCGCCCGTCCCGTCTGGCGAGGCGTCGTCGACGATCAGCACGTCATGGCCCAGGTGCCGAACGCCGGCCACGACGCGCTCGAGGTTGTCACGCTCGTTGAAGGTCGGCAGCACCACGAGCGTCTCTGTCGGCCGTGCCTTCCGTTCCGTCAGCTTGCGCTGGGCGCTCATCCGCGCAGCCTGAGCCGGATGACGTGCTTGAGCATGTCGAGCGAGCTGCGCACGGGGCTCACCTTGGTCGGCGCCGAGTTGCGCCACACGACCGGCACCTCCGCGATCTTCACGCCCTGCTTGCGTGCGCGGTAAAGCACCTCGGGGTCGAAGCCGAAGCCGTCCGTGACCAGGCCGGCGAAGACGCGGTGCGCCACATCGGCGCGAAACAGCTTGAAGCCGCACTGCGTGTCCCAGATGCCAGGCAGGAGCACGGCCTGGACGATGAGGTTGAAGGCTTTGCCCATCGCCACGCGGTAGACAGGCTGCGAGATCTCGACGCGCGAGGCACGCAGCGCCCGCGAGCCGATGGCCACGCCGGCACCGTCGCGGAGCGCCGCCTGGAGCTTTTCCAGCTCTTCGATCGGGGTCGAGAGGTCGGCGTCTGTGATCAGGACCTCGTCTCCCTTCGCCGCCTCCACGCCGACGGCCAACGCGCGCCCTTTGCCGCGGTTGTGCGGCAGTCCCTCGACCCGGACCGCGGAGTGTCGCTCTGCGGCGGCGTCCATGATCAAGCGGGTCCCGTCGGCGCTGCCATCATCGACCAGGATCAGCTCGTAGGGGGTGTTCCTGGCGTCTAGATAGCGCTCGATCTGCTCGATCGTGCGCGGGAGACGCTGCTCCTCGTTGAAGCACGGAACGACGATGCTGAGCACGGCTCGCGATCTTACTTGGCTGAACTGAGAACCTTGACTGCGTAGATCGGAAGCACGGCCATACGTCGGATGCGCCACGGCTGGCGGACGAGTCGGAAGAGCCATTCGAGGCCGGCCTTTCGCATCCAGGCCGGGGCGCGCGGAACACCGCCCGTCAGGAAGTCGAAGGCCCCACCCACGCCGATCGCCACGGCGACCCCGAGCCGGTTGCGGAGCCGGTCGATCCACAGCTCCTGCGCCGGGGCACCAAATGCGACCAGCAAGACCTGCGAGCCGTGCTCGTGGATCAGCTTCAGCGCCTCGGCCTCCTGCGCCGGCGCCGGTCCGCCGGAATGCGACGCGACCTCCAGCGTGGGATTGGCCCGGCGGAGCGTGGCCGCCAGCTTGCCTGCCACGCCGGGCGCGGCGCCGAGGAGAAACAGCCGGAACCCGCGTCGCGCGCACATCGCGGCCAGCGGCTGGATCAGGTCCACGCCCGACACCGTTTCGCGCAAGGCGCAGCCCTGGCGGCGCGCCGCCCACACCACGCCCATCCCGTCAGGAAGGCACAGCCCGGCCGATTCGAGCACCCGGGCAAACTCGCGATCCCGCTGCGCGCGCATCACGAACTCGGGATTCACCGTCGCCACCAGGTGGGTTCCGCCTTCGTCGACGAATTGCTCGATTCGTCCCAGCGTCGCGCCCATGCCGAGGCAGTCGACCCTGACACCGAGGATCCGAGCTTCCGTCAAGCGTCCTGTCGGTAGTGGTGTTCGGGATAGACGGCGAGTGGCTCCACGTGAACCATTTCGTCGGCTTGGAGCAGGTAAACAGTGGCCAGGAGCAATGTCGCCGCCGTCGAGACGCGGCCGATGGCATGCCCCACGGCCGTTAGCTTAAGGTCGTTCGAGGAATGGTTGGGGAGAGAAAGCAGGCGACGGTCGCCGTCGACATCAACCCTGCGACGCGATCCGTCGTCACCGGCACCGAGCTCTTCACCCACGAGGTGTGCTCCCGGCTCCCGGCGGCGGCGCCTGAGTTCCGCTGGCGCTTCTTCGCCTCGCGGCCCCGAGCCGGACTCGGCATCGACGTGGTCGTGCTTCCGTTCCGCCGCATGTGGTCCCAGGTGCGCCTGCCCGTCGCGCTGGCCAAGGAGCGTCCGGACCTCTTGTTCGTGCCCGCCCACGCCATCCCTTTCGCATTCGCGGGGAAGGTGCTGACCGTGGTCCACGACCTCGCGTTCGAGCGGCACCCCGATGCTTATGGATCGGCAGACCGTGCCTACCTGAGTCTCAGCACTCGGTGGGCGGTCGCGCGCTCGCGCCTCCTGATCGCCGTCTCCGAATCCACCAAGCAGGACCTGGTCGACATGTACGGTGTGGCGCCGGACCGGGTGCGGGTGGTGCCCCTCGGCATCAGCCCGCCGGCGGTCGCTCCGGCGCCTGTCTCACGGCTGACCGAGCTGGGTCTGAACGGGAACTTCGTGCTGCAGGTCGGGCGGGTGGAAGTGCGCAAGAACCAGGCCGCGGCGCTCGCTGCGGTCGAGCGCCTGGACGGCGTGACCCTCGTCATCGCCGGCCCCGAGCGGGACGGCGGTCTCTCGGAAAGGCTTCGCAACTCCACCCACTGTCGCGTGCTCGGACTGGTCGACCAGCCGATGCTCGAGCTGCTTTACAAGCATGCGGGCGCGGTCGTGGTGCCGAGCCTGTACGAGGGATTCGGCCTCCCGGTGCTGGAGGCCATGGCGCGGGGCAAGGTCGTCGTGGCCGCCAAGTCGTCGTCGCTGCCGGAGGTCGGTGGAGAAGCCGCGCTGTACTTCCACGAGTCGGCCGACTCCGAGCATCTCGCTCACGTGCTCGAGGTCGCGCTGGGCGACCAGGCGCTGCGCGCCAGGATGGCTCGCATCGCGCGCGATCGGGCGGCGAAGTTCACCTGGGACAGGACCGCGGCCGGCGTGGCCGCGGTCATCAGGGAGCTGGCCTGAACCTGGTCACGATCGCGAGCCGATCGCATCGTCGATTGCCTGCCAGGTCATCCGCGCCGACCGTGACCAGCTGAACTCTGCCGCACGCAGGATCCCGCGATGGCGTAGGTCGGCGGCGAGATCGGTGTCAGACAACACCCGCTCCAGCTCCTTGCGCCACGCGTCGGGCTGGTCGGCCGGCACGACCAGGGCGGCGCCGTCCACGACCTCGGGCAAGCTCGATCGGTCGGAGACGACCACCGGTGTTCCGCACGCCATCGCCTCGAGCGGCGGCAGCCCGAATCCTTCGTACCACGCGGGATGGGCCAGGATCCGGGCCAGGTTGTAGATCGCAGGGAGCTCGTCCAGGTCGACCGAGTCGAGGTGATGGAGCCGTGGACCCAGCCTCGCCATCTTCTCTTTGACCGGCTCATACAGCCAGCCCCACGACCCTACGACGACGAGGTCGGGGCGGTCGCGCATCATCGCCCAGGCGTCGAGCAGAGTTTCGAGGTTCTTGCGCGGCTCGACGGTGCCGACGAAAAGGATGAACCGTTCCGGCAGCTTGAGACGCGCGCGCGCGTCCGCTCGCTCTTCCGCGCTCATGGGGCGCATCTTCGGCGACACGCCATGCGGCACCACCTGGATCCGCGCTCGGTCGATCCCGAAGATCTCGACGAGATCGTGCGCGGTGTTCTCCGAAACCGCGATCACCCGATCCGCTCGGAGCACCGATCGCGGAACCACGAGTCGGGTGCTCAGAGGCTGGCGACCGGGAAACCATCGTGGATTGCGATAGATCGCGAGGTCGTGCACGGTGATGACCGAAGCACACCCCACGTTGCCGAGCGGCAGCGCACCGGCGGGACCGAAGTAGGCCTCCGGTTTGAGCTCCCGGATCTGCGCCGGCCACTGCAGGTGGCGCCCGATGAGCCGCGTTCGCGGCAGCAAGCGGTAGGTCGCGTTGGGCACGTGCACCCACGCGCTTCTCGGGCCAAAAACCGTGAGCCTGGCATCGGGGCGATCCACCGCAAGGGCGTGCACGATCTCGGTCGTGTACACGCCGACGCCCGCGCGCGGCCGCTCGAGCCCCGACCCATCGACGACCACCTTCAAGCCCGTCAAGACGGAGAGGCCGGAAGGCGATCCACTACCGGAGGTAGGACTGGTTCCGCTTCAGCACCTCGAAGTTTTCGAGCGCAAGACCGGTGCCCCGTACGACAGACGTCTGCGGTTCGTCCGCCACGACGGCCGGAATCCCGGTGTGCATCGAGATGTACCGGTCGATCCCACGGAGCTGCGCCCCGCCGCCCGACAGCACGATGCCGCGATCGAAGATGTCGGCGGCCAACTCCGGCGGCGTCTCCTCGAGCACGTCGCGCACCGCTCCGACGATGAGGCGCAGCGGCTCCTGGATCGCCTCCACGATGTCGTTGGACGAGACGTCGACGTTCCGCGGCAGTCCGGTGACAAGGTCGCGTCCGCGCACCTCCGCGAACAGCGGCTGCTTCATCGACACGGCTGAGCCCGCCGCGATCTTCGCCTCTTCGGATGTCCGTTCGCCGATCAGCAGGTTGTGCTTGCGCTTCATGTAACTAGCGATGGCGTCGTCGATCCGATTCCCACCCACCCGAATCGAGTGGGCGACGACCATGCCCGACAGCGAGATGACTGCGATCTCCGTCGTCCCGCCGCCGATGTCACAGACCGCGTTGCCCCGCGGTTCGGCGATCGGCAGTCCGGCGCCGATCGCGGCGGCAAGCGGCTCGTCGATGAGCCACGCCTGCCGCGCACCTGCTGAGATTGCGGCCTCGGTCACGGCGCGGCGCTCGACTGACGTGACCCCTGAAGGGACGCAGATCATGATCTCGGGCTTGAAGAGCCGTTGGCGGCCCTGCACCTTGCCGATCAGGTGGTGCAGCATGCCTTCGGTCACGACGAAGTCGGCGATCACTCCCTCGCGCATCGGCCGCACGATCTGGATCGACTCTGGCGCGCGCCCGACCATCTCGAACGCTTGCCTTCCTACCGCCAGGATGCGCGTCCCGTCGCGATTCACTGCGACCAGCGATGGCTCGTTGACCACGATGCCCTCGCCTTTGACGTAGATGAGGACCGTGGAGGTGCCGAGGTCGATCCCGATCTTCCGGGAGAGAATCGACATCATTCGTAAGTCTGGTGGCCGCCCGACGATTCGGGATCCATGCTGACGCTCTTGATCCGCGCTCCGACGGACGCCAGCTTGCCGAGCATGTCCTCGTAACCGCGGTCCAGGTGCCAGGCGTTGCGCAGAAGGCTGTCACCCTCGGCGCACAGCGCGGCGATCACCAGGGCAGCGCCGGACCGGATGTCGGGAATCGCGACCTCGGTCCCACGCAGGCGACAGGGTCCGTGGACGAACGCGTGCAGCCTTCCCTCGACCGTGATGCCCGCGCCCATCTTGGCCAGCTCGCGCACGTGCTGGAAGCGATTCTCATGCACATACTCGGAGATGACGCTCTCCCCTTCCGCTTGCGTCATCAGGGCCATGTACTGCGCCT
>Ga0209239_1001049_pt1 | contig 16251 bp, 16 predicted proteins | sample GraSoi013_2_20cm_FD_185824 | JGI IMG/M metagenome (GOLD analysis project Ga0209239, IMG submission 185824) | Grasslands soil microbial communities from the Angelo Coastal Reserve, California, USA - Sample 10_02_2013_2_20cm (SPAdes) (version 2) | ecosystem: Environmental > Terrestrial > Soil >...
AGAGATTTCATCATGCTCTCTCGCTTGTGCCCTTCAATCAGCACGTGACAAAGCGATCTCGACGACGCCGAAGGCTATTCGACTTTTATTCCGGCGCGCTTGACCACCTCGGCCCATTTGGCGATTTCGGCTTTCACGAACGGCTCGATGTGCTCGCGTGCCATATTGGACGGCTCCCCTGCGGTATCGGCGATCCGCTGCGTCAGCGTAGGATCGGCGAGCGCCGCTCGGACTTCGGCATAGAGCTTCTCGACGATTGGCTGCGGCGTGCCCTTGGGCGCCCACAAACCAAACCACGTGTAATACTCATAGCCGGGCACGCCGGCTTCATCGACCGTCGGCAATTCGGGCATCAGCGGCGAGCGTTGCTTGGACGTGACGGCAAGCGCGCGCACCTTGCCGCCCTTCGCAAGGCTCATTGCCGTCGACATGTTGTCGAAGAACACCGGCACCCGCCCGGAGATCACGTCCTGATAGGCCGGTTGCGCACCGCGATAGGGTACGTGTCCCATCTCCGTGCCGGTCATCATCTTGAACAGCTCGGGGGCGAGATGCTGTCCCGTGCCATTGCCGGCCGAGGCGTAGTCGAACTGACCGGGCCGTGATTTCAACAGAGCGATGAGCTCCTTGATCGATTTGGCCGGCAGATCGTTGTTCACGACGACCAGGAAGGGGTAGTTGGCGAGCATCGCCACCGGCGTGAAATCCGCAAGCGGATCGTAGGGCAGCTTGGCGAACAGGCTGGGATTGACCGACATATTGCCGGTGAGCCCGACCAGCAGGGTGTAGCCGTCGGGCGCGGCCTTGGCCGCGGCCGTCGTGCCGACAAGCATGCCGCCGCCGGTGCGGTTTTCGACCGTGAATGCCTGGCCGAGCTGCTTTGCCAGCTGATCCCCGATCAGACGGGCGATCGTGTCGGTCCCGCCGCCGGCGGCGGAGGGCACGATGAGTGTCACGGTGCGGGCCGGGTAGCTTTGGGCGTGCAGCGCATGAGGGGCGGCGAAGCCGACGCTGGCAGCGACGGCAATGACCGCTGCGCGCAAACGCATGATCGTCACAGATATCCTCCCGGAATTTTCCTCAGCATTGCATGTGCCGAACCCTACCAACTCGTGCGAGCGCATCACCAGATGATGATGGCGATCGCCCAGGCGAGCGGGGCGACCACCAGGCCGAGGTAGACCCATGTCCTATATCCCTCGGCGGTCCGAGGAAGCATGAACAGATGGAACACGACCCACACACACACCGCTAATCCCAGCGCAAGCCTAATCAGATCGCCGGGAGTCTCGTAGACGGACGCAAGGCTTTCGCTCTGGGGACTGCTCACGCGAACGGTGATTGCGACGAGCGCGCCGATAAACAGCGCGCGAAGGACGAAGGCCAATATTCGCAGGCCCATCGGGATGCTCGGTCGCGGCGTCTCGACGCGAGTTGGACCGGGCTGCTCCGGTGTAACGTTCATGAACTCAATCCGGCGCCGATAGCCATTTCCTCCGTCCTCGATTTGGCTTTAGTTCGGACCTACTTCTTCATCGTTTCGCGTAATTTCATCCAGGCCTCGATCCCCGCCCGGGCCGACTTCTCGTCCACGCCTTCAGGCAGGCCGGCAACGCCAACGCCGCCGACGAGTACGCCGTCGAGCGCAAGCGGTACTCCGCCGCCGACGAGATAAATCTTCCCTGGATACATGTTCATGATGCCGAAGTATCGATCGGGCCGAGTCTTGTACAGCTCTCCCAACGCTTGCGTGGTTTGCCGGTAATGAGCCGAAGCAAACGCCTTGCCCTCGGCAAAGCGGATGTTCTGCAAGGCCGCGCCGTCCATCCGATCCGAGGACACCACGTTTCCAGCGCTATCAACCACGACGACGGCCATGCGCATGTTGTTGTCGCGAGCATAGGCGATGGCGCCCTCGATGACGGCACGCGCTTCGGCCAGCGTGAGCAGCGGCGGCGGATAGGCGAGCGGCGGCGGCGCCGGCGCCTGCGCGACCGCCGTCTCCGCCGCCGACAGCAGCAGCACCGTTGTGAACGCTCGCGACAGGGCCTGGGGAAGCACACTCATCATGATCTCCATTGATTCGTGCGACCGGCGTCTGCCGGGTTATTCGATCACCTCGTCGGCGCGCAGCAAGATCGACGTCGGCACCTCTATGCCGAGCGCCTTCGCGGTCTTGAGATTGACGGTCAGGTAGTAGCGGGTCGGTCCTTCCAGCGGCAGGTCGCCCGGCTTGGCGCCCTTGAGAATACGATCGACGTACTCCGCGGCGCGCGGCGCCAACTCGGCGAGGCTCGGGCCATAGGAAAGGAGCGCGCCGCTCCGCGCCGAGTCGCCGGACTCATACATCGCCGGCAGACCGTGCGTCGCCAGAAATTCGAGCGTCGCCGCCTCCCGGCTACCCATCACTGGATCGGTTACGATCATGATGGCGTCGGGACGATTGCCGGCGAGCCCGGCGAGCGCTCCATCGATATCGCCGCTCTCTCGGATCGGCACCGGGACCATGGTGACGCCGAGTCGAGTCGCGGTGGTGGCAAATTCCTTGGCGCGCAGGTCCATGGCGCGGTCGTTCGAATTCCATACGATGGCAATGCGCGCGGCGTCCGGCACGAGTTCCTTGAGCAGCTGAAGCCGCTTGGGCGTCAATTCGGTCGAGAGCTCGGTGACGCCGGTAATATTGCCGCCCGGCCGCGCGACGTTGGTGATGAGGCCGAGCCCGACCGGATCGCCAACGCCCCACAGCACGATCGGGATCGTGGAAGTAGCACGTTTCGCGGCCTCGGCGGCCGGTCCGCCGAGCGCGACGATCACGTCGACCTTGAGGCCCACCAACTCGACCGCATAGGGTCCGATGCGGTCCATCTGCGCCTGCGCATTGCGCACCTCGTAGATCGTGTTCTGTCCCTCGATGTAGCCGAGCCGCGCCAATGCCTCGCGCAGGATTGTTTCGGGCCGGCGGCCGCTCAGGATGCCGATCCGGAACATTCTTTTCGGTTGCTGGGCCCTCAGCGACAACGGCCAGGCGAACGGGCATGCGGCCGCTGCGACCCCGAGCAGTGTTATGACATCGCGTCGTTTCACGTAGGCCATGATCTTCCTCCCCGCCCAGGAGTGACCGCCAGCAACGACGAAGCAGTCGGGTCGATTTACCGCATTCTCAGCTTACCACCGGGCGAATGCCAGGTCGTTGGGAAAGACCTGAATTGTTCTGAATTGATCTGAGGGGGGCCGATTGGAGGGCTCGGGGAGTCAATAATCTTCCAGTCTTCCCCGAGAGCGGAATAGAAACTGCACGTTTAAGTGCCTCAGTCGAATACGCCTTGCTGCCGGTACGACTCATATTCCGCTTCGCTCAATCCGATAAGGTCGCGGAACACGAAATCGTTATCGGCGCCAACGCAGGGCGCCGGCCCCACGATGTCGCCAGGCGCCTCCGCGAGATCGAAGCCGGGATAGCAGTAGGCGTGATCGCCCATCTCCGGATGGCGCCGGACCCGGAATTGTCGGCGCGCGCAAAGTTGCGGATCCGCGAATAGCCCGGCCATGGTCACGACCGGGTACGCAGCAACGCCGGCCGCCTGCAAGGCTGTGGCCGCGGCGTCGGCGTTGCGCTGCGCGGTCCACGCCGAGATGATGGCATCGAGCGTCTTGCTGTTCGCACGCCGTGCCGGTGCGGTCGCAAAGCGCGCCGCACTCGCGAGCTCCTCCTCGCCGATCGCGTGCGCCAGCACCGCAAAATCCGCATCCGACCAGCACGACAGCGCGACCCATTCACGATCAAGACACGGAAACGCGCCGTGCGGCACGGCAACGGGATCATCATTCCCGCAACGCGCTGGAATGCGGCCGCTGGCGAAGAACTCCCGCAGCGCCGCGCCCATGAACACGAGGCCGCATTCGTATTGCGACAGATCGATCAGCGCGCCCTTGCCGGTCCGCCGGCTGCGGATCACACCCGCGAGCGCGGCCGAGGTGCCGAGCAGCGAGGCGATATAGTCGATATAGGGCCCATAGAGCAGCATCGGCGGACCGTCCGGAATGCCGGTCAGCTCGCACATGCCGGCGAGCGCGGAGAGCTGCGAGCCGAAGCCGGGCTGATCCGCGCGCGGCCCGGTCTGTCCCATATTGCAGGTCGACAGCATCACCAGCCGCGGATTGAGCTCGGCGAGCGCGGTGAAGCCGAGGCCGAGGCGGTCCATCACGCCCGCCATGCGGCTGGCGAGCGCCACACCCGCCGGCTTTTTGAGATCGACGGCGACGCTGTACTTCGAGTCGTTGAAGAAGGCGAAGCAGCCGCTGCGGTTGTAGCCAGGACGATTGTCCTTGAACGGCGGATATTGGATGCGGAAGCCGTCGGGGCGCTCTCTCGATTCCATGTGTATCGTCCGGGCGCCGAAATTCGCCAGCACCTTGCCGATGTGGGGGCCCGCGGCATAGCCGCCGAACTCGAGCACCTTGAGGCCGGAGAGCGCCTGCGCGACGGCGGTCATGGCTTCCCTCCAGGGCGCGCTCCGGTCGTGCAAGGGCGCTGGGCCGCAGGCGGCGCAGCCGTGACCTCGAACGGCTCGGCGAGCGCGGCAGCCGGCGCAGCCAGGGGCGGCGGTGCTGCCGCGAACGGCGCGTCGGGATGGTGACGCAGCGGCGGGCGCTTCCCGTCGATCACGGCGAAACTGCCGCAGAAGCGCTCGGCCGAATCCGCGACGGCCTGGAAGAAGCCCCGCGCCACGAGTTGGGGATCGCTGGCGATATCCGCGACGGTTGCAACCGGATAGCCCAGCATCTCGCGCCGGTGTCCTTCGTTGAGGAATTCGCGTTTGGTCAGGCCAGCGAAGAATTTCGCGACCGGCGCCTCGATGGCATCGACCTCGGCTTGGTCGGCCTTGGTGGGATCCCAGGTTTTCCAGTCGATCGGGGCGAGCGCGCCGAGGTCGGCGCCGCATTCGCGCATCCAGGCCACGAGCTGCTCGTTGGTGCGCCGCCCTGCCACACCGCCGTAGAAGATGAAGTTGATGTAACCATCGCGGCATGGCCAGAACACGCGATAGCGCGCGCCCTTGATGGAGCGGCCGGTCATGAAGGCGCCGGCGCGCGTGGGTTCGATCCCGATGAGATCGACGAAAGCCGGCGCGTGCGACAGCGCGGCAATGACCGACGCCTGGGCGGACACATCGACGAGATCGCCGCGGCCTGTCGCCTCGCGGCGAAACAGTGCCACGAGCGCGCCGACGGCGGCCTGCGCGCCAGCCCAGCCGTAGGATTGCGGCTCGCTCACCCGCACCGGCATGCCATCGGGCTCGCCGGCGAGCGCCATGGCGCCGCCCGCGGCCATGAGCTCGATGTCGCTCGCTTTCCATGCGCTGCGCGGGCCGACGCCGCCGAACGGCCGGATCGCCACCACCACCAAGCGCGGATAATCTCCGCGCAACGCGGACGGGTCGAGAGACGCACCGGACGATTCCGGCGTGAGCAAGCAGATGTCGGCGGTGCGCAGCAAGTCCTCGACACGTGTGCGATCGGCCGCGGTTCGCGGATCGAGTTCGACAATCCGCTTGTTGACGTTGAATGCACGCCAATCCGCACGGCTGCGGTCGGTGCCGGGCGGCTCGAGCTTGATAACGTCCGCGCCGAGGTCGGCCAGCAGCCGGCCGGCGAGCCAGCCGAGCCGGTCCGTCGCGTCGATGATCAGCACGTCCGACAGCAGCATGGTAGACCTACGTCTATTGCGCGTGTCCCGGATGCGGTGCAGCGCGAGTGCATAACGCGAGTGGTGCACCGCTGATCCGGGACCGCCACAGACCGGAGCGGTCCACGCAAGTCGGGTTTACCCGACTTGCGCACATTTAAACGCCGATCTCGGGTAAACCCGAGATCGGTGTCTGCAGCGCACCACTCCGCTTCGCTACGTGCTGCGCTGCGCCCGGGACACGCGAGAACGTCGAGCTCTTCACGAGACGCAACAATGATCGTTGCGCACCGTGCGGCCCATCTTGGGGACTCGCAAGCGCTCGACCCAAGCTAGGAAGGCTACGCCGCATCCCTCAGCGCCCGGTGCGGGCGAGCGAGTGGACCCATCCCACCATGCGCGAGCGTGCGTTCTCGATATCCTTCTTGCTGAAGAAGTCCTCCGGCTTGACCCGATCCACCGGATAGACTGGACGCAGGAAGTCGCTTTCGTACCCGAACGGCACCGTCGCATCGATGCCCATGCCGCCCTCGAACTGCGTATTCGAGGCCGTCCACTGCTTCTCGCCCGCGGTCATGCGCTCGGCCGGCATGAATGTCTGACCGCGCCCACCCGGAATCGGGTTGAGAATATCGGTGCGTGGATTCACGCGCGTGGTGAGGCACCACATGATGTCGTCCATCGAATAGGGATCGACGTCCTCGCTCACCGCGATCGCAAGCCGCATCCCTTGCGAGCAGGAGAGCGCCGCGGCCAGGAAGTTGCGCTGCCAGCCTTCGTCGATCTGATGGCGTTTCTTCACCTGGATGATGCAGCCGCCCCAGTCGGTCATGCAGTAGGGGATCACCACGTTCTGCACGATGCCCGGCTGCAGCCGCTCGCACAGCTCGTAGAGCGCCGCTTCGCGCACCGTCGTGTCGATGTTGTGGTCATCCAGCGTGTGCACGCCAAGCGCGAAGATGATCGGCTTGGTTTTGGGATCACGCATGGTGACCGCGGTTACGTGGAAGGTCGGCGCCTTATAGGCCTTGCCCATGTAGCCCGCCCACTCCGGATGGAAGTGAAACCGGCCCTGGATGCCGGCGTCCTCGGACTCCTTCGTCTCGAAGCGGCGGTCGCGCGGGTCGACGTAGCCTTCCAGCACGAGCTCGGAATCGGCGATCGCCATAGCGTCGACGGTGCGCGCCTTGACCAGCCGGATCGGCGTGCCCTGCACTGCGCCGGCGACGCCGATCTCGTCGCAGCCCATCGGCAGCACTGCGTAATCGAAACCCGCGCCGGCGAGCAAGGTGCAGGCCGGCGGCACCCCGAAACACATGGGGACCCGCTCCTTCGATTTGTAATATTTGTTGACGACCTGCCACATGTGCGATCCGGGCGAGATCTGGAACGTGCCCACATTGCCCCAGCGGAAATTCATGCGGTTGTAGCCGAGATCGGAGCCGCCATCGAATTGCGGACCGGTGACACAGCGGATCGCCGAGCCAATCGTCAGCTCGGGCTCGTATGTCGTGTGCCGGATCGCCACCACGTACTCGTTCACGTCCTTCGGCGACTTGATCACGTGCTCCTGGCATGGCGCCTCGTGCTGCGGAATTTCGACCGGCTTGAGCGGATGCCTCAGCGCGTAGGCGAGCTTCTTCACCCGCTCGGCGTCGTCCTTCCAGCCGAACATCTTGTTGATCACCTTGATGTCGCCGAACAGGTTGGTGAGCACGCGGTGACCGGGCTTGCCTTTGACCTTGTTGAACAGCACCGGGCAGCCGCCGTCCATGTGCTTCTGGAGGCCGGTGACTTCGAGATCCGGATCGACCGGCTTGTCGGTCTCGATCAGGTCTCCCTGCGCGCGCAGCCACTCGAGCGTGCTGCGCAGGTCAGACGCATGGTGCTGCTTGGCGGGGGAGAGCTTTTCCTTGCGCAGCGTTTTTTGCATGGTTCTGAGGCTCCATCGTGTAACGGCGGCGTGATCCGCGGCCGCCTGCCCGGGTTTGTGAAATGTTAGAACCGCCACGCCGGTTGCTACGTCCGGCGTCCGGGTTCCATTGCATAGAATTCTAAGTATTATGGGCCGGGGACGAAAACCGTGTCAACGTCCGTAACTCACCATCGCTCGAATGCGTCGCGGCAGTGCATCAAAACCGATTAGAGCCGCCGTTGCAGCTCGCAGGGGGAGCCGCGTGGGTTCGCGCCGAAGTTCGAAGCGCCAGCCATCTTGGAGGTCGGAGTTCCCGCCCAGCGAGAGCTCGGGCTATCTGGTTCGCGACGCCCACCGCGCTTTTCAGCGCCTGTTGGAACGGCGCATCGCCGCCTATGGGGTCACGCGCGGCCAGTGGTATTTCCTGCGCGTGTTGTGGAACGAGGACGGCCTCACGCAACGCGAGCTTTCCGCGCGGGTCGGCATGATGGAGCCGACCACCGTGATCGCGCTCCGCAGCATGGAAAAGTCCGGCCTGATTCGCCGGCTGCGCAGCACCGACGATAAGCGCAGGTCGCACGTGTGGCTCACGACGAAGGCGAAGCGCATGCGCAAGGCGTTGCTGGCGCTCGCCCGCGGCATCACCGAGGAAGCGGAGGCCGGCATCAGCCGGGGTGACCTCCTGCGCTTCCGACGCGCGATCGCGCGGATGACGGCCAATCTCGACCGCATCAAGCGGTAGCCGCGATCTCGGTGCGCTCCCTCTCCCCGTTTGGGGAGAGGGTTGAGGTGAGGGGGTTAGAAAACTATCGACAAACCCTAACCCCCACCCCACCCCTCTCCCTATGGGAGAGGGAGCAGATCGAGCCTGCCGCCGCTTAGCGCCCTTGCATCAAGGCTTGCGGCTCTGCGCGTTCCAGTAGCGCTCGAGATTGGCGATCAACGCCGGGCTGAAATGGCAATAGGCCTGCTCGCGCGCGTAGACGGCGCAATAGGCGCGGAACGTATCGAGCGGCTCCTGCGTGATGCGAAAGGCGCGGCGGTTGCCCGCGGCGCTGACCACGCCCGAATTGGTCAGTCCCTTGACCACACGCTCGATGGCTGCGTCCATCTCGCCGGTTGGGACGATCTCGTCGCAGATGAGGCGCCCTTCCACGCTGTCGCAGTCGAGCCGGCGCTCGTACTGAATCGCCTGACGCGCAATGCGGTCGCCGGTGAAGCGCGGCAGGCGCATATTGGCGGCGCCGGGGATGATGCCCTCCTTGCGGGCGGGGAGAGTGAGGAACGCGCCGCGCTCGGCGAGCACGTAGTCCATCACCAGCAAGATTTGGCAATGGCCGCCGATGGCGAAGGATTCGACGGCGGCGATCCAGGGCTTCTCGATCGTGTCGCCGCCGAACTCGTCGGGCGGCGCATCGTCGGCGAAGGCGAGCCCGCGGTAAATCTTGTTGACGTAGCCGAGGTCGCGCTTGAGATACCAAACGAACGGGATGCGCCCGTGGTAGAGATGGGTGAGATTGATGCCGGCGCCGAAGACATGGCGCCCCTTGTATTTCGGATGCTCCACGACGGCGCCGCGCATGACGGCGATCTCGCTCGCAGGGTCGAGCAGCGCGAGATCGACGCAGATCTCGGCGCCGTCGAGCGAGCCTTGATCTTCCGCATTGAGAAAGCGCGGATTGTTCTGCGTCACCACCGCCGCCTTGCCCGCACGGCGAACCGACGCGCCGCTCAGTTCGACCACTCCGTCGCGCTGGAACTGCGGCAGCAAGGCTTGCGCCTCCGCGCGCGGCAGCAGCATGGCGTGGCAGAGATGCCGCCCGCAGCGCTCGCTGCCGAGCACGGCTGACAGGAACAGCCCCTGGTCAATCTCGAGCCCGCTCTTGTCGCGCTGGATCAAGCCATCCTCAGCGGCGAGTTCCTGTTGCGTTGGAACGAGGCCTGGCACCACGTCCGCGGCGCGGATCACCAGCTCCTCGACCCGAACGAAACGCGAGCGTTGCTGCGTTACCGCGTCATAAACGGCGTCGCCATGGCGGCGAAGAAACGACACGCGCGCATTCCGCGCTTTGTCCTGAACGAGCGCCGCCGCCGCGTGCTCGCGCGCGTTGCGACGCGGCTTGTGCGGCAGCCGGCCCAGCAGGCGCGCCGATGCCAGCCAATAGGCCGCGAATCTCTCGCGATCGGCGGCAAAGTCGGCGGCCTCGCCCGGTTCCGCCCGTAGCCCGCCGCGGCCAGGCAGTCGGTTGCATCAATTGTGCGTGCAAATGTCACGGCACACGACACTAACGAAACCCTCGGTCCGGCGAAAGCATGGGTGCTGACCGCGACAGCATCAACCTGACCGCTGGTTCCGCCAACACAGGGGTGCTAAAATCATCGACGCGCCGCTTTTGACGCGGCGCGACTTATCCGAATGCAATCAAACGAATTGGGAGGATCTCCATGACGTCCGGAATCGGACTTCCGCTCTTGGCTGCTGTTGCGTTGACGGGGCTTGCCATGGCGGGTCCGGCGCAGGCGCAACAAGCCGGCATGACATTCTTCGTCACCAGCGTGGGCAAGGGTAATGGCGCCGATCTCGGCGGGATTGCCGGCGCCGACGCCCATTGCCAGGCGCTCGCCAGGGCCGCAGGCTCCACCAACGCCAACTGGCGCGCCTATCTGAGCACGACCGAGCCGGGCGGCGCCGCCGGCGTCAACGCGCGCGACCGCATCGGCAAGGGACCATGGCAGAACGCCAAGGGCGTGGTCGTGGCGAAGAGCGTGGACGATCTCCACTCGGATTCGAACAATGTCACCAAGCAGACGGCTCTAACCGAGAAAGGCGAGACGGTCAGCGGCCGCGGCGACGCGGTCAACACGCACGACATTCTGACCGGCTCGGACCCGCAGGGCCTCTTCTCCACGGCTGGCGGCGACACCACGTGCGGAAACTGGACGAAGAGCGGCGAGGGTTCCGCGATCGTGGGGCACCATGATCGCGCCGGCCTGCAAAACACGCGGCACATGAATTCCTGGAACTCCTCGCATGGCTCGCGCGGCTGCAGCCAGGACAACCTGAAGGCTTCGGGGGGCGCCGGCCTGATCTACTGCTTCGCGGCGAATTAAGTGTCCGGTGTCCCGGATCAGCAGTGCACCGCTTCACTTCGTTTCGCGCTGCAACCGCATCCGGGACACGTCGCTTAGTTTAACGCCCATGCGCAAAAGCGGGGGTCCAGGGCTACGGACCCCGGCCCCTGGATTCCCGCTTGCGCGGGAATAGGCGGAAGGCGATTTCCCGCTACGCCGCCTTGTCGAAATATTTGCGCAGGTTGGCGCGCACCCGTGCGATCGGCGGGACGGAAAGGTCCGGCAACGCAAATTCCCGCCCGGTCACCTTTTCAAAGACGTCGATATAGGTGGCGGCGGCCTGCAAGATGACGTCCTGCGGGATTTCGGGAACCGGGTCCCTGTAGGGATCGCAGCGCGCGGACACCCAGCGGCGGATGAAATCCTTGTCCAGGGTGTCCGGCGGCGCACCGGCGGCAAAGCGCTCGGGATAAGTCGCGGCAAGCCAGTAGCGGCTGCTGTCGGGCGTGTGCACCTCGTCGGCGAGAACGATCGACCCCTTGGCGTCGAAACCGAATTCGTACTTGGTGTCGACCAGGATCAGCCCCTGCCGCGCCGCCATCTCGCGGCCGCAGGCGAACAAGGCGAGCGCCTTCTCCGAAACCTCGCGCCACTGCTTTTCGGTCAGGAGCTTGCGCGCGATGATCTCCTCGGCACTGAGCGGCGCATCGTGCGCGCCCTGCTCCGCCTTGGTGGTGGGCGTGATGATGGTGCGCGGGAGTTTCTGGTTGTCACGTAGGCCGTCCTCGAACCGGTGGCCGTACATCTCGCGCGCGCCCTTTTTGTACATCTGCAGGACCGACGTGGAGGTGCTGCCGGCGAGATAATCGCGCACCACGATCTCCACCGGCATCATGGTGAGGCGCTTGCTCACCAGGACGTTGGGATCGGGATATTCAATGACGTGGTTGGGGCAGATGTTTTGGGTGGCCTCGAACCAAAAGCGCGCGGTCTGCGTCAGCACCTGCCCTTTGAGCGGAATCACCGCGAGGTTGCGGTCGAAGGCGCTCACCCGGTCTGTGGCGATCAGGATGCGCGTGCCGTTCCGAAGATCATAGTTCTCGCGCACCTTCCCGCGATAATGGCCGGGAAGCTCGGAAATGACGGCGTCGGATAACGTGTGGTGCGCGTAGGGAGCGAGCGTGGATGGGCTGATCATGGGGGATATGGGGCAGCTGGAAGGAATGGATGTTGTCTGGAGTCTAATGTCTCATCCCACGCACCTCAATGCTCCTGCCCGATTATCCTCAGAACTCGTTGCGAAGAAGCCCTTCGCGCGGCTTGCGCGACCGCCGACAACCCATTTCAATCCATACCATTGAGGAGCAGACCGATGAAGCCAAGCCTCCGCCCGGGCCTGTCCCGCGTCAACCGCATCACGATCGACCGTGAGCGTACCATCGGCTTCATGGGCGAGCAGGCGCGCACCTATGCCACGCCCGCGATGATCCGCGACATCGAGTACACCTGCCGCGACCTGATTGTCGAGCATGCCGATCCCGGCGAGGATTCGGTCGGCATGGAAGTCGCCGTGAAGCATCTGGCGCCGACGCTCATGGGAATGACCGTCGAGATTGCGGTGCGCGTGATCGCGGTGGACGGACGCAAGGTGTCATTCGAAGCAACGGTCAAGGACGAGCTCGACCAGGTCGGCGCCGGCACCCATACCCGGTTCGTTGTCGAGAAAGCCAAGACCTTCGAGCGGCTCAAAGCGAAGGCCGCACGGCTCGCCGGCCAATCGGGACAAGCCCAATGACGGGCGCGATGCGCAGCGAGACCTATATGTTCGATCGCGCGGCCGAGACCATGCCGCGCGAGGAGCTCGAGGCGCTACAGCTTCATCGCCTCAAGCAAACGATCGCGCGCGGCTACGCCAAAGTTCCGCCGTTTCGGCGCAAGCTCGATGCCGCCGGCCTCAAGCCGGACGATCTTGCGACGCTCGCCGACCTTGCGCGATTCCCCTTCACGGTCAAAGTGGAGCTGCGCGACAATTTCCCCTTCGGCCTGTTCGCAGTGCCGCGCGAAAACGTGCTGCGACTGCACGCGTCCTCGGGAACCACCGGCAAGCCGACCGTCGTCGGCTACACCCGCTCCGACCTCGAGCTTTGGTCGGATCTGATGGCGCGCTCGATCGCCTGCATGGGCGGCAAGCCCGGCGACGTGTTCCACAACGCCTATGGATACGGGCTGTTCACCGGCGGGCTCGGCTTTCATTATGGCGCCGAGCGGCTCGGCATGACCACCGTGCCGGTCTCTGGCGGCGCGACCGAACGGCAGGTGATGCTGATGAAGGATTTCGGCGCGCATATGCTCGGCGCGACCCCGTCCTATGCGCTCAACATCGCCGAGGTCGCGGCAGGCATGGGCGTCGACCTGCGCAAGCTGCCGCTGCGTTACGGATGCTTCGGCGCCGAGCCCTGGAGCGAGGCCATGCGCCGCGAGGTCGAGGACAAATTCGGCATCAAGGCCATGGACACCTATGGGCTCTCCGAGATCATCGGCCCGGGCGTCGCCAGCGAATGCCATCAGGCGCAGAATGGGCTGCACATCTGGGAGGATCATTTCTTGTGCGAGGTGATCGATCCGGACACGACCGAGCCGTTGCCGTTGGGTGAAGCCGGAGAGCTGGTGCTCACCACGCTTACCAAGGAGGCGCTGCCGATGCTGCGCTACCGCACGCGCGACATCACCCGGCTGATCGAGGAGCCTTGCGCCTGCGGGCGCACCCATCGCCGGATGATGCGCGTGACCGGGCGCAGCGACGACATGCTGATCATCCGCGGGGTCAACGTCTATCCGTCCCAGGTCGAGGCGGTGCTGGTTGGGTTTCCAGGGCTCGCGCCGCATTATCAGCTCGTGCTCACCCGCGACGGGCCGATGGACGCCCTCACCATTGAGGTCGAGCTCGCGGCCCCTGCCCCGCACGATCCGCCGCTCGCCGCGAAAATAGCCACCGATGTTCGTCACCACGTCAAGATGATGGTCGGCGTCACCTGCGATGTCGCGCTCAAGGCGCCGGGCGAGATTCCGCGCTCGCAGGGCAAGGCCGTGCGCGTGAAGGATTTGCGGCAGGGGAACAAGCCGTGAGCCGCATTCCCCTCCTGACCACCGAGGGCGGCGCGCACGCCTGCGGCCTTGCCCACGGCCGGCGGTTTGCGCGGGAAATCGCCGACAATGTTGCGACTTATCTGCGCCGCTTCGCCGCCTCCGGCCTCGATCGGAACGCGGCCTTCGCCGAGGCCGCCCAGTGGCGCAAGGCAATTGCCGTGCACAATGGCGCCTATGCCGAGGAGATGCAGGGGATCGCCGAGGGATCCGGGCAGAGCGAAGATACCGTCGCCCTTCTCAACGCGCGCTACGAACTCGCCTTCACGCTGTTCGGCAAAGAAGCGCGGGCTCGCGCCCCGGCTGCAGAGCTGGTCGCACCGGACGGCTGCACCACGATCGGCCTCTTGCCCGAAGCGACCGCCGATCGCCACACCTGGCTCGGCCAGAACTGGGACTGGCTCGAAGGCGTGCATGGCCGCACCTTCGTATTGCAGGCGCGCCGGACGACGCAGCCGAGCTTCGTCTGTCTCACCGAGGCTGGGATCGCCGGCGGGAAAATGGGCGTCAACGAATGCGGGATCGGCGTCGTCGAAAACGGTCTCGCCTCGACCCACGACGGCCGCAACCCGTATGAGAAGCCGTTCCACGTGCGCTGCCGGGAGGTGCTGGACGCGGAGCGATTCGAGGAGGCGGCACGGCCGGTGACCGATTCCGCTCGCACGTGCTCGGCGAATTTCGTGATCGGCGCCGCCGGCGGCAAGATCGTCGATATCGAATCGAGCCCAGACCACGTCAGCCGGCTTGACCCGCAAGACGGCGTCATCACGCATTCCAACCATTTCCTGACAGAGGGGCACGGAGAGTCGCTGCTGGAGAAGATTTCTCTCAACACGCTCTATCGCGCCGATCGCATGTGCGCGCTGCTGCAGGTGCATCGCGGCGCACTTACCTTCGAGCACATGCGCGCGGCCGCCGCCGACCATTTCGGCGCGCCCTACGGCATCTGCCGCCATCCCGATGCGCGGGAGCCCGGCGAGAAGCGCACCATCACCGTCGGCGCCGTCCTCATCGACCTCGAGGCACGGATCATGCACGTGGCCAACGGCCCGCCGTGCGCCAACGAGTACGTGGCGTTCAGTCCGTAACCGTCTCGGGGGGTAGTGGACCGAGGGGAATGCTTTCATAAAGCTTCATCGCGGCTTCGACGTGCCCCTGATTGCAGGCCTTGCGCGCCTCCATCACGGTGAAGAACGCCTGCGCCAAGGTGTCGGCAGCGACGTCCTGAGCCTCGCCGTGCGCCTCGATCAGCGTGGTGAGCCTGAGGTCGGCAGCGACACAGACCGGAGGCACGCTTTCGGCAGCCATTGTGCTGCCAATCGCGAAGCAAACGGTCGCTGCGGCGCAAAGTCGACGCGGGTTGGTTGCAGTGATCCAGTCATCGAGTTGAGCGCCGCTCGCGGCACCGTCGACCAGCGTTAGAGACCTCCAACGCGTCCCGATCATGTATCTCTCTCCTTGTTCGGCACGGTAATTAACGGCAATCGCGCGGTTTGCGCCTTTCCACTAGGCAGCGCGGTGAGAAGCGCTGTTCCAGCGGTGTTGAGACGGCTTGCCCCTGCGTGCGGGCAGGCCGTTACGGACCGCGAATTCAATCTCGCCGCGCCAGACGCCGATGTCCTTCAGCGCACGATCATCGAGGCTCTGGAGCTCGCGAACAGCGCGGCGCCAGCGTCGTTCCGCGGCCACGCCACGCGCGAATCGCCAGCCGCGTAGGCAAAGCACGCGCAGCCAGTTGGCAGCCGCGCGCATGGCCGTGCGCATGTAGGCCTGGATGACGAGATTGCGCTCGATCGAGGCCTGCCGGTGGAGTTCGTGGGACGAGAGCGGCGGGATGAAATTGTCTTTTTCGAACATGGTCGCCCCTCCAGGGCGGGCGAGTTGAACGGCTTCGCGACATGGCGGTCGACGCGGCGACGCGCAGCATGTGGGTGTCTAGCCGCCACAGGAGGGACGAGCTTGCAGGGACGCTTCGGTTTAGCGGGAATTTTTCTGGAAATTTTCTGGAGATTGGCGAAAAGTGGTGCTGGCGATGAGGGATCCCTCCGTTCTGCCACGCCGCCGGCTCTCGATTCGCTTGGCGGGACCTCGCTGCTCAGACGAGCGCGGGCCTCGAATCACGCGGTCTCCTCGGATTGGGTGCGGCGCCGCCTCAAGATGAAGGTGGCGCAAACATCCGCGCCTGCGCCTCGGCTGCGGCCTCCTCCAGGCTCATGAACACCGCGCCGGCGGCCGTCAAATCCTTCAACAGCCCCTCCAGCGCAAGCATCCGATAGCCGCGGCCGATCACGTAGGGGTGCATGGTGTAGGTGAGCACGCCCCAATCGACCGTCTGCCGCATATAGCGGAACTCGTCGCGCCAATTCTCCATCACCGTACGCGCCGACTGCAGGCCCGGGAGCACCGCAGTGGGCGTGCGCAGGAATTCGAAGTG
>Ga0209239_1001051_pt1 | contig 16242 bp, 12 predicted proteins | sample GraSoi013_2_20cm_FD_185824 | JGI IMG/M metagenome (GOLD analysis project Ga0209239, IMG submission 185824) | Grasslands soil microbial communities from the Angelo Coastal Reserve, California, USA - Sample 10_02_2013_2_20cm (SPAdes) (version 2) | ecosystem: Environmental > Terrestrial > Soil >...
ATGGAGCTGGTACCCGTGCCCAAGCGCCGGATCCGGGCCGCAGGTACCGCCGATCAGCGGCACGCTCGCGCCGACGACGCTGTACGCGCCGGCCAGGATCTCCTCCTGGTCGCCCAGCGCACCGTCGGTGAGCAGCATCAGGATCCGGTGCGGGGCGTCGCTGGTCAGGTCGCCGAGGCAGCCACCGACCGCCGCGCCGGCCTCGCGCTGGGCGCCGCCGGCCGCCGATGCCAGTCCGGTACGCACGGAGAAGCCCGGCCCGCCCAGTACGGTGACCGCGACCCCGGGGCCATCCAGCCCGGCCGAGGCGATGACGGCCTGCGCCGAGCAGCCGATCAGGGGTACGCCGGGAAAGATTTCATCGATGCCGACGAGTACCTCGGCCGGGTCGGCCTGGCCGGAGCAGAACACGATGACCAGCGCCGCGTCGGTACCCACGCAGGCCTGCCGTGCCGCGTCCCGGCCGGCCCGGCGGGGATCGGCGTCGATGCACCGTCCCACCGCGAGCCACCGTCGCCCGGTGTCCATCCGCATAGTCTTTGGTATCGGAGCGTATTCCTCAAGGCGAGCCTGGAAGACGCTTTCAATCAGGCGGAACGGTGGACGCCAGCGGGGCCGGATGGCGGAAAGTGACCGTGGTCGTGGTCGTCGGGGTGCTCGTGCGGCGTCTGCGCCGCGCCGACCCGGTGCCCGTGGCCGGGCAGCGCGACGCGGTACACGCAGGTATCGCAGTTCATCCGGATATCCCCGGCCAGTGCCTCGTGGTACCGCTCGATAACCAGGTCGGCGAGGGAGTCACCGTCGCCGAGCACCTCGGCGACGCGTACCGCCGCGTCGAAGCGCCGCGCCTGCTCGGCGACCCGCCTCGGCAGTACGCCGGTGAACAGGAAGTACGGCAGCACCACCAGGTCGCGCGCGCCCAGGCGCCGGCAGCGTTCCAGCCCGGCGGCGGTGTCCGGCGGGGCGAGGGAGACGAAGGCGTACTCGACTCCGGCCACGTCGGTGGTCTCCGCGAGGAGCCGGGCCACCTTGGCCACCTCGGCGTTGGCGTCGGGGTCGGTGGAGCCCCGGCCGACCAGCAGCACGGTGCTGTCCGGGCCGGCGCCGGCTTCGGCCAACCGCTGGCGCAGCAACGCCAGCACGGTCGGGTGCGGGCCGAGCGGGCGACCGTACACAGTGGACAATCCGGGATGCCGGGCGCGCTCGCGGGCCAGGGCCGCGGGGATGTCACCCTTGGCGTGCCCGGCGGCGACAAGCATCAGGGGTACGGCCGCCAGCCGGCGCGCACCGCCGTGCACGAGTTCGGTCACGGCTTCGGCCAGCGGCGGTGGGGACAGTTCGATGAAGCCGCCCGCGACGGGTACCTCGACCCGGCCGGCGACCCGCTTCACGAACTGGCGGAACTGCGTGGCGCCCTCCGGGTCGGTGGTGCCGTGCCCGGCGATCAGCAACGGGATCATGCCAGCGGGTCTCCGTACAGCAGGGCGTTGACCGCGGCGGCCGCGATGGCGGAGCCGCCCCGGGCGCTGCGGTTGGACAGGTGGGGCAGGCCGCTTTCCCGCAGCGCCGCCTTGGCCTCCACCGCTCCGACGTAGCCGACCGGCACGCCGATCACCAGGGCCGGCCTCGGCCAGGCGCAGCAGCTCGGCCAGCGCGGTCGGTGCGTTGCCGATCGCCCACACCGCGCCGTGCGGGGTCTGCGCGGCGGCCCGCCGGATCCCGGCCGCCGAGCGGGTCAGCCCCGGCTCCGCCGCACCCAACAAACACACCGAGGGGTACGCGGTGATGCCGGCGCCCACCATCGCCACGTCGACGACGAGTGGCGCTCCGGCGGCGAGCGCCCGCGCGCCGTTCTCCAGCGCCGTCTCGTCGGCGACGAGGTCGGGCAGCCACGCGGGATCGGCGGTGGTGTGCACGATCCGCTCGACCACGTCGCGGGTACGCGGCGGCAGCCCTGACGTGTCAACGGCTTCGCGCAGCAGCCGGTAGGACCGCGCCTCGATCGGATGGACAGTTCTCATGCCCCGTACCGCTTCCCGAGCCGGCCCAGTCGCCAGAACAGCGCGGCGCCGACCCAGGCGAGGACGAACGCGCCGACGATGACGTAGCCGAGCAGCTCGAACCGGTCGGCGATGGCGGCGTACCCGGCGATGGGTCCGTCGATGCCGGTCAGCTGCACCAGCAGGTCGGCGGCGTAGACCGAGGCGACGAACAGCGCGACCAGTACCGTCATCCCGGTGGTGGCCAGGTTGTAATAGAGCCGCCGCGCCGGATGCCGGTACGCCCACGAGTATGCCCGGCTCATCAGCAGCGAGTCGGCGGTGTCCAATGTGGACATTCCAGCGGCGAACAGCACCGGCAGCGTGAGTACCGCCAAGGCCGGCAGCGCGCCGTGGGTCGCGGTGGACGCCTGCAACGACAGCAGGGTCACCTCGCTGGCGGTCTCCAGGCCCAGCCCGAAGAGCAGCCCGACGGCGAACATGTGCCAGCTGGAGCGGATCAGCGCGTACGCCTTGCCGCCGAGCATCCGGTTCATCAGGCCACGGTTGACCAGTTCCCGGTCGATCGCCGCCTGGTCCACCTCGCCCCGGCCCAACCTGCGCCACAGCCGCGCCATCGCGGCCAGGACGCCCGCGTTGAGCACCCCGACCAGGGTCAGGAACGACACCGCGACCCCGGCGGCGACCAGGCCGCCGATATGCCGCAGCGAGTCCACGTGCGCCGCGGCGGCGGCCCGCGCGGCGAACGCGACCACCAGCGACAGCACGAGGACGACGGCGGAGTGGCCCATCGCGAAGAAGAAGCCGACGCCGACCGGGCGGCGTCCCCGCAGCAGCATCAGCCGGGTGGTGTCGTCGATCGCGGCGATATGGTCGGCGTCGAAGGCGTGCCGGACACCCAGGACGTAGGCGAGGGTACCGGCGCCGGCGAACGAGCCGGCCGCGGCCAGGTTGCTGGTGTAGTAGAGGTACAGCGACCAGCCGGCCACGTTCAGCGCCAGGACGACGCCGACGATGCCGGACAGCCGTACCCGCTCGGTACGGGTCCACCGTCCACTGTGGACAGCCTCGGTCGTCACCGTTCCTCCTCTTCGTCGGGCAGGTGGATCGCATCGGCCGGGCACACCTCGACGCACTCGCCACATCCGGTGCACCGGTCTTCCCGCGCGACCAGGCGAGCGGTGGGGTGGCCGCCGACCGGCCGGATCGCATGGGTGGGGCAGGTCAGCAGGCACGCACCGCAGCCGGTACACGCGCGGGTGAAGGTCACGGCAGCCATCGGTACTCCCGCGGGGTGACCATCCGGCCGGCGATCGTCGTGGTGCGCCCCGACCCGACGACGACGACCGAGCGCATGTCCACGATGGACGGATCGTCGACGAGGGCGCCGAGCGTGGTGTGGCAGAGCCGTTCGCCGGGCCGGGACGCGTCGCGTACCACGCCGACGGGGGTCTCCGGCTTGCGGTGCTCGGCGAGGATCGCGAGGGCCTCGCCGAACTGGGCGGTCCGCTTGGCGCTGCGCGGGTTGTAGAGGCACAACACGAGATCGGCGGCGGCGCAGGCGCGTACCCGGTCGGCGATGACCGGCCAGGGCGTGTGCAGGTCGGACAATGACAGGTACGCGTGGTCGTGGCCCAGCGGCGCGCCGAGCAGTGCGGCGGCGGCGAGGGCGGCGGTGATCCCGGGCACCATGTCGACGTCCACGTCGGGGCCGGCCAGTTGCAGGGCGGGCGAGGCCATCGCGTAGACCCCGGCGTCTCCGGAGCCGATCAGCGCGACGGCATGCCCGGCGGTGGCCAGTTCGACGGCGGTACGGGCGCGCTGCTCCTCGTCGCCGAGGCCACTCTCCAGTACCCGGGTACCGGGGCGCAGCAGGTGCCGGACCTGCGCGACATACTGGTCCAGCCCGACGACGATGCCCGCCCGGCGTAAGGCTTCGGTCGCGCGGGGGGTACGCAGATCCGCCGCGCCGGGGCCGAGACCGACGATGGTCAGCCGGCCGCGTGGCGTCAGGCGCGCGATCGCGAGGGTCGCCATCGCGCTGCTCCGCTTGGCCAGTACGAGCGTCGCCTCCCGCCCCGCGATGCGCGCCCCGAGCAGCGCGGCGGCTTCGGCCACGCTGGGCGTACCGACGGCGGCCCGGACCACCTCCGACGGGTTCGGCACGGCCACCTTGGCCAGTTCGTCGGCGGGGAACGTCAGTAGCGGCCAGCCATGGCGGTTCGCTACCTCGACGATCCCGGCCTCGTCGGCCTTGACGTCGACGGTGGCCACGGCGCGTACCGACTCGGGCGCGAGGCCGGCGCTCGCCAGCCCTTCCGCGATGAGCGCGTCGACCTCGTCGGCGGGTACGCCCCGGCTGGCGCCGACGCCGAGTACCAGCGACGGTGGCCGGTACACCAGGTCGGCGTCGACGCCGGTGCGGTCGGTGATCGCGATGACCGGCCCGGTTTCGTCATCCACTGTGGACAGTGCCGGCAGCGGCCAGGTCGCGTCGGCGGCGAGGTGCACCCCGGCGCCGTCGAGGAGCGCGCGGCTGACCCGGGCCAGGCGGGTACGGTCCGCGAGCCGGAAGCCGAGGTCGGCGCCGAACGTGTCGAGCGCGGTCAGGCCGGTCGCGTCGGTCGCGGTACTGACGACCGGCCGGGCGCCGAGCACCTCCGCGACCCGTTCGGCGAGGGCGTTGGCGCCGCCGCCGCCCGGCCCGCCGTGGCCGCCCAGGAGCGCGATGGCGTGTGCGCCGGCCTCGTCGACGCACACCACGCCGGGGTCGGTGTGCTTGTCGGACAGCAGCGGCGCCAGGAGCCGCACGGTGGCACCGGTGGCGAGAAAGCAGACCAGGGCGGTCGATTCGCGCCACGCCGTTTGGACCTGCTCGGCGACCGGTCCACTGTGGACGGTCGTGTCGTCCGGCCACGCGTCGGCGAGGCGCCGCGCCATCGCCCGGCCGGCCGCCGTCGCGCTGACGAGGCCGATCACGGCAGCACCCCGCAGACGAGGTACACCGGGTTCGTGGCGGCCAACCGGTGGGTACCGTCGGGCAGCGCGGCGAGCCGGTTCGCCTGCAGTTGCACGCCTTCGGCGGCGTACCCCGCCCCGCAGCAGCAAGATCCGCTATCAGCGCCTGCACGGCTCGCGGCTGGGCGCCGCCGCGCTGGCGGCCAGCCTCGTCCTCCTCAATGCCGGGCTCTGGCTGGCGTCCTCGATCCGGGCCGGCTGGCGCGCGGTACAGGCCGTGAGTACGCCGACACCACCACCGCCGACGAACACGGCGTCGGGATCGGGCAGCTCCGCCAGGCACTGCGGCGCACCGTCCTCGACCACGGCGAGTTCGACGCGGTACCGGGCGGCGTTGGTACGGATCGTGGCGCAGGCGGCGGGATCCCGCTCGACGGCCACGACGGCGGCACCGAACCGCGCGCACTCCACCGCGACCGATCCACTTCCGGCACCCACGTCCCACACCAGGTCGCCCAGGCGCGGACCGAGCCGGGCGAGCGCGAGGGCGCGTACCTCCGCGCGGGTGATCATCCGGTGCGCGAACGCGGCGTCGGGCAGCGCCCAGCCGGTCGGTCCGGGCGGCGCACCGGCGACCCATCGCGCCCCGTCCGGCTGAGCATTCCCCAACACCAGAACGACGTTCGGGTCCGTCCAACGCGCCTCGGCGGCATGGGCCGGAGTGGTCTCGGTGAGCCGCTCGTCGGGCGTACCGAGCCGCTCGGCGACGACCAACCGGCGGGGCAGGTCGCGCAGCGCGGTACCCAGTTCGGCCGGCCCGGCGCCCGGTCCGGTGAGCACGGCCACCTTCGGGTACGCGCGGCACGCGTTGACGGCCGGTGCCAGTGCCCGGCCGTGGGCGGACACGACCAGCGCGTCGTCCCAGGGCAGGCCGAGCCGGGCGAAGGCGGTCGCGACCGAGGATGGCGCCGGTAGGACCGCGAAGTCGATGCCGGTACGCCGCAGCGCCCGGACGATGCCGAAGAACCCGGGATCCCCGCTGGCGAGTACGACCGCCGGGCCGTCGTGCGCGGCGAGCCTGGCGAGCGCGGCGGACACATCGCCGAGGATGAGCCGCTCGGCCCGACCGTCGATGGACGAGGCTGCACTGTCCACCATGGACAGATAGCGGGCCGCGCCGACCACAAGCGTGGCACCGGCCAGGACTCCGGCGCTCTCCGGCGGCAGGGCACCGGTGCACCCGATGACGGTCACCGTCTTCATGCGACCCAGTCCGGTACGGTGGCCGCCACGACGGTACGGCCGGTGAAGTCCACCATCGCCACCCCGACGCCGATCCGGCCTTCGGCGAAGCGGATGAGCACCTGCCGTACCCGCGCACACAGCCGGTCCCCGGCGGCGCGCAACAGGCCGGCGGCGGCCCACAGCTCGTAGGCGTGCCGGGCGGTGTTGGCCGCGTCGACCTCCGCCACCAGTGCCGGCCCGCCACCCGCCTCGGCGGTGAGCCGGCCGAGCAACGTGGTGTCCACTGTGGACCGTGTGTAGTGCGTCATCAGTACGCCGGCCGCGAGCTTGGTGAGCTTGCCGACCATGCCGACGAACACGACTCGGGTGACGCCGTGCTCGACCGCCTTACGCAGGGCCGCGCCGGTGAAGTCACCGACCTCGATGAAGCAGACCTCCGGCAGGTCCGGCAGGAGTGCCATGGCGCCCTTCTCGGTACGCCCGCCGGTACACAGCACCACCGTCCGCTCGCCTTGTGCGGCGGCGACCTGGACCGCCTGGACCACGCTCGCGCGCCACGAGGCGGTGGAGAACGGGCGGACGATCCCGGTGGTGCCGAGGATGGAGATGCCGCCCAGGACACCGAGCCGCCGGTTGGTGGTCTTGCGCGCCATCCGCTCGCCGCCGGGCACGCTGATCTCCACCCGTACCCCGCGTTCGCCGACCACCTCGGTCACCGCCTGGGTGATCATCGCGCGGGGTACGGGGTTGATGGCCGGGCCGCCGACGGGCAGCCCGAGACCCGGCTTGGTGACGACGCCGACGCCTTCGCCGCCGGCCAGTTCGACGCCGGATCCGGTACGCCACCCGACCGTCGCGGTCAGGTGCGCGCCATGGGTGACGTCCGGATCGTCGCCGGCATCCTTGACGACGACCGCCTGTGCGACGGTGTCCGGGATTCCGGCCCGCTCGACCATTGCGGCACGCTCGAGGCCGGTGGCGGCGGTCCGCCGGCCAACAGTTGCGCCGCCGCCTTGGCCGCGGCCGACGCGCAGGTACCGGTGGTCCAGCCGGTACGCAGCGCCTTCGGGCGTACCTTCGCGGTACGGGGAAGGTCCGGCTCCCTTAGCTCCGGTTCGTCCATCCTGTCGCCCATCGCGTCATCCATCGCGCAACGCCTTGCGGGCCAACGGATCCGCGCGCCGGTATCCGTGGAAGTGGCCGGGATGGTAGAGGTGGCTGCGGGTACCGGTGGCGGCGAGGGCCGGCCCGACGAGGAAGAGCGTGTGCTTCCACAGCTTGTGCTCGCGTACGGTGTCGACGAGGGTCGCGAGCGTGCAGGACAGCACCAGCTCGTCCGGCCAGCTGACCCGGTACGCCACCACGACCGGCGTCTCGGCCGGGTACCCGCCGTCGGACAGCTCGTCGGCGAGTTGCCGGGTACGCGCGGCGGACAGGAACACCGCCATCGTGGTGCCGTGCCGGGCGAAGGCGGTGACGCTCTCCCCCGCCGGCATCGGCGTCTTCCCGCCTCCGAGCCGGGTCAGCACAACGGACTGGGCGACCCGCGGTACGGTCAACTCCCGCCGTACGGCGGCTGCGGCGGCGGAGAACGCGGACACCCCGGGCACCACGTCGACGGGCAGCCCGAGTCCGGCGCACGCGTCGAGCTGCTCCTGCAACGCACCCCACAGCGCCGGATCGCCGGAGTGCAGCCGCACCACGTGCAGCCCTTCGGCCGCCGCGCGCCGATAGATGTCCACTGTGGACTCCAGCGTCAGGTTCGCGGAGTCCACGATCTCGGCGTCCGGCCCGGCGTACGCCAGCACGTCGGGGTGGACCAGGCTGGCCGCCCAGACCACGATGTCGGCGACGCGGAGCGCGTCGGCGCCCCGTACGGTGATCAGGTCGGCCGCGCCCGGCCCGGCACCCACGAACGTGACCCGCCCGGTCATCACGGATCCTTCCGTAGCGCCGGGATCAGTACGGTCGACAGGTACGGCGCCAGACCGTCCACATCGGACAGTGGCGCGATCCGTTCGCCGGCCAGGCCCACGTGCTCGCCGAGGATCGCCTGGCGTCCGGCGGCGGCCACCGTCCTCCCGATCTCGGATAGATGCCGGCCGCCCTTGTAGACCACGACGGTGGCGCCGGTGCCGATCGCCTCGACGAGCCGGTCCCGGCCGCCCGGCGCCGCACCGTCCGGAACTGCGCCACCTGGGGTCGCACCGTCCGGCAGCGGCAGCAGCACCAGCGGCTCGTGTCCCTCGGCGAGCACGGTGCCCGACGCCGACGCCAGGGCCTGCATGGCCGTGATGCCGGGTACGGTCTCCACGACGACCTCGGGCAGCGCCTCGCGAACCGTACGGGCCAGGTAGCCGAAGGTGGAGTACACGTTCGGGTCGCCGATCGTCGCGAACGCCGCCGTACCGCCGGTCTCCCGCAGCCACTGCGCGACCCGCTCTCCGGCCGCCATCCAGTAGCGGTCCCGCTCCGCGCGGGACAGGGCGAACACCAGCCGCTCGATCCGCTCGGGTGCGGTATGACCGGCCACGGTCGCCTCCGCGCGACCCGCCTCGCTGGCGTCGAGGACGGGTACGAACACCCGGTCGGCGGTCGCGAGTACCCGGGCCGCCTTGAGCGTCACCAGTTCCGGGTCGCCGGGCCCGGTACCCACTCCGATCAGGCGCATGCCGCCACCAGTCCGCGCGCGATCCCCGGCCGGCCGGCCCAGTGCAGATGCAGGTAGGACGCGTGCACCTGGTTGCGCACGAACCCCTCGGCGTTGTGCACGAACCCCTCGGCCCGCCGGTCGCGCCACGCCCAGGCGGGCGGGCCAGCGCCGGCCGGCGTGACCGTGGTGCGGTGGAACTCGTGGCCGGTGACGCGGGTACCGGCCGGCCCGAGCCAGCTTCCGGTACGCGCCACGGCATCCCGGTACCCGAGGGTGAGCCGGTCGGTCATCACCGCGTCGGCGTCGAGGACCCCGCACATCGGGGCACCGTCGAGGCTGCGGCACAGCCAGAGCAGTCCGGCACATTCGGCCGCGATCGGGGCGCCGCCATCCGCCAACGCGCGCACCGCCATCCGAAGTGGAGCGTTGGCAGCGAGTTCGGCGGCGTACACCTCGGGGAAGCCACCGCCGACGACGAGCGCCCGGATGCCGTCCGGCAATGCGGTATCCCGCAACGGGTCCACAGTGGACACTTCCGCTCCGGCGCCGGAAAGCAGCTCGGCGGTCTCCGCGTACCCGAAGCTGAACGCCGGCCCACCGGCGAGCGCGACCACCGGGCGCCCCGGCACCGGCTCCGGACAACGCGGCGACCACGGCGTGACGGCCAACGGTGGCGCGGAACGGGCGGCGGCCGCCACGGCGTCGAGGTCCACCGACGCGGCAACGAGATCGGCCAGCGCACCGACCGACGCGAGCGCCTCGGGCCGTCGCTCGGCCACCGGTATGAGCCCGAGATGCCGGGACGGTACGGAAACCGCGTCGTGGCGCCGCAGTACCCCGAGCACCGGCGTACCGACCTCGTCGAGCGCGGCGCGCAGGATGGCTTCGTGGCGGTCGGAGCCGACCCGGTTCAGCAGCACGCCCGCGAGCCGGATCCCGTTGCCGTAGCTACGGAAACCGTGTACCAGCGCGGCGATCGAGCGGCCCTGCGCGGCGGCGTCGACGACGAGCAGTACGGGCGCGGACAGCAGCGCGGCGACCTCCGCCGTCGAGCCCGGATCCCCGCCGCCCAGGCCGGTACCGGACGCGGCGCGCCCGTCGTAGAGGCCCATCACGCCCTCGATGACCGCGAGGTCGGCGTCTGCCGCGCCGTGCGCGAACAGCGGCCCGATCAGCTCGGCGCCGACGAGTACCGGGTCGAGGTTGCGGCCGGGTCGCCCGCTCGCGAGCGCGTGGTACCCGGGATCGATGTAGTCCGGCCCGACCTTGAAGCCGGCCACCTTCACGCCGCGCGCCGCGTACGCCGCGAGCAACCCGGTCGCCACGGTCGTCTTGCCGTGCCCGGATGCCGGTGCGGCCACCACGATGCGAGGTATTTCTACCATTCGATGCCCTGCTGGCCCTTGCGGCCGGCGTCCATCGGATGCTTCACCTTGCTCATCTCGGTCACCAGGTCGGCCAGTTCGACCAGTTCCGGCGCGGCGTCGCGGCCGGTGATGACGACATGCTGGTTGCCCGGCCGCTTGTCCAATGTGGACACCACGTCGGCGACGTCGACCCAGCCCCACTTGATCGGGTAGGTGAACTCGTCGAGCACGTAGAACCGGTACCGCTCGGCTTCCAGGTCGCGCTTGACCTGCGCCCAACCTTCGGCCGCCTCGGCGGCGTGGTCGCGCTCGTCGCCCGGCCGGGCCAGCCACGACCAGCCCTCGCCCATCTTGTGCCAGGTAACGGGAGCGCCCTGACCGGTGGCCGCGTGATGCGCGCCGAGTGCCCGCAGCGCGGCCTCCTCGCCGACCCTCCACTTTGGACTCTTCACGAACTGGAACACCACCACCGGCCACCCGGTGTTCCACGCGCGCAACGCCATCCCGAACGCGGCGGTGGACTTGCCCTTGCCGATCCCGGTGTGCACGGCCAGGATCGGCTGGCGGCGCCGTTCGCGGGTGGTGAGCCCGTCGTCGGGTACCTGCTCGACTTTTCCTTGTGGCATCAGGCGGCCCTCCGGGTGGCGACGGCGCGCAGGCCGTCGGCGGACAACTGGTCCAGGCGCAGGTATTCGGCGCGCAGCGCGGCGGCGAGCCGGGCGGCCAGGCCCAGGCGTACCGGGCCGGATTCGCAGTCGACCACCACGGCCGCCACCCCGGTGAGGGCGGCCGCCGCCGCGACCGGGTCGGCCCCTGCGGTGGCGCGCCCGTCGGTCACCAGGATCAGCAGCGCCCGGCGGTGCGGGTCGCGGCGGCGCTGCGCGGCCACCACCCGCGCCGCCGTGGTCAATCCCGCCGCCAGGGGGGTACGCCCACCCGTGCGCAATTCGCGCAGCCGCGCCGCCCCGATTTCGTGGCTGCCGGTCGGTGGCAGCGTCACCTCGGCGCCCTCGCCCCGGAAGGTGACCAGGCCGACCTTGTCCCGCCGCTGGTACGCGTCGCGCAGCAGCGACAGTACGGCGCCCTTCACCGCGCGCATCCGTTGCCGGGCCGCCATCGAGCCCGAGGCGTCGACGACGAACAGCACGAAGTTCGCCTCGCGTCCCTTGTGGACGGACGCGCGCAGGTCTTCGGCGCGCAGTTCGAGCCGCCCCGTCCGGCCCCGGCTAGCCTGGTGCGGCGCGGCGGCGCGCAGGGTGGCCGCCAGGTGCAAGGAAACGAGCCACTCCTCGGGTCGCCGCGCACCGACCACCCGGCCCGCTCGGGTGTACGCCGCCGAGCGCCGGCCGTGTGGCGCCTGGCCACCCGGCCGGGTGTCCGGAACCGCGAGCAGCCGGGCCCGGTACGGCGGATCCGCGGCCGAGGCCCGGCTCTCCGCCCCGCCTCCACGCGGGCCGCCGTCACCCGCGCTCGCCTCGGGCGGAGCGCCGCCACCGTCGGGGGATCCGTCACCGTTGCCGGGCGAACCGCTACCCGGGTCGGGATCGTCATCCGGGTCGTCGTCGGGCGGCTGGGCCGCCGTACGCATCGCGTCGTCGAGGGCGTCCTCCGGCAATCCCGGCGCGTCAAAGGGATCCCGGCGGCGCCGGTGCGGCAACGCCATGCGGACCGCCTCGCGTACCTCCGCCTCGGTGACCGCCGGCCGGCCGTGCCAGGCGGCGAGCGCCGTGGCCGTACGGGCGACCACGATGTCCGCGCGCATCCCGTCGACCTCGAACGCCGCGCACACGCTCGCGATCCGGCGCAGCTCAGCCTCGGGAAGCTCCACTGTGGACAGTCGCACCCGGGCCTGCTGGATACGCGAGGAAAGCGCCGCCTCGGACGATGCCCAGTCCCGCGTGAACCCGTCCGGGTCGGCGTCGTAGGCGAGCCGGCGGCGTACCACATCGGCTCGTTGTCCGGGATCGCGCGGCGCCGTGACGTCCACTGCGAGCCCGAACCGGTCGAGCAGTTGGGGGCGCAGCTCCCCCTCCTCCGGGTTCATGGTGCCGACCAGCAGGAAGCGCGCCGCGTGGCGTACCGACACTCCGTCGCGCTCGACATACGCGCGGCCCATGGCGGCGGCGTCGAGCAACAGGTCGACCAGATGGTCCGGAAGGAGGTTGACCTCGTCGACGTAGAGCACCCCGCGGTGCGCGGCGGCGAGCAGGCCGGGCTCGTAGGCCTTGACCCCCTCGGTCAGCGCGCGCTGCAGGTCCAGCGCGCCGACGAGGCGGTCCTCGGTGGCCCCGACCGGCAGCTCGACCAGCGCGGCCCGGCGCCGCGCCACCGGTCCGGCCGGGTCGTGCGGACCGTCCGGACACTGCGGATCCGGCCCGGCGGGATCGCAGCCGAACCGGCAGCCGACCACCACGTCCAGCTCCGGCAGCAGGGCGGCCAACGCCCGTACCATCGTCGACTTCGCGGTGCCCTTCTCGCCCCGTACGAGGACGCCGCCGATGGCCGGTGACACCGCGTTGAGCAGCAACGCCGAACTCAGGTCGGCCATCCCGACGACGGCGGAAAACGGGTACGGCGGGCTCACCGCCCGTTCAGGTACGCAACCACGCTCAAGTCCCCTCCGCGGGTGTCCACGCCCGCAGTACGGCAAAGACGCGAGCGGCCGGAGTGTCCTGGCTCCCGGATCGTCGCTTCTCCCCGGCCTTCCCACCGGTTGCCCGGCCGTGACCTCAGGTGAGGAGTCGCTCCCCGGTGACAGTGGCGGGACCGCCCCGGATTCACACCGGGTTCCTCCACTGCCGCTCAGCAGGCATGCTGCCGCATCACAGCGCCCCCGTCAACGCGGCGCGCGTCTCACCCCGCCCATCAAGTGCATCTCACCCGCGCCCTTCCAGGTCGCTTTCACTCGCCAGGTACGCCTGGCGCAGCCGATCCAGCGTCTCGCTGTCGGGCTGCGCCCACAGGCCCCGCTCGGCGGCTTCGAGCAGCCGTTCGCTGATCCCGCGCAGCGCCCAGGGATTGGACTTCTCCAGGAAGTCACGCACCTCGGCGTCGAAGACGTACGACTGCGCCAGTTGCTCGTACATCCAGTCCTCGACGACGCCGGCCGTCGCGTCGTAGCCGAACAGGTAGTCCACGGTGGCGGCCAGCTCGAAGGCGCCCTTGTAGCCGTGCCGGCGCATCGCGGCGATCCAGCGCGGGTTGACCACGCGCGCGCGGAACACCCGCTTGGTCTCCTCGGCCAGGCTGCGGGTGCGCACCGCTTCGGGCCGGTGCGAGTCGCCGATGTACGCGGCCGGATTCGCACCGGTCAACGAGCGCACCATGGCGACCATCCCGCCGTGGTACTGGAAGTAGTCGTCCGCGTCGGCGATATCGTGCTCGCGGGTGTCCACGTTCTTGGCGGCCACGGCGATGCGCCGGTACACGCGTTCCAGGTCGGCGCGCGCCGCCTTGCCGTCCAGGCCCCGGCCGTAGGCGTAGCCGCCCCAGACCGCGTACACCTCGGCGAGGTCGCGGGAGCAGGCCGGCGCCGTACGCGCCCGGCTTGGAGCCGAAGATGCGGGTGGTGGCGCGGCGCCAGTCGCCGTGCTCCGCCACGTCCGCGACGGCGTGCGCGCGCACGAAGTTGTCCCGCGCCGCCTCCTCCGCGTTCGCCACCAACGCGATCGCGTCGTCCAACAACGCGACCACGTGCGGGAAGGCGTCCCGGAAGAATCCCGAGATGCGTACGGTCACGTCGACGCGCGGCCGGCCCAACTCGGGCAGCGGTACCAGCTCGACGCCGGTGACCCGACGGGACGCGTCGTCCCACACCGGCCGGCAACCCAGCAGCGCCAAGGCTTCCGCGATGTCATCCCCCTGGGTACGCATCGCGCTGGTACCCCACATCGTCAGCCCGACCGTCGCCGGCCACTGCCCGGTGTCCTCGCGGTGCCGGCGCAGCAACGAATCCGCGAGCGCCTGGCCGACCTCCCACGCGTTGCGCGACGGGATCGCCTTGGGATCGACGGAGTAGAAGTTGCGCCCGGTCGGCAGCACGTTGACCAGACCCCGGGTCGGCGAGCCGGACGGCCCGGCCGGCACGTACCCGCCGTCCAGCGCGTGCAGTACCGAGGCGATCTCGTCGGTCGTGGCCGCGAGACGGGGTACCACCTCGGTCGCGGCGAACATGAGCACCGCCACGACCGGCGCGACGGCCGCACCGAGCACCTCGGCGACCACCGCCGCCACCGACTCCGGCGCCCAGTCCCGCGCATCACATGCGGCGACGAGCTGATGGGCCAACGACTCCAGTCCGTCCACATCGGACAGTCCGGCGTTTTCCGACAGTCCGGTGTGTACGGATAGTGCAGCGCGCAATCCGGGCAGCGCGCCGACGCTGCCGCCCCACACCTGGCGCGCCCGCAGCACCGCGAGGACCAGGTTGACCCGGGCCTCCCCGAGCGGCGCGCCGCCGAGTACGTGCAGCCCGTCGCGGATCAGCGAGTCCTTGATCTCGCACAGGTACCCGTCGACGTGCAGCACGAAGTCGTCGAACTCGGTGTCGCCGGGCTGTGCCTCGACATGCAGGTCGCGATGCAGCTGGGCGGCCTGGATGAGCGTCCAGATCTGCGCCCGTACGGCGGGCAGCTTCGCCGGATCCAGCGCCTGCACGGTGGCGTACTCGTCGAGCAACTGCTCCAGCTTGGCCAGGTCGCCGTAGCTGTCCGCGCGCGCCATCGGGGGTACCAGGTGGTCCACGATCGTCGCGTGCGCGCGCCGCTTGGCCTGGGTACCCTCCCCGGGATCGTTGACGATGAACGGGTAGACCAGCGGCAGATCCCCGAGTACGGCGTCCGGCGCGCAGGACGCGGACAGCCCCAGTCCCTTGCCGGGCAACCATTCCAGCGTGCCGTGCTTGCCCAGGTGTACGACCGCGTCGACGTTGTCCGCCAGCCACCGGTACGCGGCCAGGTAGTGGTGCGACGGTGGCAGGTCGGGATCGTGGTAGATCGCCACCGGGTTCTCCCCGAACCCGCGCGGCGGCTGGATCAGCAGGGTCGCGTTGCCCAGCCGCAGCCCGGCGAGCACGATGTCCCCGCCGTCGACGTACAGCTCGCCGGGCGGCGCACCCCAGTGCGCCGTCATGGCTTCCCGCAAGGATGTTGGCAGGGCAGCGAACCAGCGCCGGTAGGACGCGGCGGGTACCCGGATCGGCGCCGCCGCCAACTGCGCGTCGGTCAACCATTCCACGTCGTGCCCTCCGGCCGCGATGAGTTCGTGGATGAGCGCGTCGCCGTCCTCGGGGAACGCGCCGATCGCGTACCCCCGCTCGCGCAGCGCCCGCAGCAGCACCACGGCCGAGGCCGGCGTGTCGAGCCCGACCGCGTTGCCCACCCGGGCGTGCCTCGTCGGGTACGCCGACAGCACGATCGCGATCCGCTTGTCCGCATGGGGGATCCGGCGCAGTCGGGCGTACCCGAGCGCGATCCCGGCCACCCGTCGCGCGCGTTCGGGATCGGCGACGTAGACCGGTACGCCGTCGGGGCCGGTCTCCTTGAACGAGAACGGCACCCCGATCAGCCGCCCGTCGAACTCCGGGATGGCCACCTGCATCGCGGCGTCCATCGGGGTCAGCGCGGCGGTCGAGGCGTCCCACGCGGTACGCGACGTGGTCAGGCACATCCCTTGCACCACCGGGATGTCCAGCTCGGCGAGCGCCGCCACCGACCACGCGTCCTCGTCACCGCCCGCGCTCGCGTCCGACGCCCGGGTACCCCCGGCGGCCAGTACCGTCACGATCAGCGCGTCGCAGGGAGCCAGCAGCGCGCGAAGCCCGTCGTCGACCGCCCGCAGCGACGCCGCGTACACCGGCAGCGGCGCGCCGCCGCCCGCTTCAACGGCCGCGCAGAGCGTGTCCACGAAGGCGGTGTTCCCGGCGAGCGCGTGCGCCCGGTAGAACACCACCCCGACAACGGGCCGGCCCTCCGTCGCGGGAGGCGCACCGTAGACGCCATAGGCCGGCGTCGCGGCGGGC
>Ga0209239_1001055_pt1 | contig 16219 bp, 18 predicted proteins | sample GraSoi013_2_20cm_FD_185824 | JGI IMG/M metagenome (GOLD analysis project Ga0209239, IMG submission 185824) | Grasslands soil microbial communities from the Angelo Coastal Reserve, California, USA - Sample 10_02_2013_2_20cm (SPAdes) (version 2) | ecosystem: Environmental > Terrestrial > Soil >...
TGGAACCTCGTCACGATGCGGTCATGCTGGCTTTTCTCACGCGCATGTTTGACGTAGCGGACTCCCCACTGGAAGGTGCTGAAGCGATGGAAGCAGACCTGGCAGCGGAAGGGGTAGATGTACACGGTGCTCAAGAGGTGGTCGAGCAGACCCCGCCGACGGACCCGTTGGACGATGTCTTGCCCACAGCGTGGGCAGTGGGGCTCCATTGAGGCCTGCGCTCCTTTCGCTTACGACCGACCGCTCTGGCTCACCCCGTCCGTGACTGAGTCCCCCTGCGCGGCGAGGATCGGCTGGATGCGGGCCGGGGAGTACCCGGGCGGTTTGACCCATTTCCCGTCTGCTCGCTTGTGGCCGCCCACCTTGCTCATGTTGGAACGGTGGACCTCGCGAAACACCGGTTCCAGATCGATCCCGCATGAGACAGCGGTGCCGTAGACGACGTAGAGGAGGTCTGCCAGCTCCTTGGCCACGGCAGCCAGGTCCTGCTGCCCCAGCGCGACCTTCAGTTCTTCGAACTCTTCCTGGATCAAGCGGACCCGCAAGGACCGGGTCGCCTCATCCGGCGTGGTCGGGGTGGCACCAATCAGGATATCGAACGTGCGGTGAAACTCGGTCACCATCCGCTGCTCGTTGGTCATCTGGCTCCTTTCCGTCACTCTCCGGGCGGGGTCGGCCGCGGGACCGATTCAATCGGCTCAAGCTGTGCCACGGCTTTGTCCGAGGCGATCCCCAGCTCCTTGAACCTCCGGGCGGCCGGAAGGATACGCGTCTCGATCGAGCCTACCGCCTTGTTGTACGCCTGCACGCTCCTGGCAAGCGCCTGTCCCACGTCATCCAGGTGTTCCACCAGCACCGCCATGCGATCGTAGAGCTCCTTCCCGAGCAGACCGGCCTGCTGCGCGTGTTCGCTCAGTTGCTCCTGCCGCCACCCGTAGGCGACGGCGTGGAGCAGCGCGATCAAGGTGGTGGGGGTGGCGAGGATGACGCGCCGCGCGAAGCCATCCTCGATCAAGCCGGGGTCCTGTTCGAGGGCGGCGCCAAGAAAGTGTTCGCCCGGAAGAAACAGCACGACGAACTCCGGCGCCTGGGGAAATTGACTCCAGTACACCTTGGTGCTCAACTCGTCCATGCGGGACCGCACTTGGGACGCGTGGCGGCGGAGCCGGTCGATCCGCTGGGCTTCGTCCTGCGCGTCGTTGGCCTCGAGATAGGCGGAGAGGACCGCCTTCGCGTCCACCACGATCTGGCGGCCCCCGGGGAGCTGCACCACCATGTCGGGTCGCGATCGCCCCTCCTCGGTCTCGACGGAGGGCTGCTCGACAAAGTCACAGTGCGCCACCATCCCGGACAGTTCGGCCACGCGCCTGAGGGTGATCTCGCCCCACCGTCCCCTGACGCTCGGCGCACGCAGGGCCTTGACCAGATTACCGGTCTCCTGCTGCAACCGTTGGAGGTGCTGGTCGAGCCCGCCGTACGCCGACTGGCGCGCTCGCTCCATCTGATGGAGCTGGTCTTCGTAACGTGTGAGCGACTCCTGGAGCGGCTTGACCAGGGCAGTGATCGCTTGTTGCCGTTGTGCGAGGTCCCCCTTGGCTTCAGCCTGAACCCGTTCGAACGAGGTTTTCGCGAGGGTGAGGAAGGCTTCGTTGTTGCTCTTCAAGGCATCACCCGACAGCGCTCTGAACGCCTCTGTCAGCTCCTGGCGAGCCTGCGCCAACAGATCCTTCTGTTCATGCAGGCTTTTCACGGTCTCGTCGCGCCGTGCCTCGGCGACCGCGAGTTGCGGGCGGAGGCGCGCGACGGCCCAGAGCCCGGCCATCACTCCCCCGAGGAGGAGGCCGGCTACCAGGCCGAGGGAGAAAGCTGTCACGTCCATCATCTCAACCCTTGCTTGACCCGTGTTCGTGCGCTGTGCACATGGATCTCGTGGAAAGGGTACGGGAATCCAAGTCGCTCGTCAAGAAAGCAAGAGGGCCACCCGATCTGCTAGAATCCGGAGCACGTGGGCATGCGCCGGTCTCTAGGCCTCGTACACTGGGGGATCATCATGAATGGTGATCGTTTGATCGGTGTGAGCGTGGTTGTCATCTGCCTGCTGGCCGCGGCAGGGCTGGCGGAAGCCTTTCCGGTGAGCAGCGCCGCCTGGTCGGATGGCCAGTGGGAGCAGCATTGTAACGACGTGCGGACGACCTACAACCGGACCGCTCCGCTCAGCGCCAAGACGCTGACCCTAAAACCGGAGGATCCCAGGTTCCTTGATTTCCTGTACTGGGCCTGGGCCAACAAGATCATCGAACACCAGGTGGAGCAAATGGGTGGGACGGAATGGAACGGTCCAGCCAACGGCGTGATCTTTCATTGGGCTCCTGGCTCCCGATGGGAGGCCCACACGGTGGTCCCCTTGGACCACGCGATCCGTCATATCGCCGGCGAGCACAATTGGCAGGACAATATGTTCAAGGAGTTTTTCGAGAAGTTCGGGCCGGTCAAGGGCGTGAACATCAGACAGCGTTTGTCCATGGACAAGCCGCCGACTTGGGCGCAGTTCCTTCAGCACATCGGCGGGCCTGACAGCCCCTACTACCGCTATGTCTTCCACCAGGAGAGTGCCATCGATCCCGTCCGCCGTACCGTCACGCTGGTGGGAGGCCAGGGCGTCCGCTTCGAATATTCCTTCGATCGCTATTTGCAAGAGATCAAGGAGGTGCTCACCGACTGCAAGTCCTACCAGTTTTTCGAACTCTACGATCGCTACGGAACGGGGTTCGCGTCCAAGACCGGCTGGGCCGGCCAGCCAGTGTCGAAGCCGTGAGGCGGCTGGCTACTCGATTCCTGCTCGACGACTACTTCATCACCTCGGCCTTGCAGTGCCAACCCTCCCCTTTGACGGCATTGACCGCGTCGGCGAGTTGATCGGGCTTGACCTTCCCGGCTTCTACGTCCACGACCGCGTGTCCCTTCTTGCTCTTGAGGTCTACGCCCGTGACTCCGGAGACTTTTTTCAAGGCCGTCTCGATCGCCTCCGGGTAGAACTCGCAGAACTTCCCGCCCAACATGAGCGTCACCTTCTGGTCCGCCGCCCAGACCGTCGGTCCGCCCAGGAGCACCACGACCGCTAAGACCAATGAGTACATTCGTACGGACTGCATGGTCGTCCCCCTTTCTCTACGATTCTTCACCGTGCTACGTGCCCTCGCGATCCGAGCACTGACCCAGGCTCGTGCGGCCGATGCCGGCGCGACCGTCCCGCTCAGCGCGACACTGTACCAGAATTCAGACGAGTTATCACTCCCAGAGAGGCATCGACGGCCACCCGCTCGCCGTCCCGGAGAAGGCGCGTCACCCTGGGAATATTGACTATGGCCGGGATGCCGTACTCCCGAACAATGATCGCGCCGTGCGAGAGCGTGCCGCCCATCTCGGCGATCAGGCCGGCCGCCAGCCCCAAGAGCGGCGCTATCCCGGGATCGATCACCGGCACGACCAGGATGTCGCCTTGCCTGACTTTCTCCGCGTCCTCGGGCCGGAGGAGCAGCCGCGCCGGACCTTCCGCATACCCGGCGCTGATGGGAAGCCCCCTATCCGAGGGGGCTTGGGAGAGCCGTGTGGCCGGGCCCGCCACATCCGGCACGGAAAGAGCTTCGTTCCTCGCCCGCTCCGACCGGCGTCCGCTGATCAGACCTTTCCAGTCCTGCCCGTGATCCAGCACCAGGAGCCTCATCTCATCCGGCGTCAGAAAAAACACATCGTCCGGGGTCGCCAGCGTTCCACGAGTCACGAAGTGCTGTCCGATGAGGAGCATCAGCCGGCGGACGGTGGCGGTGAAATACATCAGATGATGGCGATTGGCCTCCCGCAATGCGAGGGACCGGCAGAGCCGCCGGTACAACCAGCGGAAGACCACCCATCGCAGCCGGCGCGCTCCGAACCGGCGACGGATCTCCTGGAGGGCGCCTTGCCGGGCGGCTTCGTGCCGCCGGAGCACCTCGGCTGACCGCGGGGATGCGGGTCCCTTCACCAACTCCCGGATGACGCCGAGCAGATAGTCCGGCCGTTCGCGAAAGCGTGGAGCCATCACGTCCGATTCGCCCAGCGCGCGATGACCGAATTCGTCCAGGTATTTGTCGAACTCCCGAAGGAAGCCGGTGCCGGCCAGCCGGTCCCGGCACGTGTCCGGAGCAAACGGTTCGTTCGAAAAGAAAGCCCTGGCGCGGTCATCTTCCCGCACGAGTTCGGCGAGGTCCCGCAGCCAGAGGATTTGACTGGCCGTGACGACGTCGCCCAGACCCTGGAGCGCGGTGTTCAGCAGCGACCGCCACCCATCTCCGGCCCACCGCGCCAAGAGGAACTGCAGCGCCCGGAGCCCCTGGGACACGCCGCCCACGATCGCCAGGGTCACATCGGCCTCGTTCAGCCGTCTTCCGAACCGATCCAACCGGGCCAGCAGCTCGGGGGGTGTCAGGGAGTCCGACGGACGAGCTGGGGCCATCTCTGCCATACGTTTCATCTCGGCGAACCAGACGGGAGCGCGCCGGGCGGCTCGGCGAATCCTGCACTCCATCAGCAGCGCCGCCCGCAGGAGTTTCCACCAGGGCAAGCGCGGAGGGGCTCCCTGACTCTGAAAAGGGGTCCCTTCCCCGCCCATCTGCTCGGTGATCAGGGTCGGGTCCCCCCACAGTTGCGCCATGAAGGATTGGAAGAGGGTCACGTTGATGAAGGGACGTCCCTGAATGATCCGAACCGAGCGTAACCCCGGCGGGATCGTGCAACCCAATTCCCTGTAGTGGCGCAGGATGTTGTGTTCCATGAATTCCTGGAGAAACGCCAACCCCAGCGGGCTTGGCACCTCCGGCATGGTCTCTTTGAAATTGGCGCGGGACCAGACGCAGGTGCGCTCGGTCAGCCGGAACCCTGCGCCTGATGCAGGAATGGCCCTTGCCTGCAAGAGCCAGGTGGCGCTGCCGTCCAGCGCCCATTCGATGTCCACCGGTCTCCCCAGCCCCCGCTCGACACGCTTGGCCAGGGCGGCCAGCTCAAGGGCTTCATGACCGCTCAAGACGGGTTTCCGCCGATCCTCCTCAGGCAGCGGGTGGTCGGTCAGCCCGGAGAGGGTCACGAGCCTGGCGATCGGCTTCTGGGCAATCTCCTGTTGAAGCAGCGTCTTCGACTCCGGTTGGGTCCTGACCTCCACCGTGTACTGATCCGGGATCATCTGCCCGCTCACGAGCGGCTCCGCCAACCCGAACACCGCGTTGATCACCACTTGGTCCCGCTGGCCCGTGACCGGATGGCAGGAGTAGGCGACTCCGGCCGCTCGCGGAGAGAGAAGGGGCTGAAGCACCACCGCCATGGCCGGAACGACGCCCCCCCGTCCCAGTCGCTGATGATAGGCAAAGGCCGCAGGGGTCCAGAGCGAGGCCCAGCATTCGACGATGGCGGCCGGAATCGCCTGCTGCAACACCCCCAGGACTGTTCGGTAGACGCCGGCAAACGTGGCCTCCTCCTTGTCTTCGTCAGAGGCCGACGAACGGACCGCCCAGAGCGCCGCCGCGCCGAGGCCCAGGGCGGTCAATTCGAGGTGGAGAGTCTCCTGGAGCGGGCGTGGCAGGGTGAGCGCAGCAACCCGGCGCCGCCACTCGTCCAGCAAGGGGCCGCGCGAGTCTTGAGGGGCGCAATGAACCTCCGCCCACTGCCGGGCGGGGTCGAGGTCGGCGGTCCGGAGTGTCGCGTGGTAGGCGGCGATCGTGACGCACAGGCCGGGTGGGACGGAGAACCCGTTGCGGAGCAACCAGCCCAGTCCGGCCGCCTTGCCGCCGACGAGCGCCGGATCATCGCAGCTTTTCAATGACAACAGGAGCGATGCAGACATGGGATGTCCAGGAGACTCGGCTGACTCTACTCTCGGTCCCAAGCATAGTGCATCAGGGAGACGCAGGTCGAGAGGGAGAGAGGGCAAAACCTCGTCCGCTGATCGCTGCGGTCGGGTCAGAGAGCGAGGAGTCGGGACAGACTCGTGGCATCGGTGTGGTTGGAACGGGCGATGACGTGCGACTGCGGCGTGCTCATGTGGGGTCCTCATCCTGCTGGGAGCAACCCGAGGTGCAGGTTGGCTTGGGGACCTTGATCCGATGAGTGCCCTTGGGCAGATACTCTCTCCTGATTTCCGGGTTCAGCAGCTTGAGTTCCAGAAAATAAGTGCCGAACTCCTCGGCAACGGACGTCAAGTGCCGCCGGGTCTCCGTGACCTCCACCGTGACCGTCTCGGTCTCCAACGGTTGGTACAAGTCACTCGCTGTCAGGCCGAGGTACTTTTCCGGCTGTGAGTAGATCTCTTTGGCCGCGATAATGCGAGGGACGTAGTACATGGTTTCCCGCACATGGTGGAGCTTCCAGTATTCGTTGACCTTCTGCTCTTTCAGCAATTTCTTGATCCGATATTCCCCCGTATTGTAGGAGGCCATCGCCAGGAACCAGTCGCCCATCTCCTCCTGCAGTTGACGCAAATGCTTGAGCGCCGCGTCTGTGGACATCTCTAAGTTGCGACGCTCGTCGCGCCACTGGTCGCTGCGCAGCTTGTATTGTTTGCCGGTGGAACGGATGAACTGCCAGGGCCCGGAGGCCTTCGCGCGGGAATAGGCGGCCGAAATGCATTTGCTTTCTACCAGCAGCATGTACTTCAGGTCGTCCGGCAGGCCGGCCTCGGCCAACTGTTTTTCGACGGGTGGGAAGCAACGACCGGTTCGTTTGGCGAGGATGATGCTGTCGCCTTCATTGGCCAGAAACTGGTAGAACTCGTATTCGATGCGTTCACGGACGTCCCAATGATCCAGCGGTACCTGCTGACCGGCGAAGGTGATTGTGTCGGGGAGCCTGAACGAGCTGAGAAAAGCGCGTGACCGTGTCGCCTGAATCTCTGGCGGAGCCGCTGGGTGGTCCGTCACCGGGTGGAATGAGGACTCCCCCGCCAGAGTGGCGAACCCCAGGCCGATGGCCACCATGTAATAGCTCCGTCGTTCTTTGATTCTCCGGACCACGTGGTCTCCGTCGGACGTTTTGTGTGCGCCAGCCCCGCAAGCGGCCTGTGACAATGCTAGCATGAGGGAGGTCAACCACCAAGGATTTCTCAACCCGCATCCGGGGGTTTTGACCCTCGTTCTCACCCCGCACTTGGCAACGCCACCTATGAATCGCTGCACCAGACAACGTGAGCTTGCTGAAAGAGGAGGACCGCGGGATCGATCAAGGTCAGAGGGCGATGAGCAAATATAGATCGTTGACGTTTGTGCCGGTGGGGCCGCTGGTAATATGGCGATCGAGTTTTTTGAAAAATGGGTAGGCGTCGTTGCGACGGAGCGCACTAGCAATATTCAGCCCGGCGCGTGCCGCGTGGGCGACCGTCTGGCCATCCACCACCGCCCCGGCGACGTCCGTGGGACCATCCGTCCCATCGGTTCCGAATGCGGCGATCCAGACGTTGGGTAATCCGGCGATTTCGAGCGCTGCCGCCAGTGCCATCTCCTGGGCTCGCCCACCCGTTCCGTTACCCCGCACGGTGACCGTCAGCTCGCCCCCGGCAATGATGCAGGCGGGACGTGCGACCGGCCTTCCGGACGAGGCGATCTCCCGCGCGATGGCCCCAAATTCCCTGGCGGCTCCCGTCGCTTCGCCGGTCAGTGTACTGGACAGGATCAGGGGACGGAGCCCGGCTTGCTTCGCCGCTCGGGCCACCGCTTCCACCGCCTGGCTATTGTTTCCGATGAGCTGGTTCTGGACGCGCCGGAAGAGGCGCGAGCCCGGCTTCGGTGTGTCCGCATGCATTCCCCGCCGGCCATCCAGTAAGTGGCTCCGTACCCGCGTGGGGACCGCCTGCCAGAGTCGATACCGGCGCAGAACCATGCAGGCTTCCTTGTAGGTGGTGGGGTCCGGGGCGGTCGGGCCGGAGCCGATCGTCCCCAGGTCGTCGCCGATCACGTCGGATAAGATCAGGCTGACCACCCTGGCCGGCGTCGAGGCCGCGAGCCGGCCTCCTTTGATGGCAGAGAGGTGTGTGCGAACCGTGTTGATTTCCTGGATCGTCGCCCCGCTTCGCAGCAGTAATCGGGTCGCCTGCTGTTTATCCCGCAGGCTGAGACCCGGCGCCGGGGCCGGCAACAGGCTGGAGGCGCCGCCGGACAGCAGCACGAACAGCAGGTCGTTCGGGGTCAGACTCCCTGCGAGCGCGAGCAGCCGCGCTGCCGCCCTCCGGCCGGCCTGATCCGGGACGGGATGCGCGGCCTCCACCACCTCGATCGTCTTGGTCGGGGCGGCGTGCCCATACTTCACTACCACCAGCCCCCCAACCAACCGGTCCCCGAGTGCGCCTTCGAGCGCCATCCCCATGCGCGCAGACGCCTTGCCGGCGCCCACCGCCACGACGCGTGAATACTCACGCAGGTCATGGCGCTGCCGGCCCACGTGGAGCCGGATCCCGGCTCGCCTGACGTGGCGGCGAACGGCGGCGGCCGGGTCCACCGCGTGCAGTCCCGCCTCAAGCAGCCGAGCAAGCAGCGCGCGAACCCGAGGCTGCCTCACGCCGATCTGCATCTTGGAGCGGGATTCTCCGACAGAATCCTGAGCTTATGGGGTCTTGTCCTGCTTGAAACAGCGGAAGGGGCAGTTTTCTTTGGGGACCTTGATCTGATAGGTGCCCTTGGGCAGATATTCTTTCCTGATTTCCGGGTTCAGCAGCTTGAGTTCCAGGAAGTAGCTACCGAACTCCTCAGCGATCGCAGCCAAGTGCCGCTGCGCCTCCTTGACGTTGATCGTGACCGTCTCAGTCTCCAACGGCACGTACAGGTCGTCCTTCGTCAGCCCGAGATACTTTTCCGGCTGGGAATAGATCTCTTTGGCCGCGATTATCCGGGGCACATAGCGCATCGTTTCGCTCACGTAATGGAGCTTCCAGTAATCGGCCACTTTCTGTTGCTTGAGTAACTTCTTGATGCGAACATCTCCGGTATTATAGGAGGCCATCGCCAGGAACCAGTCGCCCATCTCCTCTTTCAGCGCCCGAAGAAATTTGATGGCGGCTTCGGTGGACATTTCCAGGCTACGGCGTTCGTCACGCCAGTAGTCACTCTGCAGCTTGTATCGTTTTCCCGTGGACCGGATAAACTGCCAGGGTCCTGTCGCCCTGGCCCGTGAAGAGGCGGCCGCGACGCATTTGCTCTCCACCAGCAGCATGTATTTCAGATCGTCCGGCAGGCCGGCCTCGGCCAACTGCTTTTCGACGGGTGGGAAGCACCGGCCGGTTCGCTTGGCCAGGATGATGCTCTCACCTTCTTCCGCCAGGAACTGGTAGAACTCGAATTCAATCCGCTCGCGGACCTGCCAATTGTCCAGCGGCACCGGCTGTCCGGCGAAGACCAGTTTGTCCGGGAGCTTGAACGAGCTGAGGAAATGCCGCGGTCCCTGCCGCTGAATCTCGGGGAGAATCACGAGTTGATCTGCTGTGTCGGGGATGGCCTCCGGTTCCTCGGGCGCCACGAGCGCGTTCTCCTCCTCAGGCGCCGCCGGTGTCTCGATCGGGTCTTCAGGAGGAGCTGGAGGAGCCGCAGGGGTGGAAGATGAACCGGCCTGGCGAGACCCCGCCGGTGCAGGCTGCGAGGCTTCCTGCTGACGGGTGGGCGCCGGTCCGCTTGTGGCGCTCTCCGGCTGCGCCGGCGAGGGAAGAGGGTTCGCGGCGAAGGCGATAAGCGCAGACGCCGTCAAGAGAACGATCAGTCTGGATGTAGCCGCGCACTGGCGCACAAACCGGCTCCGCATGCGGATTCCCTCAGGTTGAACCTGTGTCATGCTAGCAGGAAGCCGGTCAAGCAGCAAGGGGTTTCCCCTTCGGCATGTATGCTAGACTCTTCCGGTGCGAGCCCTCGACCTGCTCAACGACCGGATCACGCGGTGCACGCGGTGTCCCCGACTGGTCGCCCATCGAGAAGCGATCGCCAGGTCCAAGCGACGGCAGTTCCATGACTGGACCTATTGGGGCCGTCCGGTTCCGGGCTTCGGCGATCCGGATGCCCGTCTCTTCGTGGTGGGGTTGGCGCCCGCCGCCCATGGCGGGAACCGCACCGGCCGGGTGTTCACCGGAGACCGCAGCGGAGACTGGCTCTACGAGGCGCTGCATCGCTTCGGCTTCGCCAACCAGCCCCATTCGACCCACCGCGACGACGGCCTTCGCCTCACGGACTGCTATGTCGCCGCGGTCGTGCGATGCGCTCCGCCGGACAATAAGCCGCGCCCTGAAGAATTTGCCGCCTGTCGGCCGTATATCCTGGAGGAGCTGCGCCAGCTCCGGAAGCTACGGGTGGTGGTGGCGCTGGGCAAGATCGCGTTCGATCAGTACCTTAATGCCTGTCGAGAGCTTGGGCATCCGGTCCCGTCGCCGGCCCCCCGCTTCGCCCACGGCGCGCAGTACCGGTTTTCCTGGGGAGTGACCCTCATCGGGTCCTACCACCCCAGCCAGCAGAACACCTTTACTCGCAAACTGACCAGACCCATGTTCCATGCCGTGTTCAAGCGAGCCTCCGCCCTTCTGAAGGGGGATAGCGGGGTAGCGGGATAACGGGATACGAGGCAACAGCACGATGCGGCTTCTTTACCTCATTAGTCCGATTACCCCGTTAACCCGAAGGTACGGAGCTACTGCCGGCCGCGCTCGCTCCAGTCGGCCAGAAACTTTTTGAGACCGACGTCGGTGAGGGGGTGTTTGAAGAGCTGTTGGTACACGGCGTAGGGCATGGTGCAGATATCCCCCCCAGCCAACGCCGCTTCGACGACGTGCTGGGGATGCCGCACGCTGGCGACGAGCACGAGCGTCTTGTACTGGTAATTGCGATAGATCGTCAGGATCTGGCGGATCAGTTCCATCCCGTCGGAGCTGACGTCATCCAGGCGTCCGATAAAGGGCGACACACACCAGGCCCCGGCCTTGGCGGCCAACAGCGCTTGAGTGGGAGAGAAGCAGAGCGTGACGTTCACGCGAATGCCTTCGGAGGTCAGCTTCTTGGTCGCCTTGAGACCTTCCGGGATCAGCGGGCACTTCACCACGATGTTCTTGTGGATCTTAGCGAGTTCCCGTCCCTCCTTGACCATCGCCTCCGCTTCGACGCTGACCACCTCGGCGCTGATCGGCCCGTCCACGAGTTGACAGATCTCCAGCAGCAGGTCGCGGAAACTGCGCCCTTCCTTCGACGCGAGAGAAGGGTTGGTCGTGACGCCGTCCAGTAACCCGAGGCTCGCGGCTTCCTGAATCTCTTTCACGTTCGCGGTGTCGAGAAAAAGTTTCATCGTGAATTCCTTTCACATTTGGGGTGCCGAGATTCTTGCCGATCCACTTATGAGTTATTGTAAAAGCATCGGGTGGCGAATGCAACGTGCGGCCGCGGTCCGGGCGACTCGTTTGACAGGTCGATGGCCGCGGTTTAAAATCCAAACTGTGAGCGACGTCGACTAGCGTGGAGGGTAGGCAACAATGCGATGGATCATCGTGGTGCTGCTCGCTGTGATGCTCGTGACCGGGTGTGGCGGGAATCCCTATCTGGATGCGTCCTTGAAACCTGCCGAGCTCGAGGGAAAAGACAAGGCCTGGTTCGAGAAGAACTGGGGCGCTCCCAGCGGGAAGTCGCCCCGATTCTTCGGCGGCGAGACCTGGACCTATTTCCGGATCGCCGGGGGACAATCAGGGGCGCCGCTCTTCAATTTTTCGCCGAACCAGTGCCAGATCACCTTGAAGTTCAGCAAGGAGGACAAGCTGAGCTCGTACAGCTATTCGGGATGTTAGTCCGGGCTAGCCGGCGAGCTGTTTTTGGAAGGTCTGCGCGCAGTCCCTGCTACAGAAATAGTAGGTCTGGCCTCCGATGCTGGCGGCCACGGCCGAGTCCCTCTCCACATACATCCGACAGACCGGGTCTTGTACCAGGAGATTCTTGGCATCGAGCGCCTGGGACTGCCCCTTGCTGTCCCGGAACTCGCGAATCGCGCTCCGCAGCAAAAAATAGAACATGACCAAGAGACCGACGATAATCAGCAGTCTGTACATTCCGCCTCGCTTACCACGTGAGTCCCCGGCCGCTGCGTCTGGCGCCCGCACCGGCCAGGCGGCCCCCCGACGCTCAGCGCAAGGGCCCGACTGCCAGTGGTTTTCCATCCTAGGGGAGCCCTGCCGCCCTGTCAAGAAGGGCCTGAGGCGCCGGGCCGCATGGACACCTGACTCCGCCTAGTCCGGGTGGCCGCGATCGGGTCCCAAAGGGCCCATACGGTCGCCAAGCGGGAAGGTCCTTTGCCCATCAAGGCCAGGACTTCAGAGCAGTGGTAAACCCCACCGTCTCGTGGTAGGGTCAAGGCATGGAAAGATGTGACAAATGCAAGGGTACCATGTTGCTGGAACGGGCGGTGGACATGGACGCCGGCCTCGCCATCACCGTGTTCGCTTGCCTGAACTGTGGTCGGCGTAAAGCCGCGGAGCCTGAACCTCGACCATTGGTCTCCAGACGCTGAGTGACGCCGTCATGACAAGACCGAAAACGCGGTCGCTGACCAGCGACGAGAAAAAGGCGGCGGAAGCCGCCTTTCAGGGAGTTCCGTTCGATCCCGCCTGGTCGAATGCCGCCCGGGTGGTGTACGACGGGATCACCGAAGTTCTCGCGACGAAGGAGCGCCACTCTCTCGCGGAGCGGCAAGTCGAAACGGAGCCGGAAGCGGCGATGGTCATATGAAACCTGCTGTCAACCGAATCGCCAGCGTCCCCATGACGGCTCTGCTGTGCTGTCCCCAGTGTTATCGTCTCATCAGCTACGAAGTGGGACAGACCCAGGTCAAGTGCCAGAGTTGCGGAACCGCGCTCAGGAACCAGGACCTCCCGACCTCGATCGGCTCGTCTCTCCAGGACTGATACCTCGGGCTGCCTGCTCGATCTCCAACTGATCGTCCCTGCCGCGTTGGAATTGTCAACCCCACGCGGGAGGCCCTCTGCCATCCCGATGTAAATCAACGAGTTATGTTGTATTTTCGGGGCCGGCAGGGCAGGGAGGGGCTGTCACCCTCTGAAAACCGGTTGACATTTTAAGGGTAGCTGGGGCACCATGGGGCCCGCAATTTGGTTGTTCCGTGCTGACGACGTCTGGTCTCGATCGTCTGCATCCAACAGCGAGGAAAGGAACCACTTCTCAGGAGGAGGGAGCGACGATGAAGCGACTCTTGGGCACGTTGACTGGGCTGGCAGTCTCGATCACGCCGACGGTGGCATTGGCTGAGGGAGCGACTGCATACTCCAGAGGCAACGCGTTCTTATACTTTGCCGCGATCGCGGCCGTGCTGATCTTCGGCATCAACGACATCTTTCACAAGAAGTGGCTCACGTGGGCGAGCGCCATTGTGATCCCGATTGCGCTCTATTTGCAGTTGCCCGCGAAGTAAGGATGACGTGCTGTCGAGGGGTGAGGCGGGATCCCGAGTGTAGGGCGGGGGGCTGAGAGCGCTTCCTACCGCAACCCCAAGACGTCCATCATGTCGTACAGTCCGGGCGGCTGTTTGACCACCCACCGAGCTGCGCGAAGCGCCCCGCGCGCAAAGGTGTCCCGACTCTGCACGCGGTGGGTCACCTCGACGCGTTCCCCCATCCCCCCGAACAGCACCGTGTGATCGCCCACGATGTCTCCGGCCCGGATCGCCTGAATCCCGATCTCGCCGCGTCGACGTTCGCCGATGAGTCCCTTCCGGGCATACACTCCCACCTGGTCGAGGTCCCGGTTCATCGCTCTGGCGAGAATCTCGCCCATCTTCAAGGCGGTGCCGCTCGGGGCGTCTTTCTTCAGGCGGTGGTGGGCCTCGATCACTTCGATGTCGTACTCCTCCCCGAATGACTTGGCCATCTCGGCGATGACCTTGAAGATGATGTTCACGCCCACGCTCATGTTCGGAGAAAGGACGCAGGGGATTGGTTTGACCAGCGCCTTGAGCTCCGCGAGCTCTGGAGCGGAAAAGCCGGTCGTGCCGATCACCATAGGCCGTCGGTGTTGGACCACGATGCGCAGATGCTCGAGAGTCGCTTCAGGGGTCGAGAAATCGATCACGACCTCTCCCCGTTCCATGGCGGCGGAGAGATCATCCCGAATGACGATGCCGATGTGGCCGCATCCCGCCACTTCACCGGCATCCTCGCCGACGGTGAGGTGCCCCTTGCTCTCAACCGCCCCGACCAGCGTCAGCGCGGCCGATTCCTTCAGCAGCGAGACGAGTCTCGCGCCCATGCGGCCTGCCGCGCCGGCGACAATCACTTTAATCATCAGATCAACCCGTATTCCTTCATCACACGCGCCAGCTTTTCCCGGGATTCGGAAGCCATCGAACAGAGGGGTAAACGCAACTCCCCGTCGATTTTCCCCATCATGGCCAGCGCGGTTTTGACCGGGATGGGATTGGTCTCATAGAAGAGGGCGGTAAAGAGCGGGAACAGCTTGTCATGGAGGCGTCTCGCCCGGTCGAGCTGGCCGGCCGCGAACGCATCCACCATCGCGGCCATGTCGGCAGGCGCGATATTCGCGGTCACCGTGATCACGCCTTTGGCCCCCACCGCCATCATCGGGATCGTGAGCGGGTCGTCGCCGGACAGCACCGTGAACCGATCCCCGCAGGCTTGGATGATCTCGGAGACCTGCTGTAAGGACCCGCTGCCCTCCTTGATCGCCACGATGTTGCGGATCGCCGCCAGTCGTCCCACGGTGGACGGCAGCATGTTTACGCTGGTTCGGCTCGGGATGTTGTACAGGACCAACGGGAGATCCACCGCCTCCGCGATCGCCTTGTAGTGGCGGAAGAGCCCCTCCTGCATCGGCTTGTTGTAATAGGGCGTGATCAGCAACGCCCCGTCGGCGCCGACCTTTTTGGCATGCCGGGTCAGCGCGATGGCCTCGTCGGTGCTGTTGGACCCCGCGCCGGCGATGACCGGGACGCGGCGTTTGACCGTCTCGACGGTGAACGCCACCACGCGCTCATGCTCCTGATGCGTGAGCGTAGCGGACTCGCCGGTGGTGCCGCAGGGGACGATCCCGTCCGTGCCGTTGGCGAGCTGAAACTCGATGAGATCGCCCAGCGCCCGCTCGTCGACCCGTCCTTTCCGGAAGGGGGTGACCATCGCGACTATCGAGCCGGAAAACATGTGATCAACCTCCGTTGATCCGCTTACTACCTAACTCCTCACTTCTCACTGTTTCAAAGCCACGCGTCAGGCAGGATGCGCCCCTCAGACACCGCTCTGGCATCGCCCTGTAGATACACCTCGGTGAACGTGCCGCCGCCCGAGCCGAAGTGCACCGTCAGCTCCAGGCCGCTTTGGGGGACGAGCGTCACGGGAGACTCCACCTTGCCGACGAGGCCGGCGATGAGTGCCGAGGCGATCGCGCCGGTCCCGCAGGCCAGCGTCTCGTCCTCCACACCTCGTTCATAGGTCCTGATTCTGATCCGATGCGGGTCCACGATCCTGATAAAGTTGACATTCGTCCCGGCCGGCTGAAAGAGCGGGTGATGGCGGGTCGGTCGTCCGATTCCCACCACATCGACTGTGTCGGGATCGTCCACCAGGTACACGCAGTGCGGGACGCCCGTGTCAATGAAGTGCGCGTCGCGTTCGACCCCTGCGATCGGGACCCGGAGGTGGAGACGAAGCCCCGTCGGGTCCGGGAACCGGACCTTCACGGCTTCGGCGTCGCGCACCGTCCTGCCCTTTCGGCCAGGAAGCCCTGCCACCAGCTCGGCCTCGATCACCCCAGCGGGCGTTTCGATTCGCATCCGTCGTGGGGCGATCCGCTTGAGATACGCGAACCGGGCCGCGCACCGGGCTCCGTTGCCGCTGAATGCAGCCTCGCTGCCGTCGGCGTTGAAGAGACGCCACCGGAAATCGGCACGGCGCGAGCGCTCGATCAGGATCAGGCCGTCTCCCCCCACGGACATCCGATGGGCGCACACCTTGGCGGCCAGCGCACCCGCCCGCCGAGGGGCCACGACCCGCTCTCGATTGTCGATCAGGATAAAATCATTCCCGCTCCCGGACAGTTTCATGAACGGGATGGGCTTGTCTTTTACCTTTGGTCTCATCTCTTCTCCGCCGAGAATTCCTGACGAATGAGCCTAAGCGGGTGGCGCCGACCTACATCCACAGGCGGCGTGCGGTCAAGAGCGAACT
>Ga0209239_1001058_pt1 | contig 16193 bp, 13 predicted proteins | sample GraSoi013_2_20cm_FD_185824 | JGI IMG/M metagenome (GOLD analysis project Ga0209239, IMG submission 185824) | Grasslands soil microbial communities from the Angelo Coastal Reserve, California, USA - Sample 10_02_2013_2_20cm (SPAdes) (version 2) | ecosystem: Environmental > Terrestrial > Soil >...
ACGACTTGGAAAGAATTCGTTCGTTGCTGCTCTGTATGGGCAACAAAATTGTTCATACCGGCGGACACGGCACTGGGACCTCCATGAAAATGGTAGTCAATCTGTTATTGGGCAATGCCATGGCGGCATTCGCCGAAGGAATGGCATTGGGCGAAGGGCTCGGGCTATCGTCAAAGATGTTGTTCGATTCATTGCTTGGCACGCCTTCGGTCGCACCGTTTCTCGCGTCGAAGCGGCAGAAAATCGAGCGTGGGAATTACGAAGCCGAATTTCCGTTGCGCTGGATGCAAAAGGACATGCATCTCGCGACCGTGAGTGGGTACGAATCTGGGGTGGCCATCCCCGTGGCCAATGCTGTGAAGGAACTGTATCGCCTCGCGATGAGGGAAGGCCACGCCACCCAGGATTTCTCAGCCGTCTACGATTACCTCACGACGACCCACAAATCGCCGGCTCCGGCGAAGGCATAACTTCATTAAGTAATCGAAATATCGGGGAGACAGCGGCGCAGGCTACACCGGCTTTTTCACCGAAAACGTTTTGATCCCTGGTGTCTATCGATTTCTAACCTTCGACCAGGCTTTTGAAATTGCGCAGGTATTTGTCAACCCGGCTTGAAACAGCGCCGCCGAAGCTCGAGGTCAGCTTCAGGGTCACGCGGGTGCCCTGATCAGAAAGCGGCGCGAAAGAAACGACACCCGCGGCGAAATGATCAGGCGCGTGGCGATCGGCGAGAGTACGCCAGGCAAGTCTTCGCTCCGGAACACACAGCATGAACTCAAGTGTCGTCTCATATTGCTTTCCGTTGAAACCAAGCGACGCGACAAAATGGTTGGTGTCCAATTTTCGCACGCGTTTGATCGCAGTGATGAATTTTGGGTAATCCTCAAACGCCAGCCAGCGTTCGTAGACATCGGCAACCGCCGCATTGACTACGATTGATCCCTCCGCGGCGTCAATTGCCCGCGGTCTGTTTCCCTTATTTGGCATCGTTTCGTTAAGCGTAGGAACGCGCGTATTCATGTTTCGAAAACGTGCGACTCCATCCGTCGGTGAAATTGAAGATCGACATGTTAAGGACGAGCATGGCGTCGTGCCTGGGTGCGCGTCGTCGAAAGATTTTGCGCAGCGTCCTCCTGAAATTGTTTTCACGTGATTTAGCTTTCATTGTGATTTCGTATTCCCAACGCTAGCATTCCGTGCGGCCAGTCACCACGTTGCCGTGGCGGGATTTTGAAGTGCCTCTTTCGAGGGAGGAAAGAAGAGTGGCAATGCGACGCGCTGGTGGCTATATTTCTTCACCGCGGCGAGCTCGATCAATCGCCGCGAGATATTCTCATGAACTCCGCTTGCAACGCGTTCGGTGAAGGAGCAGCGAATTTTAGAATTGGCTCTGAATCGGTCACCGCGCATCAAGTTTTCGAACAGGTGATTTTCGACGACCTGAATGTTTAACCAAGAAAGCAAAACCCCTATGCAACAGACCGAGCACAACACTGGATCTCGTGAAGAGGACAACCGACCGATGCGGTTTGCCAATGCGACGCTCGGCAAACATCGCCATGTCTGCGCGTTTTTTCATGGCGAGGAGGAGGAGTATAGTGTGCTACTTCCGTTCGTTAAGGAAGGGATCGCGCGCGGCGAGAAAGCGTTTCATATTGTCGATCCAAAACTGCGCGACGAGCACTTACAGCGACTTTCTTCAGGCGGCGTCGACGTCCCTTCGGTCGAGAAGAATGGACAATTCGAGCTGCACCATTGGCACGAAGTTTATTTGCGTGACGGTCATTTCGATCGGGACCGAATGCTTGCCTGTATGCAGGACGTATTGGAGCAGAGCCAGCGCGACGGCTTCCCCCTCGCCCGCGTCATGGGCCACGCCGAATGGGCTTCAGGCGACTGGCCCGGGGTAGACGATTTCCTCGAATACGAGTGCCGGCTGAACGACATCATACCGCAATATAAGGATGCTGTAATCTGTCTTTATAATCTGACGAAGTGTGGCGGCAACCTTATCATCGACGTCATACGAACTCACCCGATGATTCTCATCGGCGGCATCGTCCAGGAGAACCCGTTCTTTGTGCCGCCGGATGAGTTTTTGCGAGAATTGCGGGAACGCCGCTCGCCCCGGACTAAAGCAACGGCCTGAAGTTACCTAACGATGGAAGTGAAGGTGGTGGTGTCGTATTGCTTTCCGTTAAAACCAAGCGACGCGACGAAACGGTTCGCGTCCAATTTTCGCACGCGTTTGATCGCTGTGACGAATTTTGAATAATCCTCGAAGACTAGCCAGCGCCTATAGACGTCGGCGACTGGCGCCTTGACCACGAATGCAGTGCCTCTTTCGAGGGAGGACGTAAGGGTGGCGCGAAGTGTGACCACCTGTTAGATTTTTGGGTTGATTAGCTCAGAAGCGGCCAACAACGACAGTCTTTATGAAATCCAGCTCGAGAGCGCTTGGTCAGCGATTCACTGGTTTTGCAGCAGATAATTTCCAGTTGGGAGTGCCGCAATCGGTGTTGCGGGGCACCGCGTTCGGTTACGGATTGGCTTTTCTTTCTGTTGCCGCCGCACTCGCGGTCAAGCTCATCGCCCTGCACTTCGCTTTTCCGTATCCCGTGAGCTCCTCTTTTCTTGCCGCGATTGCCATCACATTTTGGTTTGGAGGAACAGGGCCTGGAATTCTCGCGGTCTTACTCTCGTTTGTGGCGTTTGGTTATTTCGTTCTCCCCAATCAAATCGATTATCGAATCACTCTTCCGGACGGTTCGACCAAGGCGGTTTACATGTCGGCCACGACCAGTCACTACCTGTCTTATTTTGCCTATTTCGCGGTGGTCGCGCTTTTGATGAGCTGGTTTAGTTCGTCAAGAAGACGAGCGGAGCGATTACTTAACCAGGCCCGCGACGAGCTCGAAATAAAGATAGAAGAACGGACCGCGAAGCTGTCGCGCGCGAACGAGGAATTGCAGACGGAGATCATTGAGCGCAAAAGCGCCGAAGAGAAGCTCAGGGGCAGTAAAGCATTTTTAACTGAGGGCCAGAGAATCAGCCACACCGGAAGCTGGAGCTGGAATGTTGCCAGTGGAAAGGTCGCCTGGTCAGAGGAGCATTTCCGGATCTTTGGCTTCGATCCCGCAAAGACGGAGCCATCTTTCCAGCTATTCCTGGAAACGGTTCATCCAGAAGATCGATCATTTATTGAGCGAAGTCTCGATGAGGCCGTTCGCGAGCTAAGCGGGTTTGACATCGAATTTCGACTCGCGCTCCCTGACGGATCTATTAAGCATGTCCAGGGTGTGGGTCGGCCGGTTCTCGGTTCTGCCGGCGAAGTCGAAAGTTATACCGGTACCACCGTAGACATTACCCAGCGCAAGCGAGGCGAGGCACTGTTCGCGGGTGAAAAGCGTCTCCTCGAGATGATCGCCACCGGCTTTGCGCTCAACGAAATCCTGAATGTCTTGTGTCTGATCATCGAGGATTACCGTCCTGACACGCTTGCTTCGATTTTGCTGCTTCGTTCCGATGGTCGTCATTTGGACTCCGTGGCGGGGCCCAGTCTTCCCAAGGGATGGCGAGAGGAAATGGAGAAGCTGCCAATTGGACCTTGTGCCGGCTCTTGTGGAACGGCGGCCTATCGCGGGTCACCGGTGATGGTTTCCGACATCGCCACCGATCCGCTTTGGGAAGTGCCGGAGCATCGCGCGGCCGCACTAGGTCATGGGCTGCGAGCTTCCTGGTCGAATCCAATATTGTCGTCCGACGGAAGAGTCCTGGGAACATTCTGCATTTACGGGCGCGAACCGCAAAGTCCAAGTGCGCACGATCTTGGGGTCATGGAGAAGGCGACCCACCTGGCGCGAGTTGCGATTGAACGCGATCGCGCCGAGGCGGCGGTGCGGACAAGTGAGGAAAAGTATCGCGATCTTATCAACGCTTCGCCCGACGCCATCTGCGTCATCGATGCCGATGCCAAATGTGTGTTGGTAAATCCAGCGGGAGTTAACTTGGCGGGACGTCCGGAACGTGAACTGATCGGGAGTTCAATTGCAGAGACCTATCTTCCGGAAGAGCGCTACTTGTTGGTGGATCGACTCGAGAAACTGAAAGCGGAAGGGTCGTTCCGGTTCGAGCGAAAATTCTTGCGGGAAAACGGTGAGGTGATTCCGGTGGAGGTTTCTTTGTCGGCGCTGCGCGGCCGGTATTACCAGGCGATCATCCGAGACATTAGCCAGCGTAAGCGGCGCGAAGCGCTCTTGGCCGGAGAAAATCGAATTCTTGAGATGCTGGCAAAAGGCAATTCGTTAGGCGACATCCTCGATCTCTTATGTCTGCTGGTGGAAGAGCAATCGACCGGGGTCCTGGCCTCCATCTTATTAATGGATGCAAATGGCAAGCAGTTGCGACACGGCGGAGCGCCGAATCTTCCGAAAGCTTATACGGAAGCGATCGACGGAGCTTTCATTGGGGCTTCTGTCGGCTCGTGTGGAACGGCTGCTTACCGAGCCGAACAGGTAATTGTCTCCGACATCGCGACCGATCCATTATGGGCTGATTTTCGCGACCTGGCCTTGGCGCATTCGCTCCGCGCGTGTTGGTCCACGCCGATCTTTTCCTCCGAAGGCAAAGTGATCGGGACGTTTGCCATGTACTATCGGGAACCGCGGAGCCCGAGCCCACGTGAGCAGGACACGATCAAGCACATTACTCATCTCGCCGGCATCGCCATTCAACGTAAGTTGGCAGAAACGGCCCGACGGGAGAGCGAAGCCTATCTGGCCGAAGCGCAGCGGCTCAGCCACACCGGGAGTTGGGCCTGGGCGCCGGCCACCGGTGAAATCAGATATTGGTCGGAGGAAACTTATCGTGTGCTTGGTTTCGATCCCGAGGTCGGGCCGCCGCGGTTCGAAAAATTCTTTGGGCGCCTTTGCCCCGAGGACCAGAACAGAGTCAGAGAACTGTTCGGAAAAGCGATTGCCGAGAAAGCGGACTTCGAAACAGACTATCGAATTGTTCATCCGAACGGCGACGTCAAGGACATCCACGCGGTGGGACATCCGATTAGCGACGAGGCCGATCATTTTGTGGAGTTCGTGGGCACGGTTATCGATATTACTGAGAGCAAACGCGCCGAAGAAGCGCTGCGCGCTTCCGAGCAAGTGGCGCGCGGACAAGTTGAGGCGCTCGCGCAGAGTTTGGATGTCTTGGCGACTGCGCCGGATCCGGAAAAGTTTATTGGGCAAATGCTGAGTACAATTGGTCGCCTCCTCAAGGCGCAAAGCGTGACCTTGTGGTTATTCGGTGAATCGGCTGACTCGCTGGTTTTGCGGTTAATGGCGGAGGGCGGAAAATTGGTCTCGCCTGATCCAGAGCATCCATTCATGAAGGATCGGCTGTTTTGGAAAAAGAACCCAGCCATCCAGGAGCTGCTTTTTACGGCGGGCCCGATAGTTTGCGAAGACATTGACACTGATCCGCGGGTTGACGGCGAGTGGCACGAGTATTTGAAGCGAAAAGGAGCAAAAAGATTTCTGGGGGTCCCACTTTTGGTAGGTGGGCAGGTCAGAGGTTTCGTCGGAATTCGACATCCCGACAGAGCAGCCTATCGGCCCGAGGAGATTGAATTGACCCAGGCGCTTGCCCATCAAGTCATGCTCGCCATACAACTCAACGAGTTTGCCGAGCAACATCAGCGAGCTGCGGTGTTCGAAGAACGAAATCGAATGGCGCGAGACATCCACGACACGCTGGCACAAGGTTTCACCGGTGTAATTGTGCAATTGGAAGCAGCCGAGGATGCGTTTTCGTGCGGTTGTCGCAAAGAAGCGAACGATCATTTGCATCGCGCCGGCGAACTAGCTCGGCGGAGCCTCAGCGAGGCGCGCAGATCAGTGCACGCGTTGCGACCGCAAGCTTTGCAAGAACACAATTTCTGGGACGCGCTTAAAGGTATTATTAAGAACACCACCTTCGGTACGGCCCTTCACACAAAATTTGAAGCGCAAGGAAAACTGCCGGAGCTTCCCCGGCCCTGGCAGGAAAATCTTCTGCACATAGGACAGGAAGCTTTGACCAACACACTCAAGTACGCCCACGCTCGCAACTTCGAGACGAGACTTAGTTACAAGGCAAAGGAACTTTCTCTGGAGCTTCGTGACGACGGTGACGGCTTCAAAGTGAAAGAGCGACACGACGGTGTCGGCCTCACCGGAATGCGCGAGCGGGTCGAACAGATGGGCGGCGAATTGAAAATCACTAGTTCACGCGGCAAAGGCACGAAGATTACCGTAGAATTGCCCTTTAACGGAGAATCGATGTCATGACATCCAAAAAGAAGGCGGCGTCGAAGTCTAAAAAGTCTGTGAAGTCTGCGGCGAAGAAAGCAGCGAAAGTTGAAGATTCAAAAAAGCCTCGGATCGCCGTGCTCATCGCAGACGATCACAGTGTAGTCCGCGAAGGCTTAGCCTCACTCATCGGTCGCAAGGCAGACATGACCGTCGTCGCAGAGGCGGGCAATGGACGCGAAGCAGTCGAGCTTTGGAAGCAGCATCGCCCTCATGTGACGCTGCTCGACTTGCGAATGCCCGAGCTCGACGGCGTCGGCGCGATCAAAGAGATTCGGGCCAGCGATGACAACGCGCGAATTATCGTGCTGACGACATTCGACGGCGATGAAGATATCTTTCGCGCCATTCAAGCCGGCGCCAAAGGTTATCTGCTCAAGGACGTGCCTCGCGAGGCATTGATGGATTGCATCCGTCGGGTGCACGCCGGCGAAACTTGTGTTCCCGTGCATCTCGCGGCCAAGCTTGCAGAACGTGTCAGCGGCGAAACGTTGAGCGGACGTGAGATCGACGTGCTCAAACTGATGGCTCTAGGAAAGAGCAACAAAGAGATCGGCTCCGCCCTTTTTATCAGTGAAGGCACTGTGAAATCGCATGTGAAGGCGATCTTCGCCAAGATGAATGTCATCAGTCGGACAGAAGCTGTGGCGAGCGCCACGCGCCGTGGCCTGATTCAGTTGTAGGCACATCTTCTAATTGTAGGGCGTCTGTGTCAGACGCCGTTCTATCTCGAAAGAGGGAGTGCGGTCCACCTCGCGAGTGGTAACCAAAAATCCGCCGTACGCGAAATAGCGGCAGTCTGATCATTGCCGATCTTTTACGCCATGAAGACGAATTCTCTTCCGAGGAGGCCCGACGAGATCCGCTCTTACGCCCAACTTCAGCGACAAATACACGACGCGTTGCGCGTCGAGCATCCAGAGTGGGTTAAGGCCAACGGTGATTGTCCGACGTGCGAATCTTACGAATCGCGCCTTGCTGAGTTGCTCGGACTTTCTTCGCCGAAAAAGGATCGGTCGGTCGCCTAGCTACCGCACCACGAAAAGAACGAGAAATTTTGGGTATGAATACAGAGAATCATGCGCCTTGGCGTCTGCGAAAACGAGGTTGGCTCTCCTTGCGAGAGGCGATTCCACTTTGGTTCGCCATTTCCAGCCCGTTAACTGGCTTAATCCTCGGATTGCTCGGTGCATGGTTTGTGACGTGGCTGACCAGTTAGCAATCGTAGCCGAAACAACCTATCACCGGAGAAACTATGAATAAGGTAATCGAAGCAGACTTCTTTCCCCGGAATTCCGACGAGTTGTCCCCGCCATTTTCAATTGGCGTCTCGGGAGTTACCGGAAAAGCGGCGGATCCTGATTGTCGATAACGACCGCGACACCACTCACCTGGTCAAAATTCTTCTCGAAAGGGCCGGTAACTATCTCGTGCTGGAAGAGAACGATGCCACCAAGGCTCATCAGAGTGCGCGCAGCTTCGGACCGGACCTAATCTTGCTCGATGTTGTGATGCCAGAGACCGACGGAGGCGAAGTAGCGGCACGAATCCAAGCCGACTCCGAACTGCAAAACACGCCAATCATATTTCTCACGGCGCTGGTGACCCGAGCCGAAGCAAAAAGTGGTCTAAATATACAAGGCCATCCATTTCTCGCCAAGCCCGTCAGCATTCCTGAGTTGATCAATGCGATTGAGAGACGTCTTCCAGTGCGAACAACGTCTCACGTTCTCTCCCGAAGGAGAGACCACGGAACGCCACTTACGTAGCACCGTAAAATCCTACGGATGCGCAGTGACTGCGAAGCGGATCGGCTGCGAGGTTTATGTTATGAAAAAGAATAGATTACTTGGTTTAATAGGTACCGCTGTCGTAGGCCTTTGTTCGACAGCGTGGGCGGGTCCTCACGGCGGTGGTGGGGGTTTTGGTCGTGGCGGCCACTTTGGTGGAGGCGGTTTTGGTGGCGCCGCATTTCACGCAGCTCCGCAGAGGTTCGGGGCCACTCATTTTGCCGGTAGAAGTTTCGGCGGATCAACCGGTGCATTCCGATACTATAACGGAGGCAGCCGCACGCCTGCTGCTCGGACATACCAATTCAGCGGACCGGGAAACCAATCGATGAAATCGTATGCCGGCAAGAACGCAACCGTTGCTCGCCAACAGAATCGATCGGCATCCCTAACAAGGCAAAACATGAGGACCTCGAATGCGCAGTCGTCGGTGGCAGTCCGGAGGGCGATTGACAATCATCGGGTGTTTGCGCGTCACGATGGCAACTGGCACCATGATTGGGACAGGCATCGCGCCCACTTTGATCACGGTCGCGTCTTTGTTTTTACCGACGGCTTCTGGTGGGGACTTTACCCATGGGATTACTATCCTTACTACGGTTACGGCTCGGATTACTACGGCGATCCCTACGGCTACGATGACTATCCGAACGACAGTTCCGACTCTTACACCCAGGACCCATATAGCTACTACAATGGCTACACTGCCCCAGCTCAAAGTGGCAACGGCATTGTCAGCTCCGTCCAGTCGCAGCTGGCGAAACGTGGATATTACCGCGGCGCGGCCGACGGAGTGCTCGGTGACCAAACCGAGGCGGCTATCGCCCGTTATCAAGAGGACAATGACCTGAGCGTAACAGGGGTAGTTACGGCGGCGACGCTTCAATCGCTCGGATTAGCGCGGCCGACGAGCTAGCGAGAACAGCGTTTCGGGACCATGAAACTTCTCAAACACAACAAATGAAGCGAAGCAAAATGGAAAATGGAGAACTAAACGGAAAAGTTGCGTTCGTTACCGGCGCGAATCGCGGACTCGGTTTGGAGACTGCGCGCGAGCTCGGCAAGCAAGGTATCGTTGTAGTTCTCGGGTCACGCGATGCGAAAAAGGGCGAAGCCGCAGCTGCGAAGCTTCGTGATGAAGGCATTACTGCGGAAAGTCTGGGCTTTGATGTTACCAGATCGCAGGACCATCAGAAGGCTTATGATTACTTCGCCAAAAAGTACGGGCGGCTGGACATTCTGGTTAATAACGCGGGCGTCTTGAAGGAGAACCAAATTTCGGCAGCTGGCTCAGGGTCAAACCCTGTCAGTGCGGTATCGCCGGAGATCCTGCGCGAAACATTCGAAACGAATTTCTTTGCGCCCGTTGCGTTGACTCAAAAACTGTTGCCGCTCATACGCAAGGCGCCGGAAGGCCGAATTGTGAATGTTTCCAGCATCCTGGGTTCTCTCACGTTGCATTCCGATCCGAACTCGCCAATTTACGCGTTCAAGACTTTCGCTTACGACGCATCGAAAGCTGCGCTAAATGCGTTCACGGTGCATCTCGCCTACGAACTTCGCGACAACAAAATCAAAGTGAACTCCGCGCACCCCGGCTGGGTGAAGACCGAGATGGGCGGGCCCAATGCGCCGATGGAAGTCAGTGAAGGAGGCAAGACCAGCGCCCAATTAGCCACACTTGCCGATGACGGTCCGAGTGGTGGGTTTTTCCATCTCGGGAAGCCACTTCCGTGGTAAAATCACAAAAACGAAAGAAGCAAAATGAAAAATGGAAAACTAAATGGAAAAGTTGCAGTAGTAACAGGGGCGTCGAAAGGAATCGGCGCGGGCATAGCGAAAGAGTTCGCGGCGCACGGTGCGTCCGTGGTCGTGAACTATGCTTCTGCAAAGCATGATGCAGATCGCGTGGTCGATGAAATTAGTAAGGGCGGCGGAAAAGCGGTCGCGGTTCGGGGCAATGTCGCGAAGAAGGCAGAAGTCGATGGGCTCTTCGCTGAAGCGGAGAAAGCTTTCGGAAAAATCGATATCCTGGTCAACAACGCCGGCGTTTACGAATTCGTGCCGCTCGAAGAAGTGTCCGAGCAACAGTTTCACAGAATGTTCGATGTGAACGTTCTTGGCATGCTTCTCGCCACTCAGGAAGCACTCAAGCATTTCAATTCCGACGGCGGAAGCATCATCAACATCGGTTCGCTTGCCAGCTCGCTCACTCCGCCTACCGCAGTCGTTTACAATGCCACGAAGGGCGCCGTGGACGCTATCACGCGGACGCTCGCAAAGGAACTTGGCCCGAAGAAAATCCGAGTGAACTCCATCAATCCAGGCATGGTGGTGACTGAAGGAGCCGTAGCTGGCGGGTACACCGAAGGCGATATGCGGAAAATGTTTGAGTCGCAGACGCCGCTCGGTCGCGTCGGCCAAACCGAGGACATCGCGCCCGCGGCAGTATTCTTCGCTTCAGATGATTCCAAATGGATCACCGGAGAAACGCTTCTAATTGCGGGAGGTCTGCGTTAGATTTGAATAGCAAATGATTCAATAACAGAGCAAACTTACATCATGAAAACAAAATTCCTCGGGCTCGCCCTTGCTGCGAGCGTCGCCACGATTGCTCAAGCAAATCCAGGAAGCGTTCACCGTGGTGGAGGAGGTTTTCACGCAGGCACAGGGGGATTTCACGGACGCGCAGTTGCACATAGTGCTCCGGCCGTTCACGCTCCGATGCGGGCCGGCGGTTTTTCATCCTTCCACTCGACGCCGATGCGAGCACACGGCAGTAGACCGCTTTATTCAGGCCAACGCTATTCCTCGTTTGGAAGGCGTTCGTCACCATCGTCCGCGTATCGGCGGCCTTACATTTCTTCGAGTCGAGGTTCGTTCACGCGTTCGGGTCCATACACGGTGGCAACTATCCCGCAAGGCAATCGTATCGCGCCATTCGCGAATCACAGAAATCCAGCTGTCACAAACGCGCGGAACCAGCGAAACACCGGAACCCAGTTCCGGAACGGAAATAATCTCCGAAATGCAAACAATCTTCGGAATGGAAACAATCATCTTCGTGCCGGCTGGCAAAAAAACGTTTTCGGACAGCGCTCAGGGAATTGGCATCGCGACTGGGACCGTCACAGTGACCATTGGTGGAATGGTCACCGATGCTGCTTCGTTAATGGATCGTGGGTGATCTTCAATGTGGGATTTTATCCGTGGTGGCCTTCGTACTACACGGACGATTACTACTACGACTATGGCTTTCCGAATGATGGCTACGGCTCATCGACCTACGGGTACGGTTATCCCTATTCGTACAATTACGATCCCGGCTACTACGACTCCGGCGATTACCAAGGCCAGATGGATTACGATCAAAACAGCTATCCCGATCAATCGCAGGGCTACTACGATTCCACTGTTTACCAAGCTGAATCGTACTACGATCCGAATGGCGACAGCGATCAATCGCAATCAAACTATTCGATCGTTGTCACAGCGCAGGAGCGACTCGCACGGCAAGGGTATTACCATGGTGAGACAGACGGTGCGCAGAGCTCTGAGATGCAGAAAGCCGTCAAGCGTTATCAAATCACCAACGGCTTGCGCCCTACTGGCTACCTCGACAGCGAGACGCTAGGCGTAATGGGGTTACGAAAAGGTGCGAGTTACTAATACGAATAAGAAAAGCATGATGCCGATGGAGCATTACGATGAAAAGACCTAATTCGAAAAAGACCATAGAACTTTTGCAGAGGCGGGATGCGCCGCTGGAGACGCGAACCGATCTCTCGCATGCGGCGGTTAAGGATATCAGCGCAGCGATGAACGCCATTCTCGCGGATGTGTTCGCGCTTTATGTGAAAACAAAAAATTTCCATTGGCACATGAGCGGTCCGCACTTCCGCGATTACCATTTGCTCCTCGACGAACACGCCGACCAGCTTTTCGCGATGACCGATCCAATCGCAGAGCGAGTTCGAAAGATCGGCGGGCTTACCCTGAGATCAATCGGCAACATTTCTCGCACTCAACGCGTGCTCGATAACGATGCGGAATACGTCGAGCCATTGGACATGCTTGCCGAGTTGGCAGACGACAACAAGACATTGGCTGCGCGCCTGCGCGAGACGCACAACGTCTGCGACGAACATCGTGACGTTGCGACCGCGAGTCTGATCGAAGTTTGGATCGACGAGACCGAGCGACGGACCTGGTTCCTTTTCGAGGCTACGCGTCCACGAAATTGAGATTTCGTGTAATTGCGCGTGAAAAATCGCCTTCGCTTTGCTGTCTACGCTTTCGCACTTTTATTGAGCGCCTCGTTGAATGGCGCAAATGAAACCGCCATCGCTTCGCGCACTGCGACCGTCGATGGCGTTAAATTGTACTATTTGACGGCCGGTCGCGGACCGACGGTCATTCTTCTCCACGGGTACACACAGACGTCGCGCATGTGGAAGGCGATCATTCCGTTTCTGGCGAACAAATTTACCGTGATCGCGCCCGATCTTCCCGGAATCGGCGAATCGGAAATTCCGGCGTCCGGGCTCGACATGAAGACGTCTGCCATCCGCATTCACGCGCTCGCCAAGTCGTTAGGCGTAGAAAAAGCGAGCGTCGTCGGTCACGACATCGGTCTTATGGTCGCTTACGCCTACGCCGCCCAATTCCCGGCTGAAACCGAGAAACTTGTTTTGATGGATGCATTTCTGCCAGGCGTAACCGATTGGGAAGCTGTCTATAATAATCCCAGAATCTGGCATTTTCGTTTCAACGGCCCGACGCCCGAGGCATTAGTGCGCGGCCGCGAGCGAATTTATTTCGAGCATTTTTGGAATGACTTCGCGGCGGACAAGAATCGCTCGCTCTCCGAAGCCGATCGCGCGGGCTATACTGCGGCCTATTCTCGCCCCGGCAGAATGCGTGCAGGCTGGGCCTACTTTGTTTCGTTCATGCAGGCCGCAAAAGATTTCGAACAGTTGTCTCGAACAAAATTGACGATGCCGGTCCTGGCCATCGGGGGTGAAAAAGCCAATGGCGATGTTTTGGGGCAGCAAGCGCATGCAGTCGCTTCGGACGCAAAAGTCGTCATTCTGAAAAATACCGGTCACTGGGTACTCGAAGAAAACCCTAAAGAAACAACTGACGCATTAATGAACTTTCTGTGAGAGTTAAATAACAACAAAAGAAAATTCCAATGCCACACATAACTGTTGGAAAAGAAAACGGAGCGAACATCGACATCTATTATAAAGACTGGGGCAAAGGTCAGCCTATCGTTTTCAGCCACGGCTGGCCGCTGTCGGCCGATGACTGGGATACGCAGATGCCGTTCTTCCTCAAACACGGCTATCGCGTCATCGCGCATGATCGGCGCGGACATGGTCGCTCGACCCAGACTGGCGGCGGCCACGACATGGATCACTATGCCGACGATCTGGCGGCCTTGACCGCGCATCTCGACCTCAAGAACGCCGTGCATGTTGGTCACTCCACCGGCGGCGGCGAAGTGGTGCATTACATTGCGCGCCACGGCGAAAGCCGGGTGGCAAAGGCAGCAATCATCAGCGCAGTGCCGCCGCTGATGGTAAAGACGGAGAAGAATCCGGGTGGGCTTCCCAAAGAAGTGTTCGATGGATTGCAGGCGCAGCTGGCTGCCAACCGATCGCAATTTTATCGTGACCTGCCCGAGGGGCCATTCTATGGCTTCAACCGGCCGGGCGCGAAAGCGTCGGAGGCGATCATCCAGAACTGGTGGCGCCAGGGCATGATGGGCGGCGCGAAGGCGCATTACGATGGCATCGTCGCCTTCTCACAGACCGATTTCACCGAAGACCTGAAGAAGATCAGCGTGCCTGTGCTGGTGATGCATGGCGACGACGATCAGATCGTTCCCTACGCCGACGCCGGACCATTGTCGGCAAAGCTCCTAAAGAACGGGACGCTGAAGACCTACAAAGGTTTCCCGCACGGCATGCCCACAACTCAGGCAGACACGATTAACGCCGACCTACTCGCGTTTATCAAAAGTTAAGGACTCCCGCCGACAACTTCCACCCCGATGCAGATCCGGATTCGGCGGTTCAGGACAAAAAACCAGTCCTGCCGGTTCTGTGTTCGACAATTCAGTTCACGATCAACCATAATGAATTGATGAAACGGCTTCCTGTTCTCGGCGCGTTCCTGATTTGTGTCTCATTTGCTGCAAGCTGTTCGCGCAAGCCGGTTCAGGCTCCGGCAAACGCCCCGGAAGTCCTTGTGACAACGGTCGCGCCGCAAGATGTGCCGCGCGTGCTGGAACGCGTGGCGACTCTGGATGGTTTCATCAACGCCAACATCAACGCGCAGGTTCAAGGCTACATCGTTTCGCGCGACTACCAGGAGGGCGGCGTGGTAAAGAAGGGCGATCTCCTTTTTCAGATCGATTCCCGGCCATTCGAAGCCGCGTTGGCGCAGGCCAGGGGAACACTGGCAAAAGACAAAGCCAACCAGGTAAAAGCAGACGCGGACGAAAAGCGCGCGTTCGATTTGTTTAAGAAGAAGGTGATCAGCGACCAGGAGCGCGATACAGCCACCGCCGCCGCCCAGGCGGGCAGAGCAAACATCGAAGCCGACGAAGCGGCCGTGATGCAAGCCGAGCTAAACCTAGGCTACACGCGGGTCATTTCGCCAATCGATGGCGTCGCTGCCATCGCTACCGCGCAGGTAGGCGATCTTGTCGGACCTAGCACCGGAACGCTAACGACGGTTTCTCAAATTGACCCGATCAAGGCTATTGTCACCGCGGGTGAAGCACCTTTCACGGATTTCGTTACTCGCCACCCCGATCCCACTGAGCGTGCCGAATATGTGAAGACCCTCCAGTTCGAATTGATCCTCGGCAACGGCAGCGTGTACCCGCAAAAAGGAAAATTCTATGCACTTGATCGCAGTCTTGATCCGAAGACTGGCTCGATCCGCTACGAAGTGACGTTTCCAAATCCAGGAAATATTTTGCGGCCCGGACAGTTCGGGAAAGTGCGTTTCGTAGCCGATCTGAAAAAGGGCGCAATGGTGATTCCGCAGGAAGCGGTGAACGAGTTGCAGGGCAACTTTCAAGTCGCGGCTGTTGATGAAAACAACAAGGTCAGCATTCGTCCGGTGAAAATGGGCGAACGCATTGGCGCCATGTGGGAAGTCACGGAAGGTTTGAAGCCAGGCGACAAAGTTGTTGTGCAAGGACTCCAAAAAGCGCGCGAAGGATCGACAGTCGCCACAAAAGACTGGACAACTCCCGCCGACGCGTTGGTTTCAAAAGCGGACCAGCAAAAAAAGCCCTAAGAAATGTCCGAGTTCTTCGTCAGGCGTCCGATCGTCGCGATCGTAATCGCGATTCTGATGACACTGATTGGCGGCGTTTGCATTTTGGCCTTGCCGATCGCGCAGTATCCGAAAATCGCGCCGCCGGAGATTCAGGTGCAAACGCACTACACCGGGGCGGACGCGCTCACGATCGAGGAAGCGGTCGCGGCGCCGATCGAGCAGCAGATGAGCGGCGTCGACAACATGAACTACATGTATTCGATCAACTCGAACAGTGGCGACATCCGATTGATCGTGAATTTCGACGTCGCAACCGACCCGAACATCGATCAAGTCCTGACGCAGCTCCGGGTGTCGCAAGCGCAATCGCAACTGCCCGCCGACGTGAATAACTACGGCCTGACCGTTAAAAAATCGACAACGGCGCCACTGATGCTGGTCGCGTTATACTCGCCCAAAGGCAGCTACGACGGAACATTTCTCGCCAATTACGGCTACATTAATCTCTTTGATCCACTGACACGCGTGCCGGGAATTGGTAATGTGCAGATTTTCGGCGCGGGCCAATACGCTATGCGCCTGTGGGTCAAGCCGGACCAGCTCGCGAAGCTCGGCATAACTGTGCCGGACATCATCACCGCAGTGCAAAAGCAGAACACGGTGAATCCCGCTGGCCAGATCGGCGGCGAACCAATTCCAAGCGGACAGAAATTCACTTATGCCGTGCGTGCCCAGGGACGACTGCAAACGCCGGAGG
>Ga0209239_1001060_pt1 | contig 16180 bp, 14 predicted proteins | sample GraSoi013_2_20cm_FD_185824 | JGI IMG/M metagenome (GOLD analysis project Ga0209239, IMG submission 185824) | Grasslands soil microbial communities from the Angelo Coastal Reserve, California, USA - Sample 10_02_2013_2_20cm (SPAdes) (version 2) | ecosystem: Environmental > Terrestrial > Soil >...
CCGTAACAATGTTGCTTAGGGTTGACGACGTAATCGCATCAAAGGGCGGTGGATCCGGCGGTGGCGCTGGCGGTCCTCCTGGAGGAATGCCTCCGGGCATGGGTGGCGGTATGGGTGGCATGCCGCCTGGCATGATGGGCGGAATGTAGGCCGAGACGAAGCCAGACTAGAATTTCAGCCATAGTTGACCAGTCAGAATCCAAGGTGGGACTACGCACAGCGTAATCGAAAAGTCAGGTCTGCCCATCGCACGGAATCGGTTCTTGAGAACGACCTCAGCAAGACTCAGCCATCGGTAACGAAGCGTGACGGTTCAGTGCGCAGGAATCGGCAATTTGCAGCACAAAAAATAATCTAGAGGATAATTTATCCTGCCAGTGATGTGGAATCTAATTTCCTAGGTTCTTGCGGAAGAACTCTGTTATCGCATTGTAGCAGTGGACTCTGTTCTTGAACCGAAGCACATCGTGACCTTCGTCTTCGTAGACCACATAGTCTACTTTCACGCCTCCCTCGCGCAGGTCTTTTACGAGCTGGGCTGATTCTGGTTCAGGAACCCTCGGATCGTGCTTTCCTTGAAGAATCATGAGAGGAGCGGATAGTTGGTTCATGTAGGTCTTCGGTGACCGTTCGACAAGGAAGTCCTTGTCCTTCACCGGATCCCCGAGCGACAGTCGGAAGTATGTCTGCCAGGTCGGCGGGATACGCGATACCCAGGTCGGAAGATCGTAAGGACCGAACATGTCAACGGCTGCCTTCCATAACTCAGGATGTCTCGAGGCTAGCGTCAAGGTCATGTATCCTCCATAAGACCTTCCCACAACACCTCGGCGCTTGGAATCGATCCTCGAGTCTTTTTCTAGGTGTTTGAGACCCTCGACATGGTCAAGAACGTCTTTCCCGCCCCAGTCCTTGTCAACCCACTTCATGTAACGCATGCCGTACCCAGTGCTTCCCCTAACATTCGGAACAAAAACTGCGAACCCATTGAGGGTCAGATATTGAATGAGCGGCATCGAGAACCAGGTAAAATCTGGCCTCTCCTGTCCCTGAGGACCCCCGTGGACATACTCGACTAGAGGTCTCGGACCCTTGTATCCGAGTTTGGAAGAAGGCAAGTAGAGCCGAGCAGAAACTCTTAATCCGTCAAACGAAGTGTAGCTAGCATCTTCGCCAGCGGAAAGATACTCATCAGGAATGCCCAGAACCTTCTCGCTGGAAAGACGCTCAGCCGCAACTTTCTCTCCTATCGGGATGTGATAGATCTGGGATGGACTGTTGGCTTTGGTGAACGAGAAGACGTACTCGGCTTGCAGGGGTTTTTCGTTCTTGATCTGCCACTCAAGTCCCAGGACTACGCCGTCCGATAGAGGTTGGTTTCCAATGAGTACTCGTTCGACTTCGAAGGTTGGAGGCGTTCCACTGTGAAATCGTCCTTCATAGGCCCATGAAGCGCCATCGATATTGTATTCCAGGACAAACACGTCGCCCTTCACCCTTCTCACACCGGCCATTTCGCCCACGCCGGAGTGACGCAATCCCTTGATCGGTACATCGATGGGTTTCGAAGGATCGTCCAGCGAGAGATACGTGAGGCCGCCATTGTCATGAAAAATGGTCGATTCGAAAAATAGTCCCTTATTGTTATCGACAAAACTACACCAGCCTATGCCCGTCAGAGGAACCTGTTTTCCGTCTCGCTGGTCGAGAGGAACTCCATAGAGCAGCCTCCTCGTGGTCATTCCTTCCTTCCAATAGTACAAGACTACATCCCCGGCTGTGTATCCATCCGCCAGAATCACGGTAGAGTGGTCGGAACTCACACCGTTGCATGCGTTGCCATAGATGCTTGTGCCAAGAGATTTGACTTCGCCAGTCTCCAGGTTCACCATGAGACATTCGATGTCCGGGGTCTTTCGATTGTCTCGAAAGAAGTAGGCGATGTTTTTCTCTTTGTCGCAATGGACGCATGCTATCTGCTCGTCCCGATACTTGTTTCCGAAGAGTGGCTCAGGTATGCCTCCGCCAAGGGGGATCAGGTTTGGCTGATAATTCTCGTCCCCCAACTTGTCAATCATGACCAAGACCTTGCCAAGTTTAGGAAGAACATGGAAGTTGTCGCCAGGCATTATGTGAGGATTCACCAATGCTAGCCCGCCTGGCAGTAGAGGCTCGGGGATGCTTCCACTGCTGGCGATAGAATACAGACTAAGCGTGCCTGCTAAGTCAGATAGAAAATAGATCCGATCGCCCACGATCTGAGGTTCAAGTAGCAACCGGGCTGACAGGAGGGATTCGATAGGGAACTGAGTCTTACTAATAGTCGGCTTCTCAAGCATCTCAGTAACAGTCAAGAGTTAGACCAGAAGCAGGCGAGAAGTGTCCCGCCTATCAATCTTTTCGACTCTGAAAGACTAATTCGCCCGGGAATGTTTAAAATGATGGGACCCGCTGGTTTTGGATAACGCTGGGTCCGTTTGAGCAAAGAACTGAAAAAACTGCCGGAAGTCAAGGTGTTCGGCAAGTGGCAGTCGGCCGGGATAGAGGCCAACGACCCTGGACTCAAGCGCTACATATCTACAAGACCCATCCTTCTTCCTCACACTAGTGGCCGCCACGAGCATGGACGGTTCCGCAAGTCAACCATCAACATTGTCGAGCGTCTAATCGACGACATGATGAGGCCGGGCGTCGCAGGCGGGGCCAAAGCGCGAGCGAGTAGCATTGTCAAAAACGCCATGGACATCATCGCTATCAGGACCAAGAAGAACCCGATCGAGATACTCGTTAGAGCAATCGAGAACGCCGCGCCAGCTGAGGATGTAACAAGAATCGCCTACGGAGGCATCGTCTACCCAATATCAGTAGACATCGCTCCCCAGAGGAGAGTAGACATCGCCCTGAGATACATTACGAACTTGTCGCGTCAAGCATCTCACAACAACCCCAAAACGGTTGACGAATGCCTTGCCGATGAGTTGATTCTTGCCGCAGCACGTGACCCGAAGAGCGCCTCAGTCAAGAAGCGCGACGAGATAGAGCGTATCGCTCTAGCCTCTCGCTAACCTACAGTTCTTAGCGAACTTTTCTTGTTTTTGTTCCGCCAATAATCTGCGGCTAACAGCACCCCTCCACCAATGAAAACTCCGAGAAGCATCGCCGCCAGATAGCCGTTCACAAAATATTGCAGCCACGGCGCTTTGCGCAAGATCCAATCTTGCTGGTAGGCATTGGACCTATACTCGGCGGAGAGACCGTACACGAAGAAGACGATGAGTCCAAACTGCGCGAAGATCACGACGTACCCGCGCTTCACGGCCGCTTCCTCCAGGGGATCAACCGGTCGAACGAAATCATTCGTATAATAGCTTCGTGAGCAATTTCAACGGCTAAACTTACGCCTGGGAGTCCCATCTTTATAGGCCGCCGGTCGAGCCCGACTGCATCTTGGCTACATTAGAGAAAACTGATCCTCCCTCATCGTCTCTTAGTTCCGCCATCGAAAGAGCCGGAACTCTCCTCCAGAACGGTGCTATGGATCAAATAGAAGGGTACCGAGCGCGCTTCGAGACCCTAGAAGGGATGTATGAGCGGGTCTTCGCCAGCATCATTAAGTCAAACTTTGATCCGAAATCCGCTCATGAGACCGCGAGGAAGTTTTTTGGAACCGACAAAGTCTCGTTCGCAGCTGTTGACGGGACTGACTATGCTCGTCCTCTGTTCGACCTCGTCGTCTTCTTCGGAGGGTCCTACGCAGCCCGCGGGACGATAAGATACGCCGACAACGGGCCACCGACAGTCGAGTACGAGGACCACTTTCTCAAGAGCGGCCGAGCGCTATCCAGCTGCGTCCCAGTATACGTGAACGAAGTCCCTGAGATAGACCAGAGCTTCATACAGCCGGGGGAGGTCTCGGAAATCTCGCTTACAAGACCTCTTACTGACGAGGCGATTGCAAACAATTCCACAGTCGCCAACTGGATAATGACCTTCTCCGAATTCTACTTGGCCTATCGACTGGCACGCGAAGAGAACGGACCGAGAATCCTCCTCTTGGACAGAAGTCTTGCAACTATGCTTGCAAGTCTAATCTATGATACTTCAAGGAGAAAACTCTGGACTACCAATGGCGCCCTCTACGGGCTCGAGGTAGACGGCATCCCGCTAGACGTCAATGATCTCGCGTATGCTAGGCATCGCCTGGATAATCCTCTACTGGACTTACCGCCCGCACGAGGTGACTATCTCAGATATCGATGTCTTCTTGAGATTGAAAAGAGCGGCCCGTTAACCCTCGCGGCGCTCTGTCCGAAACTCGGAATCAAGGAGGATGACAGACAGAAACGCGTCCGGCGATTCCTCGAGAAATCTGTCAAGGAAGGACTCCTAGAAGAAACTGTCGGAACCTTCTCACTGAAGGATCGATACCGAAAGACCTGGCCTAGAATTCGTAAGCTTGTAGAGACCCTCGGTCACAGGATGTTCGAAGAGCAGCCGAAACAGAACCCTCTCCGAGTAATGAAGAAGGGGGACCTTCATTGGCTTACAACACAGGACCTGGCGTTTCTCACACTCTTTACACTGAACCTCCTGGTCGAAGAATGCTGGAAGAAACGCATTCTCCTGCTAGGATTGACGAAGGATACCGCGGCACGAGACCTGAAGAATCACGTCCTACCAGTAATGGTCTCCAACGATCTTTGGAAATCGGAGCTGAGCCAGGAACAACTGTCGCGCATACCGAACACTGATCGCATGCTTCTCCAAACACTCAGCGTGTTCAACCACGACTCCATCCCCGTTCCTTGGTCACTGATAGAATACGACTCTGCCTTCCTAATGATCGTGCCCGACTTTCAGAAGAGGAAAGGCTACGTCGGGGGAGCCATACGCAACAAGATTACGCCCGAGCGCCTGTTCCTGAAGAGCTACATTCAACTTTCACAGACCGCCTATGATCCTCAGCTTAGAAGCAACGTCCTCCTCCTCGATAGGCTAGCGTATCCTGAGTTTGACTTGCGACCCGACTCCCGAATCGGCTTCGCTCACTCATACGGTAGTGCTGACGAACCGATCAGACCGATCATCTTTCAGACAAACAAAGTGGTGAACCCAATTCAGGAACTTGTCATCCTAACTCTATCATCGATGACCAGCAACAGCATCCCTGAACTGTTCGGCCACAACAAGCCATTGTTCATTGCGGACAAGGTAGCCAAATGGCACAACGAAGAGATGCGTAAGATCATCGACACCACGGGCAAATGGCTTATGAACAGTCCTAAACTCCGACACTTCGTATTCTACATGAGCACGTTCCGAGAGCGAAGGAGCGAGATCGAGAGTGCTCGAAGAGAAAGCTTCTAGATACTTCACCGACTTCAACGGACGATTCAAGGCCCGTCTCGCCGCCGTAACGCCCGCCTTCATGCCGGCGGCGACCCACGAGCTTACGGGGATCTCTTCGAGGTACGAGTGCCGGATCAAGGTCGAGTACCACAAGGACATCATGGGTCTAATCGAGGAAGGAATGCTTGTGGCTGTTAGGAACTTCAAATCAAACCCGAAGGATCAACGATATTCACTGATGGTCATTTCACGGGTATGGCCCGAACACTACGGGCTCAAGGGTCTCTCGGAACACAGCTACTATCCCATGCAGTTCGAGATCATACAGCAATCCGTCAAGGACTGGGACACAAGCGACAAGTCTACGATGATGGTTCAGATCAGCGCCCTGCCCATCAACTACGATCTTGTTCTCAACGGCGAAAGCGAACCCAAGTACGAGAAGGGTTTCACTTATCCGGTCATCGCCGCTGAAGCAGAAATTCTCAACCGTGACATGATCAGTCACATGTACAATCAGCGCATACTAGCCAAGCTCGGCTTCAACTCCAAAACAACCACCAGCGATGCCTACAAAGACCCCAGAATCGGGACGATTCAGATGTTCGAGTCGATGGACGAGAAGATCCCCATCTACCTCGACTTCGAAGCAATGGTCCGATACCACTTCGGAATTTTCGCCTTTACTGGCGCCGGCAAGTCCAATCTCCTTTCGAACATACTTCGCCGACTACTCATCCATCAGCCCGAAGTGAAAGTGATCGTATTCGATATTTCTAGTGAATATCCATTCCTCCTAATGGACCTCTTCGCAGACGACAAGATCCCGTCCAAGATAATTCTCGAAAATCCCGTCACAAACGCAGAACAGTTCTACGCCAGTGTAGTCAAACCTCGCGAATACGAGGATGACGATCGGGCCCGCAAAGTCTTCGCCCGCATCTTCGGCCAGAAAAAGATCACCTACTACCTCAAACCTGAATCTAAGGTCCCAACGTATGGGGACATTGTAGAAGAGCTCAACAGGCAGCGAAACGAAAGTCTGGACAAGCCCCACTATGTCAACGCGCTAGACCGGATCCGCCAAGACGTGGTCGACTACAAATCCGAGCATGGAATGACCGACTCTAAGCCCATCGATGAGGAGTTCATCAAACAGCTCGACGAATGGGGACGAGGGGCAGTTGACGAGTACAAGATCTCGGACAGGAGTGGGGTATACGCATGGGCAACCAGTCGACTGACACTCATTGACAATCTCAAACGAGCCGAAAGGGAGAAGCGGACAACCGGAGGACTAGACATTGAAGGGATACGAGAACTTGTCGAGAGGGAAACACGGCTCACGTGCATCTCCATCTCAGACCCGTACGTGATCAAGGAACTGGTAGTCGATCTAGCGCGAGAGTTTCTTCTTAGGCGCAAGCGTTCATTCAAAGTCAAACCCTACGTCCTCTTCGTGTTCGATGAAGCCCAGGAATTCGTCCCGGACCTCGGAGGCTCGTCAGGCATAGACAAGGACTGCTCGAAAGTTGTTGAGACCCTGCTCAGGCAGGGACGAAAATACGGTTTGGGGGGATGTCTGGCTACCCAGAGGATTGCCTACCTCAACACCAACGCGCTCCAACAGCTACACACGTACTTCGTAGGGACCCTACCACGACCTTACGACAGGACGGTGGTGAGCGACACGTTCACCATCGACAAGCAGATCCTTGAGAAGACGCTTGAATTTGCTCCAGGGGAATGGCTGCTATCCAGTTTCATAGCAACCGGAATGGAGAACGTGCCGATATTCATCAGAGCCGACAACGCTGAGGTTGAAGTAGAGAAGACCCTAAACAGGCTCACCTGACAGGCCCTGGCTTCTGGTTGCGAAATTCAGGTTCTGCGAAAGACGCCTCTCCTTAATGTTTCTCGGAACGCGCTGAACACGACGATATGTCCACGGCTTCGCACTGTCTCCCACGTAGCAAAGACGAGAAAAAGTATTGAGACAAGCAGACGAGTCTCGATCACGGCTGTGGAGATGACCCAGAGAACAAGCAAAACAAGAGCATTCTGAATATCGTACCTCAGATCTAGAAGGCTTGCACATGCATACAGTGACTGGCTCATCGTCAAGAAAATCTCTATCCATTGAAGTTGTCCCAGCGAGATCGATCCGGCCCCTCCACTGCTGACAAAATACACCGCAGGGATCAGCGCGACCAGTGCTGTCAGCTCGTTTACCGAAGAGGAAATGAAATTCAGGAGGGCCAACGGGGCTAGGGTGATCTGTCTTGCCCAGTTGAAGGCGGTAACTTTCTCCGGAAACTCAGAGAGCACGGGTGCAATCCACTGAATTGTGAAAAAGACCGCTCCGGAACCGAGCAATCCGACGAGAAACATCTGCGCAAGGTTCTGAATCGATGTTACGAAACTGTCGGTTATCAGAACGAATGTCAAGCCGGCGAAGAGAAATAGGCCTAGAATCGCCCCGGTCTTCTTTCTCGTCGACTTGATCTCGACTATCGCGAGGCTCGGACCTAGGAGAGGTTCCTCTGAACCCTCTTTTCCTCTTGGAAGTCTCGCGAGCATCCACATGTAGGCCACGAAGATTCCGGCCCAGACAATGGCGTCGAATATCGTTAGCTGTTGTTCGATCAGGACCCAGACATAGTAGAGAGAGGCTCCGAGCATGAAGACCACTTCGATGCTCTGCTCTCTTCGGAGTTCTATCGTCGAGCGTCCTAGTTGGCCGTTCCTTCGTCTCTGAATGATTAGTGTGAGAAGGATTAGGGGCCAGCCGAAGCCGGTTAGCAATCGATTGGCCCCTGTGAAGTTGGCAATTACATTATGCAGCCAGACTCCGGGGTCCTTTCCTGCTTTCCAGGCGATGGTGCCCTCGACAAAATACTCAGGTATAGTCTGGACTATCGCGACAATCGCTAGGGCTAGCCCTCTACTGATCGAGGATTCCGACGCCTCGGCCGCCCAAGCAATGAGCAACGAGGCTGCGATGATCGCGCCAAAAGTCGAGATTGCTATAACGTAAATGGAGCCAGGAGCAATGTAGACGACCGCGATAGCTGCGAGGGTCCAGAGTGTGAGGGCGCCGTATTCAATAAGTACCCTAGCCTTTGGGATGAGTCATCGCCCGGCTCATCGCCGGTAAGCGCTGTTTAACGGGTTTATGGTGAACTCTCGGTGTTTGGGTCCAGTCGATCTCCAGGACGCTTATCTGTCCCATTTCGAAAGGCTAGTGCTTCTCTCTCTTCTCAGTGTTGTCCAGACTGATGGCGTAGGACAAGACCAAGTAGGGGTCCATTGCGGGGTTGAGAATCTCGACGTTGTACGAGTCTCGGACTGAGACCCATTTCTTGTGGATTTGTGCGATCGGCTGGCCTGAAGTGTCTTGAATGTGATAGTCATGCTCCCAGACATTGCCCTTTATTTTCGCAATCTCCTGGCCGGACGAGTTTTCCATCCACCACGCCTCTCCTATCAGTTTCAGGATTTTCTTCTTTACCTGCGCGACGAGTTGACCTTGTGAATTGTATATCTCGAATGTTGGCCGGATTGCCAAGACCTTACCATGAATCTCTCCCAGCCTTTCGCCATTGGTAGACTCGTACCAGAATTTTGGACCAAAACTCACTAGTTGCTTCTTCACATAAGCAAGCAGGTTGCCTCCGCGGTCCTTGATTCCAAAAGTATCTCTTAGCGCCAGAATCTTCTGTTCGATCGTGTATCCATTCCCGCTGAATTGCGGGACCATTCTTGAAAGAGTACCCGGAGATCCATAGGCTGGCATTGAGGATAATTGTGCGCCACATGCAGGGCAGAATGATGATCCGCTTCCAATCGCTTGACCGCAAGCAGGACATCTAGTGCTTCCCATCATACGACTTGGCCAATCGTGAGCTTGGAGACTGACCTAAAGAATGTTGCAGTACCCTTGGCATAAGTTGAACAGAGAGAAGGTTGTGGCTCACTGGTGGACTAAGCAGCCAATCGGGCTCACTCTTTCCCAGGACGCGTTCAGTTTTTGGTTTGGCAGTCGCATTCGTCTGAGTATTAGATTGACGAACTACTTAGAATGCCAGCCTGAATCATCCTTCTTTCGCTTGCATTGCGCCTTTGCAAACGTCCTAGCGTACTTCTCCTCCAAAGGTGTGACGACGATACAGTCCCTGCTTACGTTGACGATATTTCGGTTTTTGGGGTGGGAGACCCTTCGAGATCAGGTCAGCGCACTTGGAACACATGACCCAGGTGCAGTCAGCTTTGCAGAAGCAGCATTTCGACACTTGTCCCCGAGCGTTGTCCCATGGAAAAACATCAGTGGGATGGTTCTTGGTGTATTTGCTGACCATTCCGTAAGACAAGACGACGATTAGCGCTTATGGCTCTTACGTTTCTTTGTCCTGCATGCAGTATAGGGAAGTTACCGTTTTTTCTGAATTCTAAAAAACGGCAACGTGACGATGATTGAATAATCATCAATCTACCAAATAGAGTAGAAAACGTAGTTTAGTACTTCCCGATCGCGAATGCACCATCACGAGGGGCAAGAGACGGTTTCTTCACGTCAGAACTCGCCCAGATCAAGCCCTGATCAGAAATCGGGGCAGGCGATTTGAGATCACGCAGTTTGCGCGTTGACCTGCGCGTTGAGCTACACGATGTCGAAAACAGCCGACCGGATGATTCTGCGCCCTGTTTCGCAAGACTCGCCCGGATCAGTTTCAACTGGCTGGACCTCTCTCTAAAAAATCTCAAAAGCAGTTGATCCTCGCGACACAAAAGAGCTCTTTGGAAGCTTTTGGGCTCCAGAAATCTCACAGAAAGCCAGATTCTCTTTTTCTACTATCTTTTCTTTTTCGTTAACCATTCTTTTTCTGTTATCTTTTTCCTCGACCCCCCGGGGGTATGTCTAAACAAAAAAAGTCCTTCACACTTTCAAACACTCGTCTGGTGGACCGGGCGGGATTTGAACCCGCGGCCTTTCGGTCATCCCAGGCAGAACGCCTATGCGAACCGAACGTTCTACGGCCCAAGCATCTATTGCCTGGTATACCAGGCTGAACTACCGGCCCCAAAAACGCCCATCCCTCCAGACACATCTTAAGACTTTAGCCGACCACGCCCAATACAGATTCCGGAAAATGTTAATACCCGTCCAAGCCCCAGCCGAAAAAACCAGTGGGCCCGTAGCTCAGCACGGTTATGTTGCAAGAAGCAACGCCAAGGAGCACACGACTGATAATCGTGGGGTCGTGAACCCGGACGACGTCCAGTCGACAGAGTTCAAATCTCTCCGGGCCCACCACAAACCCACCTACAACTTCACACCCATCTCAGCAAACGCCGGCTCCAGCAACTGATCAGGACGAGGATCAAACTCGGGAACACCCTCCCGCTTCAATATCCCCGGAACTGTTCTAATGTTGAAGTCAGAAGGCTGAAAACGGGAATTCAGCCGCTTGGGATCCAGCGGAAACGAGGCAGGTGCCCCAGGCTCTGGCCGAAGGGTAAAGGGAGCGGCCACAGTCTTCTGCAGACCATTCTGGAAGAAATCAACATACACCTTCCCAATCCTATCAGCACGATTCCTAGACGTAGACACCTTCCTCGGAGCCAGATCCTCCAGCAATATCCCGAGCAACAGGACAAACCTTCGAATCGTCTCTATCGAATACTTCGGCTCAACAGGAATCAGGAAGTGGAAACCATCAGCCCCCGACGTCTTTATCATATGACGCAGCCGCATCTCCACCAGCGCAGAGTGAACCGCCCGCGCAATCTCCACCGCGTCCTCAAACTCCGCCGGCGGATACGGATCAAGATCAACCAACACCAGATCATGCCAGTCAGTCTTCGGAGCCGTCGAAAGAAACTGGTTGATCTCCAGACAAGCCATATCCGCCAACCAGACCAGCGTCGTCTTGTCATTACAGACAACGTGCCGGACAGACTTGTTGAGGCTATGTGAGCGAACCTTGGCGATCTTAACCCAGCTCGGATGATTGGGCCAGTCCTTCTGGACGAACGATTTTCCAGGAACCCCATGAGGAAACCGGTTCAACATCAACGGCCGGTTCTTGATTAGAGGAATCATCCTACTAGCGACGCTTGAATAATACTGGATGACGTCAGCTTTCGTCACTCCTTCCCGCTTCCACATCAGCTTGTCAAGATTAGAGAGGGCAATCCTCCGACCATCAACCTCTACAATCTCCTCGCTCTTCTTCAAAGAAACCCTACCCAAGCCACGCTACGTGATTAGCAATACTCTTATCCGAGTAGGATAGAAAAGCCATCTTCTCCGCGACCCCTGGAAGATGACAAGTTGCCTCCCAGACCGATATGGAAAGGCGCGATCAGCTTCGGCCTAGTCAGCATACCAGTCAAGACCTACGGCGCCATCTCAGAACACAAAACCGGGCTCCGCCTAATGTGCCCCAAAGACAAGAGCCCACTCTCTTTCAGACGCGTCTGCCCCAAGGAAAACCGGGAGGTACCTTGGGATGAGGTGGTTCGAGGCTATGAGGTTCAGAGAGGAAAATACATAATCATCACCCCGAAAGAACTCGAAGCCCTAGAACTGCAATCAGGCCGATTGGTCGAAGTTTTCCAGTTCGTAGACGCCGACAAGCTCGACGCGGTCTACTTCGACAGTAGCTACTATCTGATCCCCGACGAGCATGGTGAGAAGCCCTACTATCTGATGCGGGAAGCACTAGAACAGAACAACAAAGTCGCCGTAGGCCGCGTCGTGATGCACGAGAAAGAACACCTCATCGCACTGAGATCGTATGAAGGAGCAATTCTCATGACAACACTACACTACGCAGACGAGGTCCGGACCCCGCGAGACTTTCCCGAACTCAAGAAACCACCCGAGGTTGAGAAGGAGGAGCTTGAGCTCGCTGGTCAACTCATCAAGATAATGAAGAAACCCTTCAACTTCAAAGAATACCGCGACAGGTACCAGGAAGCGTTGATGAAGCTCGTCGAAGCGAAGATGAAGGGCAAAGAAGAAGTTGTCGAGCTGCGAGTTCCCGAGATCAAGCCGACAAAGAACCTGATGGAAGCCCTCAAGGCGAGTATCAAAGCACAAGAAAGACGATGACGCTCTTCCATGAGCGTCCCATCAGACCAATGATGGCGAAGACGGGAGACCCGTTCGACTCGGACAACCATTTTTTTGAGCTAAAGTGGGACGGGCTCAGAGCCCTGCTCTTTCTAAAAGACGGAAAACTTGAGCTTCAAAACCGAAACCTCCGCGACGTGACAGCCTCCTACCCGGAAATTCAAACCGTCACGAAACGAATCAGAGCAAAAAAAGCGATCATCGACGGAGAGGTTGTCGTACTCAGCAAGAAAGGCACTCCCGACTTTGGCAAGCTACAGAACCGCTTTGGCGTTGAAGATCCCAAAAGAGTCGAGACTGCTCGCCGTGCGAACCCCGTCACATATGTTGCCTTCGACCTGCTTCATCTAAACGGGAAAGACATCATCAAGAATCAATTGGAGATTAGGAAGAGCACTCTCCACGATCTGATCGAAGAAGATCCGCATCTTCTCTACGGAGATCACATCGAAAGAAACGGCATCCAATACTATTCAGAAGCACTCAAGCTTGGCTTTGAGGGAGTAATCGCCAAAGAGAAGCACTCGCCCTACCTCATAGGACTACGAAGCAGCTTCTGGACAAAGAGCAAAGGCTCACAGACGCTAGACGCAATCGTGATCGGCTACACCCAAGGCGAGGGAATGAGAAAAGCCACCTTCGGCTCACTAGTCATGGCAATGTACGATGACACGGGAAAACTGGTGCACGTGGGAAATGTCGGCGGAGGGTTCGACGATAAGAGCTTGCTCGAGATAAAGCCAATGCTGGACAAGCTTGTTGTCAAGAAACCTGTCATCACTGGTCCAGTGGAGACCCCTTCCCCAATAACTTGGGTGAAGCCCAGCATCGTCTGCGAAATAATCTACGCCAATATCACAACAGACAAGAAACTAAGGTTCCCGAGGTTCAACAGATTACGGACGGACAAGAAGCCAGAAGAATCCCGTTTGGACGAAGACATATTATCTCGTTAAGCCCTCGCTCCCGAACGCGATCATAAATGACGACAGAAGTCCGTACAGTGCGCATGCCCTCCTGCAACTGGTGCGGACGCATGATACTGCCCAGGGAAGGAGCCGTCCATTTTCCATGCCCGCAGTGCGGCGAAGTGATCATCTGGCGATGCGAAAAGTGTCGGGGTTTCGGCCGACCTTACAAATGTCCAAAGTGCGGTTTCACCGGACCATAGGGAAGATCCAGTTGACCAGAGTGCTAGTCTCGATCAAGATCTTTCCATCTGACACGACGACCGACATGAACGTCTTGAAGGATAGGGTGCGGAAGACCTTGGAGGGAAAGGCATCAATTTACAAATATGAAGAAGAACCCGTCGCCTTCGGCCTCGTTGCACTGATCGCCCACGTTCTTGTGCCGGAAGAGGTTCAAGGACGGATGGACGAGGTCGAGGACTTACTCAAGCAGACTGACGGAGTCAGCGAGGTTCAAGTAATGGTGTCTCGTCGAATCGCATAGTGCTTACTTACCTTCTGGTAATTAAGTAACAGGAATCTTAAATAGGAAAAAATTCCTCTCGTTAGGTGACAATGGGTCTCAGATTTACGCTTCAGAACGAAGATCGAATCTTACTCGACCTTCCACTCTCTGAAAGCGAGTGGAAGCCGAGGGTCAAAGAGCTCGTAATGAAGGAATTGGGGGAATCAGAAGCTGACATAGACAGCTTATGCGCAATATGCGACTTTTTCTCAAATAAAAGGCGGGTCCAAATGCTAAGCCACATGGTCAAGGATTGTAACAATTCAGCTTCATTTACCGATCTCCTCAAAGTCGCCGTCAATCCAAAGTACATCTCCGATCTGGTGAGCAAATCTTCTAGACGAGAGCTAGTCGTCAAAGGCAGTAGGGGCTACAGCCTTTCGCCGCTCGGTCTCGGGAGCTTTCTTTTGTTGTCCTTAGCGACCCGGAGGCTACTGAAAGAGACGAATTCCATTAATGATGACGATAAGTCTTTTGAGGGGCAATAACCAAGTGAAATCGAAGGTTAGGACCAATTTACCGACTACGGCCGCCCAGCTTCTCCTCGACCCTCTCTCGAATATTACCGTCGATGAGTTGATACAATGACCGTGCCCAAAGAGGTGCAATTGAGAGTCGCTGATGCCAAACAGCGAGATGTTGGGCATGGGAAGGTCCGGATCGATAACGAGACGATGCAGAAGCTCGCCATAACCGCCGGCGACTTCATCGATGTGCATGGAAAGCGGACTACTGTGGCGATCGCTTGGCCGGCCTATGCAGAGGATCAGGGGCAGGAAATAGTCCGGATGGACGGGCTCCTCCGAAGAAACGCAGGAGTCGCCCTAAACGAGTATATCACGATCAAGAAAGCGGAAGTCAAAGATTCGCAGACGATAGTCTTCGCGCCTACAGATGTCCGACTGAGCGTGGACGAAGAGTTCGTGGGATTTGTCAAGCGACGCTTCATGGACATGCCCTTTGTTGAAGGAGACATGACCCTCCTCAGCATCTTCGGAAGCGCAGTCCCGCTAATTGCAACGAGGACCCGTCCTCACGGACCGGTTAAGATCACCGAGTCGACGGTCGTTCAGGTGATGAGCGAGCCGACTCCGGAGAAGAAGGGTATACCTATCGTCACCTACGAGGACATCGGGGGTCTTCACAGTGAGATCCAGAGGATTCGGGAGATGGTTGAGCTTCCACTGCGACATCCCGAGCTCTTCCAGAGGCTAGGAATTGAGCCCCCCAAGGGAGTCTTCCTCTATGGTCCGCCGGGTTGCGGAAAGACTCTGCTAGCGAAAGCTGTCGCTAACGAGTCCGACGCAAACTTCTACGTAATCTCCGGCCCAGAAATAATGTCAAAGTTCTACGGCGAATCCGAGGCTAGACTCCGAGAGATCTTCCAGAAAGCGCAGGAGACTGCTCCGAGCATCATCTTCATCGACGAGATGGACGCGATAGCGCCTAAGCGAGAGGAAGTCACTGGAGAAGTGGAGAGGCGAGTTGTTGCACAACTCTTGTCGTTGATGGATGGAATGGGCGCACGGGGCAACATAATCGTCATCGGCGCTACGAACAGGCCGAACGCGATAGATCCCGCTCTCAGACGACCCGGACGCTTCGACCGCGAAATCGAGATAGGTGTGCCGGACAAGATGGGAAGGTACGAGATTCTGCAGATTCATACGAGAACCATGCCGTTGGCGTCTGACGTTGACCTGCATCGTCTCTCCGACGTCTGCCACGGTTATACTGGCGCAGACATATCCTCTCTCTGCAGAGAAGGCGCTATGAAAGCGCTGCGACGTTATCTCCCGGAGATCAATCTCGAAGAGGAGAGGATACCCACAGGCATCCTGGAGAAGATGGAAGTTAACGTAGAGGACTTCATGAACGCGTACAGAGAAATAACGCCAACCGCGATGCGGGAGGTCTACATCGAAGTGCCCTCAGTGAACTGGGCAGACGTAGGAGGACTGACCGATGTCAAACAGGAACTCCAAGAAGCAGTCGAATGGCCGATCAAGAAACCCGAAGTCTTCAAGAGGGTTGGAATAAGACCACCAAAGGGCATTCTACTCTTTGGACCCCCGGGCTGTGGAAAGACCATGCTCGCGAAGGCGGTAGCGACTGAGAGCGAGGCCAACTTCATCTCGATCAAAGGACCCGAACTCTTCAGCAAGTGGGTAGGCGAATCGGAAAAGGCGATACGCGAAGTCTTCAGGAAAGGCCGCA
>Ga0209239_1001061_pt1 | contig 16175 bp, 18 predicted proteins | sample GraSoi013_2_20cm_FD_185824 | JGI IMG/M metagenome (GOLD analysis project Ga0209239, IMG submission 185824) | Grasslands soil microbial communities from the Angelo Coastal Reserve, California, USA - Sample 10_02_2013_2_20cm (SPAdes) (version 2) | ecosystem: Environmental > Terrestrial > Soil >...
CCGCCGTGGGGTCGGGCCCGTCGCTCATGGCGGGGCTCGATGCCCGCTACGTGGGACGCCAGTGGTTGCGTGGCGACGAGGAGAACGCCACCTCGCGGCTGTCCGAGTATGCCGTCGCGGACTTGTCGCTCACGCTCGCCTGGCGCGAGCTCGAGCTGCGTTGCTCGGTCGGGAACGTGTTCGCCCGGCGCTATTACAATTTCGGCACGTTCGCAGAGAATCCCACGGCGCCGGGCACGCCGGTCCAGCGGTGGCTCACGCCCGGGCCGCCCCGCCATCTCCAAATGAGTCTGAGCACGGATTTCTAGACGTCCTCGGTTGCATCAATCCCTCGGGCGGGTTTGCTTTCTCACTCCATGAAGATCGCCGTTTGCATCAAGCGCGTCCCCGATTCCGAGACGCGCGTCAAGATCGGGTCGGACGGCAAGTCGCTGGACGAGGCTGGCGTCAAGTTCATCCTCAATCCGTACGACGAATTCGCCGTCGAGGAAGCGCTCCGCCGGAAAGAACAAGCAGGGACGGGAGAAGTCGTCGTCATCGCGCTCGGCCCGCCGGCCGCTCAGGAGACGATCCGCACCGCGCTCGCGATGGGAGCCGATCGTGGCGTCTTGCTCCAGACCCAGGGCCTCCTCCCCGACGGCCTCGAAACGGCCAAGGCCCTCGCCGCGGAGCTCAAAGGCGCCGGGTTCGACCTGATCCTGCTCGGGAAGATGGCGATCGACGACTACAACCATCAGGTCGGTCCGATGGTGGCCGAGCTGCTGGACCTGCCATGTGTGACCGCGGTCGCCCACCTCGAGATCGCCGGGGGTAAGGGGACGGCGGAACGGGAGATCGAAGGTGGGGTCGAGGTCGTGGAGTTTCCGCTGCCGGCGGTGCTGACGACCGACAAAGGATTGAACGAGCCGCGCTATCCCGCGCTCAAGGGGATCATGGCGGCGAAAAAGAAGCCGCTCGAGGTCAAACCCACCGCGGCCGGCCCGGGAGCGCTCGAGATTCTCGCTCTCGCCCTGCCCCCGGAGCGACAGGCGGGCAGGATCGTCGGCGAGGGCTCCGCTGCCGTCGCCGAGCTGGTGCGTCTGCTGCGCGAAGAGGCGAAGATCCTGTGAGCAATGTCCTCGCGGTGCTCGAGCAGCGGGACGGCGCCATCCGCAAGGTCTCTCATGAGGTGGTGACCGGCGCGCGGCGGCTGGCGGACGCACTGGGCGGGGGCGCCAGCGTGGAGGCCCTCGTCCTCGCGGCCGCTCCCGTGCGGGGCGCGGACCAGCTGGGCGGGTTCGGCGCGGACACGGTGATGACGCTGACGAACGCGGCGTTTGGGATATATGCGCCGGAGGGATACGCGCGCGCGATCGCCGACCGTGTGAACACGGCCGGCTACGGGGCCGTCGTGTTCGCGGCGAGCGCCACGGGGAAGGATCTCGCTCCCCGCGTCGCCGCCCGGCTGGGGCGTCCGCTCGTCCAGGACATCATCGATGTGAGTGTCCAGGGCGGCGCCGTGACGGCCATTCGACCCGTGTACGCCGGCAAAGCGCTCCTCAAGGTGAGGGTCGCCGGCAGCCCGGCCGTGCTGTCGCTGCGGCCCAACGTGTTCACTCCAGTTCAGCGTCCCAAGGCCGGCCGTCAGGAAACCGCGGCGGTGGACGGCTCTCGGGGACGTGTGGTCGTCACGCAGATCAAGGCGGCGCCTGCGGGCACTCTCGACGTGGCCGAAGCGCCGATTGTCGTGTCGGGTGGGCGCGGGCTCAAGGAGCCCGGCAACTTCAAAGTACTCGAGGAGCTGGCTGCGGCGTTCGGCGGCCGGGCGGCGGTCGGTGCGTCGCGCGCCGTGGTGGACGCAGGGTGGCGCCCCCACGCCCAGCAGGTGGGGCAGACCGGGAAGACGGTCAGCCCGACCCTGTATGTGGCGGTTGGGATTTCGGGCGCGATCCAGCACCTCGCCGGGATGCGCACGTCCAAGGTCATCGTCGCGATCAACAAGGACAAGGACGCGCCGATCTTCAAGGTGGCGGACTACGGGATCGTCGGGGACCTGTTCGAGGTGGTCCCGAAGCTCACCGAGGAGATAAAAAAGCTCCGTGGGTAAACGCGGAACGCGGAACGCGGAACGCGGAACTGACGCGCGGGCGTCGAGCGCGGGATCCGCATCGGGCTCGCAAACTGGTATTGCTGTTCCGCGTTCCGACTTCCGCGTTCCGCGTTCCGTATGATCCCCGCTCGCTACCAGCCGCCCCTGCCGATCGACCGGCTCCTCCTACCGGTCGGCGCCCCGGGTGCCGGCGACCGCATGGAGTTGGACGTCGTGATCGTGGGCGCCGGGCCGGCCGGCCTGGCCTGCGCGATCGCGTTGGCCCAGCTCGCCCAGCGTAGCGGGGGTCGCACCGACCTCAACATCGGCGTGCTCGAGAAAGCCGAGGCGCTGGGTGAGCATTCGCTCTCGGGTGCCGTGGTGAACCCGCGGGCGCTGCGCGAGCTGTTCCCCGAGCTGCAAGACGCTGACTTCCCGTTCCGTGGACTGGTGACCAGGGAAGCGGTGCACCTGCTCACGGCCCGGCGTGCGGTGCGCCTTCCCACGCCTCCGACCATGCACAATGCCGGCAACTACATCGCTTCATTGTGCGAGCTCGTGCGCTGGCTGGGGGCGAAGGCCGAAGCGCTCGGCGTCAACCTGTTCACCGGGTTCCCGGCGGCGAGCCTCCTGACGCAGGGCGCGCGCGTCGCCGGCGTGCGCACAGCCGCGACCGGCCTGGATCGCGCAGGCCGGCCCCTTGCGACCTACCAGGCGCCGAACGACGTGGTCGCGCGGGTGACGGTGCTGGCCGAAGGGACACGGGGGATGCTGGCGCAGGCGTATCTCGAATGGCAGCGCGTCGCCGCGGAGAATCCCCAGATCTTCGCGCTCGGCGTGAAGGAGATCTGGGAGACCACCCGGCCGCTCGACACGATCGTCCACACGCTGGGGTGGCCGCTCCCGCGGGATGCGTTCGGCGGCAGCTTCATGTACCCGCTCGCGCCCCGGCTCGTAGCGCTGGGTCTCGTGGTCGGCCTCGACTACCGGGACGCCACGCTCGATGTCCATGCGCTGCTGCAGCAGATGAAGCTTCATCCACTGTTCCGATCCCAGCTCGAGGGCGGCGAGATGGTCGAGTGGGGCGCGAAGACGATCCCCGAAGGCGGCTACTACTCGATCCCGGCGCGGCGCTCGGGCGAGGGCGTGGTGATCCTGGGCGACTCGGCCGGCCTGGTGGACGTGCCGTCGCTCAAGGGGATTCACTACGCGATCCAGTCGGGGATCTTCGCCGCGCGCGCCATCTTCGAGAGCCTCGCAACCGGCGACACCTCGGCCGCGCGGCTCGCGGACTACGACCGGCTGGTGAACGAGTCGTTCGTCATGCGGGATCTGTACCGCACGCGGAACATGCGGCTCGCGTTCCAGGACGGCTTCTTTGTGGGCGGCGCGAAGGCAGCCTTGATGTCGCTCACGGGCGGGCGCTTCCCCGGGCGGAGGATCACGGTCGAACGCGATGCGGATGTAGAGCGCACACTGACCCCGGGCTTGCGCCCGGGGTCAGTGGTGGCCCCGGACGGGCGACTCACCTTTTCGAAAGTGGACGCCGTGTTCAAATCGGGGAACGCGACCCGCGACACGATCCCCGCGCATCTCGTGATCGGCAGCGAGGTCCCCGCCGCCGTGGCCGAGTTCTATGCCCACATGTGCCCCGCGGGCGTGTACGAGGTCGTGCAGGGCGCGCTGCGGGTGAGTGCGCCCAACTGCGTAGACTGCAAGGCGACCGACGTGCTCGGCCCCCGGTGGACGCCACGCGAGGGAGGCAGCGGCCCGAAATACAAAAGGATGTAGCCCGGCTCCGTATCCCGTCGCGCGCCCGCCACGTATTTGCTGTGCGCCACGTGTCCCAGGCTCCTCGCCCTACCGGCACGCCCGTTGCCGGATGAAATCGACCCTGTGCTTGGTCCACGTGAGGATCGGGGCATGGTCTGGCACATCGCCGTCGTCGTCGTCATGCTCGCGACCGGGTACGACCTGTATCTGCGGCTGCGTGCCCCGCGCGGGGAGCGCGTGCGGGGAGGCACCGACGAGCTGACGCGGCTCGAGAATCGGCGGGCGTTCTACGAGCTGGCCGGCCGGGAGTTCGAGCGCGCGCGCCGCTACGGGCACCCGTTCACGATCGCCTACTTCGACCTCGACGACTTCAGGGAAGTGAGCCATCTCTTCCCGCACCAGGTGGGCGACGAGTTGCTGCGCCTCGTGGCCGGGGCGGCGCGCCGCTCCGTGCGTGCCAGCGACGTCGTCGCCCGGCTGGGGGGCGACCAGTACGCGTTGCTGCTCGTGGAGACCGGCCCCGACGCCGCCGGGGCCGCGGTCAAGAAGCTGCAGCAAACGTTGCAGGAGCTGTCGGAGGAGACCGGTCTGCCGCTCAGCGTGAGCGGCGGCGTAGTGACGTGCCTGCAGCCGACGGAGAGCCTCGAAGCGGCGATCGGCGCGGCGGACCGGCTGCTGCACGGCGCCAAGGCCGCGGGGCGGGACACGTTCTGGTCCGAGGTGATCGTGCCGCAGCCGGTCGAAGCCTTCGAGCCGACCCGGCTGCGGCGGGCCAACCGGGCGCCGCCGGGGTTCGACGTGCCGATGCCGCCGCCCCGGGACCGCCCGTTCTAGAGTCCCGCCATCTTGATCCCGTCGATAATGAACTGTACCGCGATGGCGCACAGCACCAGCCCCGCCAGCCGGGTGAGGATGCGCATCCCCGTCTGGCCGAGCCGCCGCTCGATCCCCGAGGCGGCGGCGAGCGTGAGGTAAGAGAGAAACGCGGTCAGCGCGATCGCGGCGTACACCGCCACCGTGGTGAGCGGCGTCTTCGCCGCCCCGCTCAGTACCATCACAGTCGAGATCGCTCCCGGCCCGGCCAGCATGGGGATGCCGAGCGGCAGGATGCCGACGTCTTCCTTCTCGATCCCCTCGGCCTTCTCCACCGGGGTCTCCCGCTGCTGGCTGCGGCGGGCCTGCACCATATCGAGCGCGTTGAGGCCGATCACCACGCCTCCGGCGATCTTGAACGCGCCGATCGTGATGCCGAAGAGACGGAAGATGAGGCTGCCCCCCAGGGCGAACGCCGTCAGGGTCACCGCGCAGGTCCAGGCGCCCCGCCGGGCCATGGCGCGCCGCGTCTCCGGCGGATCCCGCGCCGTCATCGCGAGGAACGTCGGCACGGCGGTGAGCGGATCGACGATGAACAGGACCGACGTGAACACCAGGAACACGTCCTGGAGCGTCCTCAGCATGCGCTCACATCGTCACCTGGACCACGCGGTCCTTGCCGGCCCGCTTCGCTTCGTACATCGCCTGGTCCGCCTTGCGCAGCAGCTCGTCGCTCCCCGCTTCGGTGCCCGAGACGGCGACGACGCCGATGCTGGCCGTGACGGAGGGCGTGCCGCGGAACACGGTGCGGATCCCGCCGGCGAGGCGATTGGCGACGGCGTGGGCCACCGTGCCGTCGGTTTCCGGCATCAGGACCCCGAACTCGTCGCCGCCCAGCCGGCCTACGACGTCCGCCTGGCGCACGGCGCTGCGCATCGCGTCTGCGACCAGCCGCAGTACGGCGTCGCCCGTGGCGTGGCCGTGCGCATCGTTGACCTTTTTGAAGTCGTCCAGGTCGAGATAGATCAAGGCCAGCGGCCGGCCGTAGCGGCGGTTGCGGCCCAGCTCCTGCGCCACCTCGGTGGCGAAGGCCCGCGCGTTCAGGACGGTCGTGAGCGGATCGTGCGTCGCGAGCAGCTCGAGCTGCGATTGCGTGCGCCGCAATTGCGACAGGCCGGCGATCGCCACCCCCACGACCGCGAGGTAGGCGACCTCGTTCAGGATCCGGATCTCGAGCGACGTGTCGAGCGGCAACTGGTCGATCCCGACGCCGAAGCGGAGCAAGGACGTCGCCAGCGCGAATGAGATGCCCCAGCCCAGGCCGTCGTGCCACGCGGCCAGCAGCACCGGGACGACGTACAGGATCCCGAGGCGCAGGTCGGCGGCCGTGCGCACGTTGAGCACGAACACGCCGGCGGCGAGTGCGCCCCAGGTGAGGAGCCGGAGGGCGCGCCGCAGTCGGGGGCGGGGCGCCACCTAGAAGGGCGCCTCGGCGACGTGGTGCGGATCGTCGAGCAGCAGGGCGGGGAGCGTATCTCCCGCGGCCACCACGGCCCGGTCCTCGGGCACGATCAGGAGCGCGTTGGCGCGGGCCATGGACGTGAGGATGCCGGAACCCTGCGGACCAGTCAAGCGCGCGACGAGCGCTCCGCCCGCCCCTTCGGGCTGGACCACCGCCCGCAGGAAGTGCCGCAGCCTGGGGCCGAGCGTGATCGGCTCCGCCACGCACACCGGCACCGTGCGCCGGAACGGGAGCCGGTGGCCGAGCAGCCGGCGCATCGCCGGGCGGACGAACAGCTCGAACGTGACCATCGTGCTGACCGGGTTCCCCGGCAGCCCGATCCACGGCATGCCGCGGAGCAGCCCGAAGCCGAGCGGTGCGCCGGGGCGCATGCGGATGCGCCACAGTTTCATGTCGCAGCCCAGCTCGGCGAGCACCTCCCGCACGAAGTCGTGGTCCCCGACGCTCACGCCGGCCGTCGTGACGAGCAGATCGGCGTCGCGCGCCTCGCGGAGGTGCTCGCGCAGGCTGTCTCTCGTGTCGCGCGCCAGACCCAAATCGATGGGAATCCCGCCCGCGCGGCGGATCAGCGCGTGCAGCGTGTACGAGTTGGACGTGGCGATCTTGCGGCCGGCGAGGATCTCCTCGGTGCGGTCCAGGTCCACGATCTCGTCTCCCGATCCCATGAAGGCCACCCGGGGCGCGCGGTGGACGAGCGGAGTGCCGTACGCGATGGACGCAAGGACGCCGAGCTGTGCCGGCCCCAGCGGAGTCCCGGCGGAGAGCACGACCTCTCCCTTGCGAATGTCCTCGGCCCGGTGGCGTACGTTCTTGCGCGCGTCGCGCCCCGCTACGACGGTGACGCGATCCGGCCCCGCGCCCTCGGTGTCTTCTTGGCGCACCACCGTGTCGGCGCCGGCGGGGAGCGGGGCGCCCGTGAAGATGCGGGTGGCCTGGCCCGGCCCGATCGACCGCTGGGGAAACTGCCCGGCGGCGATGCTCTCGATCACCGCGAGCACCACCTTGCGCTCGGCACTCGCACCCTCGACGTCGGCGGCGCGGGCGGCGTAGCCGTCCATGGCGGAATTGTCCCAGGGGGGGAGGTCGAGCGGGCTCGCCACGTCCTCGGCGAGCACCAGGTCGAGGGCCTCGCGCAGCGGCTGGCGCACCACGGGGAGGGGTGCAACGTGCTCGAGGATCAGGCGGGCGGCTTCGGTCGGCGTCAGCATGTCACGGCGGGAGGATCTTGGCCCGGTCCCACGCGACGCCGGCCAGGGTGACGAGCCACGCGGTGTCCGAGAACCGGAACACGGGGAACTCGGCCCGATACGTCGGGTTGTCCGTCACCATGGCGACCCACTCGCCCGGAGCCTGGACCGCGGGATCGAACAGCGGGTCGGCCCCGGCCGCCAGGCGGTACACCTCGATCTTCGGCAGCGCGGCCCGCTTGTACCCCTCGACCAGCACGATGTCGGCTCCCTCGAGGTAACGACGGGCCAGCGCAACCGGGTCCGATTCCGCTTCGGTCTTCTCCCACAGCACACGCTGGCCGGGCCCCTCCATCAGCACGCGCTCGGCGTGGCCCTCGTGCCAGTGGCGCCAGGAGTCCTTGCCGCGCTGGTCCGTGTCGGCCGGGTGGGTGCCGTGCTTGATCGTCATGACGCGGAACCGGCGGCGGGCGAGCTCCGCCGCCAGCGCCACCAGGAGCGTCGTCTTGCCGGCGTTCTTGCGCCCGATGACCGACATCATCCGCGTTGCCGCCACACCGCCTCCGCACGCTCCAAGTCCGCCGGCGTGTTCACGTTGAAGAAGAGGACGTCGGGATCGCCGTACCCACGTACGCGCTCGAGCGGTAGTGTACCGAGCTTCACGTCGGCGTGGAAGCCGATCGCGCGAAGGTCCTTGCGCGCGAGCTGCCGCTCGATGGCGGGGCCGCACGCCGGCCCGTAGACGGCGCACAGCGGCTCCACGCCGCGGCGACCGTCGCTTTCGGGAAGGAAGGCGTCGCACGCCGCCGAGCCCGCGACCAGCGCGCGCAGCAGCTCGGGCGTCACGAAGGGCATGTCCCACGCGACGCACAGGACGGGACCCGCGCCCGACGCGACCGCGGTGTAGATGCCGCCCAAGCTGCCGCAGTCTGGGCGCACGTCGGGGACGGTGCGGAGGTCGGGCCGCCAGCCGGGTGCCTCCGGGGCGTTGGCGACGAGCAACGGCAGCGCGCCGGTCACGGCGACCACGGCGTCCACCACGCGGTCGAGGATGCGCCGGCCGCCCAGCTCGACCAGGCCCTTGGGACGCCCACCGTAGCGGCGTGCGGCGCCGCCGGCGAGGACGGCGCTGCGCATGTGCTCAGACTCCGAGCGCCTGGTGGTCCACCATCAAGCAGCGGTCCATCACGAGCGGGATGCCCGCCGTCGCGGCCCGCTCGGGCGCGGTCTCGTCCAGCACGCCGAGCTGCAGCCAGATGAGACGCGGTCGCACGCGCAGTGCTTCGTCCACGACCGACGCCGCGAACTCGCTGCGCCGGAACACGTCCACCACGTCGATCGCGTGCTCGGCGGCGGCGGCGGTGAGGGTGGGATAGCTCTTTTCGCCCAGGATCGAAGCGTGCTCCGGGTTCACCGGCACGACGTGGTAGCCCGACGCCTGCAGGTAGCGCGCGACGGCGTGGCTCGGACGGCTCGGCTTGGGCGACAGCCCAACGACGGCGATGGTGCGGGCGTCGCGTAAGAGCACCCGGAGCGCCTCGGACGTCATGCCTCGGGGCGGTGCACGTGGGGCGTGCCGCTCACCGCGCGCCCGACCAGCACCACGCCGGCGCGTCGGGCGATGGTGAGCGCGAGCGTCGACGGCACGCTCGGCGTCGCGACGTAGGCCACCCCGGCGCGCGCCGCCTTGTACGAGAGTTCGGCAGAGATGCGGCCGGTGACGAGCAGGCCCCGCCCACCGGGGCGCTGGCGGGCGATCACGGCGGCCCCGATCACCTTGTCCACGGCGTTGTGGCGACCGATGTCCTCGGCGTGGAACAGCAGCCGTTCACCGTCGGTGAGCGCGGCCGCGTGTATCCCGCCCGTTTCGTTGTAGCGCTCGCCCGAGGCAAACAGCTCCTTGAACAGCGCGCGCAGCCGCTCCCCTACCGGCGGCTCGCCGCGCGCAGGGGAGTGCCGCACCGCGTGCGGGTCGGCCAAGAAGGTCGAGACCGCCCCGCACCCGGACGCCAGCACGCGCTTGCGGTTCTCTCCCTTCACGAGCGCCACGCGCTCCGGCTTCACCTCCGCCCAGAAGCCCAGGTCGGTGGCGCAGGGGCGGAGCTTCACCAGATCGTCCAGCGTGTCGATGTATCCCTCACCGTGCAGCCACCCGGTCGCCAGCTCCTCCAGCTCGTCGGGCGTGCACATCCACGTGACCGCGGGCTCGCCGTTCACCTCGAGCCACACGGGCAGCTCCTCGACCGCGGCCGACTCGGCGAGCATACGCCCGCGGCGGGAGCCAGGGGCCGGGGGGACTGACCCCGGGCGCGAGCCCGGGGTTCCCGGGTCGGGGCCTGGGGGAACTGACCCCGGGCGCAAGCCCGGGGTTCCCGGGGTCAGTGGATCAGGCTTCACCGAAATACTCCGAGTAGATATGCGGTCCCTCCTGCACCCGTACCGCATGCAGCGCCGCCCCCGATGGCACGCGCGGTGCGATGCGCTCCCACAGATACACGGCGAGGGCCTCACCGGTCGCGAGGCGGCCGCCCGCCGCGAACTCCGGGATAGCGTCGTTGATCACTTTGCCGTCGAGCCGCGCCGTGATCTCGTCGCGCAACACGCGATCAAGCTCGCCGAGGTTCACCACGCCCTTACGTTCCGGCTCGAGCGGCCCTCGGATCGTCACGCGCACCTGATAGTGGTGGGGATGATCCGTCGCCGCCTTTCCGAACTCGGCCGCATTCCGGTCCGCGCTCCAATCGGCCCGCTGGATGCGGTGCGTCGCCGTAAACTCAACGATCCGTGTAAGATAGCTGATTGGCATCGTCAGAACACGCGCACGGCGCTCGCCTTGAACGAAAACACAACCGGACTGCCGGGCGCGAGCGCCAGCTCGCGCACCGCCTCTTCGGTGACCACGGCGATGAGCTCCACCCCCACGTCGGCCGTGACGTGGACGGCGCCGCCCCCGGGGCGCCGGCGGGTCAGGCCGGTCACCCGTCCCTGAAATGTGTTGCGCGCCGACGAGGCGAGCGGTTCGCGGCTGACGAAAATGTCGGTGGCGGGCACCGCGAGGATCGCGGGACCGGTCTTGTCGGTCATCGCGACGATTTCCACCGTCCCCACGCAGGCATGCTTCAGGTCGCCGCTCCCGGCGGCGATCAGCTCCACGCGAAACAGGTTCTCGGGCGTCACCGGTGAGAGCCGCCCGTCGGCCAGGGCGCGCACGTCGTCCGCCCAGCGGTACGCGTCTTCCAGCTGGTGGGACGCGAGGCAGACCGCGAGCGGCCGGCGGGCCCGCTCCTCGGCGAGCACGCGGTACAGGGTATGCGCCGCGGCGCGGTCGGCCGAGCTCGCGGGCTCGTCGAGCAGCAGCACGTCCGGCTCGACCGCGAGCGCCCGCGCCACAGCCAGGCGCTGCACCTCGCCGTCCGACAGCTCGTGCCGGCGGCGGCCGAGCAGGGGCGTGATGCCCAGTCGCGCGGCGACGTTCTCTACCCGTCTGTTCACCTCTGTGCGTCCGACGCCTCTGACCTGTAATCCGAACTCGATATTTTCGCGGGCTGTCGCGCGGAACAGGATCGGTCGCTGCTCGACGAGCGTCACGCGCCGGCGCGCGGCCCGGCTTGCGGTCACCACCGCTCCGTCGAGCAGGACTCGACCCTGGGTGGGACGCTCCAGCAGGGCGAGCAGCCGCAGCAGCGTGCTCTTGCCCGAGCCATTCGGTCCGACGACGGCGATGGCCGTACCCGGAGGAACGGCGAACCGCTCGAGCTGGAGCACGACGCGGCCGTCGTACTCGTGTCGCACGCCCACCAGCTCAAGCATGTCCGCGACCTTGGAGCGCCTGCAAGGCGACGTTCACGAGCAGGGCGAGGAGCAGGAGGATGAGGCCGAGCGCGAGCGCCAGGCCGAAGTCGCCCTGGCTCGTGTACAGGGCCACCGCGGTGGTGAGGGTACGGGTCTGGCCCCGGATGTTCCCACCCACGGTCATGGCGGAGCCGATCTCGGCGACCACGTGCCCGAACGCCGTCGTGATCACCGCCGCGAGCGCGAAGCGAGCCTCGCGCGCCACGGTCCACGCGGTGCGCCAGCGGCCGGCACCGAGCGTCTCGGCGGTGCGGCGGACGCGGGGATCCACCCCCTGCACGGCGGCGGCGGCGAGCGCGGCGGCGATCGGTAGGGCCAGGAGTACGTCGCCCAGCGCGATCGCCTGCCAGGTGTACAGCCACCCCACCACGCCCAGCGGGCCCCGGCGGGACAGCAGCCCGTACAGCAGCAGCCCCAGTACGACCGTGGGGAACGCGAGGGCGGTGTTCACGACGGTGAGGGCCGCGCGCCGACCCCAGAACGCGCGCGTCGCGAGCACGAACCCGAGCGGGATGCCGAGCCCGCACGCGAGCACGGTCGCGATGACGCCGATCTTGAGCGTGAGCAGGGCGATGCCGTACACCTCGGCGTCACCCGAAAAGAGCAGCGCGAGCGCGCGGCGGAATCCCTCCGCTAGAAAGTCCATCCCACGCCGATCGTGGCCCACGGGTGCGCCGTCCACTGGTTGAGAGGAGCCGCGGCCGGCAGCACGCTGGTGCCGTCGCTGGCCAACACCTTGTAGGAGAGCGGGTAACGCAGCTTCCAGAGCACCAGTCGGAGGTCGCCGCGCAGGGAAATCCGTCGCGTCGGATACCAGCGCAACCCGGCGTTGGGCGCGAGGGTGATCTTGGTGCCGAACTTGTAACCGCTCGTGTCGCGCGCCAGCTCGCTGCCGAACGCGACGCCGAGCGCCGCGCCGACGAACGGGGCGAGGCGCCGCCAGGTCTTGCGGCCCGTGAGCACGAGCTGGAGCCCGGCGTCGGCGAGCACCACGGGGTCGTTGAACGGGCCGGTCTTGCGCAGTGTCGAGTCCTTGGTGTAGTCCTGGACGAAGCGCGACGTGCGAGCGTAGGCAAGGCCGAGCGACGCACCCACCGCGCCGAACTGCACTTCGTAGCGCAGCCCGCCGGTCAGGCCGTCCGCCCGGCCGACGCCCACGTCCCCCCGGCTCCCGCCCAGGTGCCCGCCGCTCAGGGACCACACGGCGCCGCGGGGGATGTCGTGGTAGGGAGAGTGACCGGGGTCGTAGCCCACTTGGGCGGAAACCGCGTTCCACGACGCCAAGACGCCAAGCCACACGAGCGCGCCGGCTCGGACGACGGTGCGCGTTGACCTTGCAACGTGGCGTCGTGGCGTCATGCAACGGCCTTTCATCTAGTCCGTCTCCCTCAGATCCCGCCCCGTCATTTCGGGCGGCGGTTCGATGTCGAGCATGTGGAGCACGGTGGGGCCCACGTCGCACAGGGCCCCGCCGTGTCGCAGCGGCCCCGCGACGTCGTCACCCACAATAAGGAAGGGCACGGGATTCGTCGTGTGCGCCGTGTGCGGGCCGTTCGTGGTGGGATCGATCATCAGCTCGCAGTTGCCGTGGTCGGCGGTCACGAGCAGCGTCGCCCCGCGCCGCTCGGCGCTCTTGACGACGCGCGCGAGGCAGCGATCCACCGTCTCCACGGCCGCGACGGCCGCGCGTAGTACCCCTGAATGGCCCACCATGTCCCCGTTCGCGTAGTTGCAGAGAATGAAGTCGTGCTGACCCGCCTCGATCGCCTTGCAGAGCACGTCCGTCACGCCCGGCGCGCTCATTTCGGGCATCAGATCGTACGTGGCGACCTTCTGGGAGGGAACGAGCAGGCGCTCCTCCCCGGGGTACGGCGTCTCGAGGCCGCCGTTGAAGAAGTAGGTGACGTGGGCGTATTTCTCGGTCTCGGCGGTGCGAAACATCGTCTTGCCGCGCTGCGACAGCACCTGGGCCACGATCTCGGACAGCACCATCGGCCCGAAGGCGAGGGGAAAAGGGAAGGTCTCGTCGTACTGCGTCATCGTGACGAGGTCGAGCTTCGGACGCACGCCGGTGTCGAACCCGTCGAAGCCGTCCACCGCCAGCGCGCGCACGATCTGCCGCATGCGGTCGGCGCGGAAGTTGAAGCAGAACACGCCGTCGCCCGAGCGGAGGCGCGGCGTCCCGGCGATCACGCGCGGCTTGACGAACTCATCGGTCTCGCCCGCCTGGTAGGCGGCCCGGATCGCGCTCACGGCATCGGGCGCAGGCGTGCCCACGCCGTGCACCATCGCGTCGTACGCGATCTTGGTGCGATCCCACCGGTTGTCGCGGTCCATGGCGTAGTAGCGGCCGACGACGGTGGAGATTACCGAGCCCCGGGATCCGGGTCCCGGGTCCCGGGTCCCGAGGCGCTGGACTAGTTCCTCCATAAACCCCAGCCCGGACTGAGGCGGCGTATCGCGGCCGTCGAGCCAGGCGTGGATCGCCACGGGCAGCTCGTGGCGGTGACCGAGCGTTACGGCCGCGACGAGATGCTGGTCGAGGGCGTGGACGCCGCCCGAGCCGATGAGCCCGAGCAGATGTAGTGTGCCGCCCCGTTGCTTCACCCGGGCGCACAGCTCCGTCAGCGGGGGCAGGCGGAAGAACTCGCCCGACTCGATGGCCTGCGAGATGCGCACGATGTCCTGCGGCACCACCCGACCGGCCCCGAGGTTCAAGTGACCCACTTCGCTGTTGCCGATCTGACCGTCGGGAAGTCCCACCGGAAGCCCGGACGCGTTGAGAAGCGTGCGGGGTGCCTTGGCCCAGAGGCGATGCCAGGTTGGTGTCTCACCGAGCTCGACGGCATTGCCCTCGCGGCCGGGACGAAAGCCCCAGCCGTCGAGCACGATCAGGACGACCGGGGTGCGCGGCCCATGCCTCTTTGCCATATTGGAGGGGATGCAATCTAGCCGGGCCCTCCGCGCCCTTCCAGTTGTCCTCTGGCTCGCGCCCTGCCCCTCGCTCGCCGCCCAAGCGCGCCACCGCGTCACCACCGATGGGGCCTGGTTCTTCCAGGAGCCGGGCGGGAAGCGCCTGGCGCGCCTGGCGCGGGGCGCGATCGTCGTGGGCGGTGAGTCGCAGGACGACTGGCAGGGCGTGACGCTCGAAGGGTGGATCTTCGCGACCTCGGTCGGGGCGACGCCGCGCGCCGGGTACGATCTCGCCGTGAGCCGCGCGCCCGAGGAAAACCTGCGCTCCGCGCCGGCCGGGGCCCTGATCGCCAAGCTGCCGCAAGGATTCCTGCTCAACAAGGTGGCGGAGGGGACGTCCGGGAACTGGGTCCACGTGCTGCGCGCCGGCTGGGTTGAGAAAGCGGCGGTCGAAGCGGTGGCGCAGGTCGCCTCGCAGCCGGCCGCTTCCCCAGACTCGGACAGCCCAGGGGATACGAGCGCCAGTCCTTCCGCTCCCGTGGATCCGTCGCGCGTCGAATCGGCGCGCCGCACCGTCCTGTACCGCGCGCCCGAGGGCGCGCCGACGGGAACGCTGGCGCCGTCGGCGCCGCTGCGCGTGTTGGGCCGCTCGGGCGACTGGACGCGCGTCGAGCTCGAGGGGTGGGTGAAAAGCGCGGACCTGGAGATCGCCCCACCCGGTGTCCTGATGGGGATCACCGCGGCCGAGCTCCGCACCGAACCGCAGCGCTACGCGGGCCAGGTGCTCCGCTGGACGCTCCAGTTCATCGCCGAGCAGCGGGCGGACGAGTTGCGCCCCGAGATCCCGAACGGTGCCCGGTACTTCCTCGCCCGCGGGCCGCTGCCGGAGCACGGGTTCGTGTACGTGGTCGTCCCCGACGCGAAACGCGCCCAGCTCGAGAGCCTGTCGCCGCTCGCCACCATTCAGGTCACGGCGCGCGTGCGCACCGGCCGCACGCGGTTCCTCGGCAACCCGGTGCTCGACCTGATCAGTCTCGAGACCCTCCCATGAACGACATCCTGCGCGATCGGCTGCTGCGGAAGCTGGACACTCTTCCCGATGAAAAGGCCTACCAGGTGCTCGACTACGTCGAGTTCCTCGAGTCGAAGTACGCGGAGCGGCAGGCCGGGGCGCCGGCGTTCCAGCGGGCCGCGGAGACGCTGGAGGATACGCTGCGAGCCGGCCGCGTTCCGGTGACCATCATCAAGGGGACGATGGACGCGGTGGGCAAGGCGGGTCGGCTGCTCGAGAAGATGGCCGCGGCCGGCAAAGCGGCGGTGGAGGAGGCGTCGAAAAAGCCCGCCGACAAAGCGAAGGTTGAGGAAACCCCACCGGGCCAGTAACTTTCGCCATGGGAACCTTCCGTCCCAACGCCGCGCTCACTTTCGACGACGTGCTGCTCGTGCCGCGGCACTCGAGCGTGCATCCGCGCAACGTCGATACCCGCTCCCGCTTCACGCGCCGGCTCTCGCTCCACATTCCTCTCGTTGCCGCGGCGATGGACACCGTCACCGAGTCGGAGATGGCGATTGCAATGGCGCGCGAGGGCGGGATCGGCGTGATCCACAAGAACATGCCGGTGGACCGCCAGGCCGCCGAGGTGGACCGGGTGAAGCGGAGCGAGTCGGGGATGATCCTCCACCCCATCACGCTCGGCCCCGACCGCCCGTTGCGCGAGGCCGTGCACCTGATGCAGCGGTTCCGCATCTCCGGTGTGCCCATCGTGGACGACGCGGGCCGTCTGGTCGGCATCATCACCAACCGCGACCTGCAATTCGAGCGCCAGCTCGACCGCCCGATCCGCGACGCCATGACGAAGGACCGCCTGGTGACCGCGCCCGTGGGTACGACGCTCGACGAAGCCGAGAAGACGCTCGCGAAGCACCGCATCGAGAAGCTCCCGGTCGTGGACGAGCGCGGCGTGCTGAAGGGGCTCATCACCATCAAGGACATCTTCAAGCGCCGCCAGTTCCCCAACGCCACTAAAGATCAGCACGGCCGCCTGTG
>Ga0209239_1001066_pt1 | contig 16148 bp, 17 predicted proteins | sample GraSoi013_2_20cm_FD_185824 | JGI IMG/M metagenome (GOLD analysis project Ga0209239, IMG submission 185824) | Grasslands soil microbial communities from the Angelo Coastal Reserve, California, USA - Sample 10_02_2013_2_20cm (SPAdes) (version 2) | ecosystem: Environmental > Terrestrial > Soil >...
CAAGATCGGTCGCCCATGCCGACAGACGATCGTATCGACCTTCCGCCCAGCGATAATCAATCGCTACATTCTGGCCCTCGACAAAGCCGCTCTCCCCGAGGCCTCGGCGGAACGCCGCCACTATTTCTGGCTCGGGCGACACACTGCTGAGATAGCCGACCACCGGCATCGCCGGCTGCTGCGCCCACGTCGCTAGCGGCCATGCGGCCGCGCCGCCGAGCACCATGATGAAGTGGCGTCGTCTCATATCGAACATGGGGCTTCCTCCCGCAGGAGTGACCACCAGCAACCGACGAAGCAGTCGGCGTCGATTTGCGCACTTTCAGCTTACCACCCAGCGAAAGGCAGGTCCTTGGCCAGACCTGAATTGTTCTGAATCGCTGGCACAGCCCGACCCGTCAGGCGGCAATAGCCTCAAAACCGGTAACGCTCAGAGCGAACAAAACTCATTTCTGATGCGGTGTGCCGATATACGGAAACTCCATGAGAATGTCGGTGTGCGGTTTCAAACCGCTGGGAGGGCATTCGCCCTTGGTGAGGAACGCGAGGCGATAATCGATCACGTCGTCAGTGAAGACGCGGCCGTTGGGATACTGCGCAGGTTTCGACGGATCGAAACTCAGCACGTCGGGCAGTGTACCCTCCTTGTCGATCGCGGCAATCGCTTCTTCGCGCGAGTAATTTCCTGTGTGGCCCATCAGATGCACGAACTGATCGAGCCAGCGCTTGCGATCGTTCACCGGCTCGCTGGCGTTGTATTCCAACTTCGTGTCGTCGGTGTTGAAAAAGCTGCTGACACTCGGATGGCCCGCGCGATCGACGTGGAGCAGCTTGCCGTCCTGCCGCACGCTGCATCGTCCCCAGATGTGTATTTTCGGCTTTGGGGCCAGTTCGCTCGTCGGCAGTTCGACCACCATCGAGAACACGTTGGCTTCGGTATTCGAATCCACGCCGGTCCACGGTGACTTGCCGCTCAGGTGAGGCTCGGTGAAATTGCGCTTGCCCCTGATGTCGAACAGATTCTTGATGCCGTCGAAATCGAAAAAGAAAGCGTCGCTGCGACTGCCGGCGAAGAATGTGTAGTGGCCCGCCTTGACGAGGTTGGGCTTGCGGACGAATGAGACTTCTGCATCGGCGACGATCTTGTTCCCGACGGCTTCGACCGAGCGCGACTGCGCGCCTTTGGCCAAAAACACGTTGAAAGTCTGCTTGCCGTTTTGCGGCTTCGAAAACACGTAGCTAAGCGCGACGTCCGTCAGCAAATCACCGTCGTTGTCGATGTTGAGCCGGTAGATGGCGTCGGGATGAAGCGCGTCAGCATTTGGATTTGCATTGAGGATGATCACGGTTCTCGACCGGTCGGCGGGCGACTGGAACGCGTAGAGATCGCACAGGTCGAGTCTTTGGTCGCCGAGCGGCGGGCCGAGGCTTAGGCCGGTAAAGTGGTTCGACATTTTTTCTTCCTTTTTGCAATCGCGAGTGGGGAGCTGTCGTTCGGCAGGATAGTAACAAACCGTAGATTTAATGTCGCCCCGCTATCGGCACTACCCATCATGGATGCTTCTGTTCAGCCTCCGTTCAGATGTGGCGTGACACGCTATATTTCTTATGAGGACCACATCGAAATTCCTGGCAGCTGCCGCTGTCATGATCTCGATGGCGACAACCGAAGCCCATCCCGGACAGTTGGGTGGCTATCGTCATGCCTCGCCGAGCGGCTACGTTCGCTGGACTCAGCGCAGGGGCGCACCGCGCTTCTACAACATGCCGCAGCAGCCCGATCTTGGAGCCGCGATAGCCGGCGCATTGGCAGGCGCAGCCCTGCAGTTGATCCCTCGGGCAACGGAAGCTCTGATCGCGAAGCTGCCTCCCGCAGAGTCGGCGCAGCTATCGACGGCACCGCCGGTTGCCGTAGCACAACCGGACGGTTCGCCACCGAGCAGTGACGTCCTGGACGATATCGAAGGTAATTCGCGGGACATTACGCGGCAGGAGGTAGAGGCGGCGTTGGTCGATTGGTGCGCAAGCCACGGCGACGCCCCCCTGTGTGTCAAATTACAGGTTAACCCGCCCCGTCCAGGAGCATCTGATCCTAGCTACGCGCCACCGTCCCAACCCTATTATCGCAGCTACAGTGAGCCTGGAGGGCGCCGATACTATCGGCCTGGCCGATACCCGACCTGGAATGGATGCCAGCAGGGCTGGACTGTGCAGGACGGTCTCTGCAAGCCCTACCGGGGCTACTAACTGTGCGCGTAGCCCGGGTGGAGCCATAAGCGCGTTCACGCGCGTCCGTAGCCCGTCGACGACGGGCGTGAACGCCCTTGAGGACGCGCTATGGCGACACCGGGCGATCCCGCCACGGAGGCCAGCTCACGGGCTTTGCTCAACCGTGCTGGTAACCGAAGCGCTGTTCGTTGATGTTGATGTGGACTGTTCTAAGCCTGCCCGGCTGATGCCCAGGATATTGTGAGCCGGAACGGGGCGTTGAAAACCCTTCAAGACGAGGTCTCCGGCCGGTTCGACTTCGATGTGCGCCTCTACCTTGGACAAGACTCGCGGCGCAATGAGAATTTGCTTGTCCTTTGCTTCTCCACAAAGGCGTGCTGCCATATTGCACGCTGGACCTATGGCACCGTAATCGAGCCGTTGCTCGAAGCCGATCGTGCCGATGGTGACGTACCCGCCCGCGATGCCCGCTCCAAAGCCAAGCTCGTGACCACGCTTGCGCCAGCTCAATGACAAGGCGGTTAGCGATTCGCGCATGGCGAGCGCCATGCGGATCGCCTGCAGTTCGTGGTTCTCAACCGGCATGGGAGCGTTGAATAGCACCATCATTCCATCGCCGGCGATGTGCTCAATCGTTCCATCGTACTCGACGACGAGGCGACCAAGTTCAGCGTGGTATTGGCGCAATACGCTCATGACCTCCTCTGGCTCCGCCGTTTCGGTGAAGCCGGTGAAGCCGCGCAGATCAACGTACACCACCGTAATCTCGGCGCGACGCGTCTTGAGCGGATCGTCCGTCTCTCCGGACATGATCAGGTCACTGATTTTCGGAGAGAGAAATCGCGTAAGCCTGGAATAGCGCCCGATCAGAGATACCTGCTCGGCAACCCGCGATTCGAGGGTTGTATTCCATTCGGCAAGTTGTGCCGCTTGTTCCTCGACTTGTCGGTTCTTGTCCTGGATCTCGGCATAAAGGCCTTCGAGTACTCGGTTCTTCTCGATCACCAGCTTGTTCGCTTCCTCGGTTCGCTGCTTTGCCTCGACAAGCTCCCGTTCAGCCTGCTTTTGCTCCGTGATGTCGGTCATCACCGTGACGGCGCCGCCAGCCGCGGCCCGACGGCGGCGAATGCGAAGCCATCGCCCGTCCGGCGTGTGGTCCTCAAAACTCCTGCCCGACGGATTGCGTAGACTCTCGACGCGTTCGGCGACCAGGACATCCACATCACCTGTGCCGTAATAGCCGTTGACAGCCAGATATCGCAGGAAATCGGGATAGAAACGGCCGGCCTGCAGTAACTCCCGCGGTGCCCCGTACATGTCTTTGAAGCGTTCGTTGCAGACGACGATGTTGAGATCCTCGTCAGTGTAAACCAGCGCGCCCGGCATGTTGTCGAGCGCCACATGGAGCTGAGCCTCTTTCTCTGCCAAACTCTGTTCAGCCTGCTTTTGCTCGGTGATGTCGGTCATCACCGTGACGGCGCCGCCAGCCGCGGCCCGACGGCGGCGAATGCGAAGCCATCGCCCGTCCGGCGTGCGGTCCTCAAAGCTCCTGCCCGACGGATTGCGTAGACTCTCGACGCGTTCGGCGACCTGGACATCCACATCACCTGTGCCGTAATAGCCGTTGACAGCCAGGTATCGCAGGAAATCGGGATAAGGACGTCCCGGCTGAAGCAAATCCGGCGGCGCGTCGTACATCTCTTTGAAACGGTCATTGCAGAAGACGACGTTGAGTTCTTTATCCGTGTAGACGAGCGCGCCGGGCATGTTGCCGAGCGCCACACGGAGCTGCGCCTCCTTCTTCGCCAGATCCTGTTCAGCCTGCTTTTGATCGGTGATGTCCGTCATCACCGTGACCGTGCCGCCGCCCGCGGCGCGACGACGGACGATGCGATACCACCGACCGTCCGGGGCATGGTCCTCAAAGCTCCTGCCGGACGGGTTCCGCAAACTGTCGACGCGCCGGGCTACAAGTGCGTCGACGTCGCCCTCCCCGTAGTAGCCGTGTTCGGCTAGATAGCGCAGAAAGTCAGAATAAGGACGGCCAGCTTGAAGCAGCTCCTCCGGCACCCGGTACATCTCTTTAAAGCGATCATTGCAGATGACGATATTAAGATCTTCATCCGTATAGACGAGGGCGCCGGGCATATTATCGAGCGCCACCTGGAGCTGAACGTCTGCCCCGTAGGCTCGATGATCCTCCAGGGTCACATCTTGTGGCCGCGCCATGAAGCACCTCATGGAAGATGGTCAGGGCAATTACCCCTGCCGGGCGAGAGAGTCCCCCTCCCAAACACCGGCAAGGCGACGCTCACTCCGCCTTGATGTTCGCCGCCTTGATGATCGGCCACCATTTTTCGATCTCGGCCTTGTGGAAGGCGGCGAGCCCCTCCGAGGTCTGCTGCTCGCGCGAAGCAACATCGAGGCCGAGATCGGCAAAGCGCCCGCGCACGGCCGGATCGGCGAGGGCCTGCACCATGGCGCCGTTGAGCTTGCCGACGATGTCTTTCGGCGTGCGCTTGGGCGCGAAGAAGCCGAACCAGCCCGACATGTAGAGGCCGGGTACGCCGCCCTCGTCCGAGGTCGGAATGTCGGGCATGGTCGAGGAGCGCTGCGGGGACAGATTGGCGATCGCCTTGATTGTTCCGGCGCGCACCTGCGGCAGCGCGGCCGCGCCTTGCACCACCAGTAGATCGACTTGGCCGGACAGGAGATCGGTCATCGCGGGACCGGCGCCGCGATAGGGGATGAACTGGACCTGCGTACCGGTGAGCTGCTGCAGCAGGATGCCGGACACCTGCGCCGCCGCGTTCTGGTTGACGAACGTGGCCTTGCCGGGATTGGCCTTCAGCCAGGCGACCAGCGTTTTGAGGTCATCCGCCGGCAGCGCCTTCTTGCCGACCAGGAGCTGCGGATTGACGGAGATCAGGCCGATCGGCTCGAAGTCATTCTGCAGGTCGTAAGTGAGGGGATAGATCACGCTGCCGACATGGGTGTCCCACTGGCCGATGTCGATGGTGTAGCCGTCGGGTGCGGCGCGCGCGACGCGGCCGACGGCGATGCTCCCGCCAGCGCCGCCGACGTTCTCAATGATGACCGGCTGGCCGAGCGGCGCCCGCATGCGCTCGGCCAATATCCGCGCCGCCACGTCGGTCGAGCCGCCGGGCGGGAACGGCACCACCAGCGTAATGGAACGCGACGGATAGGGCTGCGCCTGCGCGAATTGGAGATGCTGCGCTCGTGTTTCGTTTGCCGCGAATGCGGCGGGCACGCTGCCAGCAGCGGTGAGCGCGGCCCCATTTTGCAGAAAACGGCGGCGAGTTGCGGACCCCACCATGACCGATCTCCTTGTACCGCAGCTGCGCACCTAACATGCGCGTCCGCTAGCACGATGTTCTGTATCGCCGTTGCGGTGCTGGTAGCTGATCCTATTTCGGTACGTCCGATTTACCAACGCTATACTGGATTTCCGTGTCCACCTCGAGCGTGCCCGCTTTAGGGTGAGTTCTAGCCGTTGTCCGCAGGACCCCTTCAATTCCCTCCAACTTTCCTGTTCCACCGGTAATGTATCCAACCGTGTTGGAAAGGAAGTCGTCAAATCCGATCCTATGGGCGATGACAGACGCGAAGGAAAAGAACCTATCGCCATTTTCCATCAAGTACTCGCTGTAGAGACTGCCATGGCCATTGTCCTCAGTGTAGTCAGCCAAGCCGCGTGTCCATATTTCCTTGATCGCCAATCCATTTACTATGGGCGGATTAGTGGGAAAGGTGCGGCGGACCTCGTAAATGCGCACTTGATGGCCGGGCATGTCCGGCACATCGATCGAGTACTGTTTTGTATATTTGGAATTTTCTCCAGAAGCGTGGAAAAACACGCGTTGTCTTTGTTGCGCGACCGCATCGCCTATTGGCGAGGCTACCACCAACCACATCAGCGCTGCGCTTTTGAGAATGAGCGAAGTTGGCCCGTTCATTATGTTTGCTCTGCCCCCACGCTCGCGATCCACGCAATTTGACTAATCCTCCTAGTACACGCTCCGAAGGTCGGCCCGATAAATCGTCGCCTTCGCTGCGGTAGGCGCAGCCCACTCATGTACAGCGGCCCATGAGTTGATTGCTACGAAGGCCGCGATCACAATAACGATCGAGAAGATCAAAGCGAGTTTCGGCGCCATGGCTTCCCCCTCTGGCTTCAGATTTCTGGACTCACTTCTACAGGACACGCAGGGTTGCTCTGTGTTGGCCGTCACATTTTTGTCGAATAGTCGAAAGCTATCGATATCGATCCCTCGAGCGCCGCGACGGTGTTGCCGGGCGCCGCCCGTGTCTGCCCTGACCAACAGCAACGCCGCGAAGGGGGAGCCGAACGAGCTGATCAAGCCCTATCCCATGCGGATCGGTTCTCGGTTTCGATGAAGCGATCGGATATGATCGGCGCCTCTACATGCAATTCGGCGGGAGATCGTGATGCCGGACGAGACGCGCGCGAAAGCGGAAGTGAAAATGTACTCGGACTTCAAGAGTCCGTATGCCTACTTGGCGTTCGATCCCGGCATGGCGCTCGGCGAGCGTTTCGATGTGCGCGTGCGATGGATTCCGTTCCAGCTGCGAGTCAAGGGCAAAGGCGAGCGCAGCGTCTATTCCGAGTACAAGGTCAAATATTCCTATATGGACGCGCGGCGCTGGGCGAAACCGCGCGGTCTGTGGATCCGCGGCCCGTTGAAGATCTATGACACCACTCCTGCGGCGATCGGCGGCTTGTTTGCCGAGACGCAGGGCCGGTTGCTCGAGTTCGGCCGCCTCGCCTTCAAGAAATTCTTTCTGCGCGAGTTCGAAGCGGATCAGCCGGAAGCCGTGGCGCGGCTGATTGCGGAGCTGGGCCTGTCCGACCAAGATTATTTCGACTATCTCGCCGGGGAGGGCCGCGCGGCCTACGAACGCGCGCAGCAAGAGGCGGCCGCGGACCACGTGTTCGGCGTGCCGTTCTTCGTGTTCGCGGGCGAGCCGTTCTGGGGTTACGACCGGCTGGCGCTGCTCGAAGCGCGGCTGGAGGAGGCTGGCCTCGCCATCGACCGCAAGGTCACGGCAGCCTGAGCGGCATGGGGCGCGGGCCGCCGGCGCGGCGGCGGCCGCGGCGGACTTTTTCCGATCAACGCAGCGAGAAGGCCATGCGTGCCAAATTGCCGATGCTCACGGGCTATCGCGTGCTCGACATCACCCAGTTCGTCGCCGGCCCGACCTGCACGCGGATCATGGCCGAGCTGGGCGCCGAGGTCGTCAAGCTGGAGCTCGCGCCCTACGGCGACCGCGGCCGCGCCTCCGGCGACAAGCCGCGCGATGCCAAATTCAAGGCGAGCTCGCAAAGCACGTACTTTTTCCAGCACAATCACTCGAAGAAAAGCCTGGCCGTCGATATCAAGCAGGCGCGCGGCCGTGAGCTCGTCCGCGCGCTCGTGCCGAAGGTCGACGTGCTGGTTGAGAACTTCGCCCCCGGCGTGATGGCGCGGATGGGCCTCGGCTATGACGAATTGCGCGCCATTCATCCCGCGCTCATCATGTGCTCGATCTCGTTGGCCGGGCAGACCGGGCCGCTCAGTGGAAAGCCCGGCTTCGACTACATGGGCGCGGCCTATGCGGGCATCACCGCGCAGGTCGGGGAAGCCGATCGCGGCCCGGCGCAATTCGCAACCGCAATCGGCGACCACGCGACGGGCGTGACGGCGGCGATGGCCATCGGCTTTGCGCTCCTCCACCGCGAGCGGACCGGCGAAGGGCAATACATCGAGTGCTCGCTCGTCGATACCTACTTCAACATGCACGAAGTGAACGTTCCGAAATCGTCGCTGCGCGGAGCATCGTTTGCGCCCAAGCGCGCGGGCTCGCTGCATCCGGACGGCGGGCCCACCGGCGTGTTCCGCTACCGGGACGACGAGTTCATCGCCATCATGGTGATGCCGTATCAGTGGAGCCAGATGATCAAGGCGATGAACATGCCGCAATTGGCCGATGACCCGCGCTTCAACACGCCGCGAGCAAGACGCGACAACAATGCGGCGCTCAAGTCCATCATCGAGGGCTGGCTCGGCGGTTTTGCGAGCCGCGACGCCGCGGTTGTGGCGCTGGAAGCGCAGCGCGTGCCCTGCGCGCCGGTTCTGAGCCTGCACGAGGCCATGGCACATCCGCATTTGTGCGCGCGCGGAACCGTGCGGCGGGTGAGCGACGAAACGATCGGCGCGTTCGACATCCCCGGGCTGCCGGTGAAATTTTCCCGCTGGGCGGAGCGCAGCGAACTCGCCGCCGACCGTCTCGGCGAGCATAACGAAGCGGTGCTGCGCGAGTTGCTGGCCTTGAGCGATCAAGAGATTGCCGGCCTTTACGCCGACAAGGTCATCCTTCGCGATCCACTTCTCGATCCACCAGAACGTCGGCCATGAGCCTGATGTGGGATCCGAGAGATTCTGCGACCTGAGTGCAGCCGAAGACCTATGCCGAGCGACCCTCGAGGATCTCGCGCAACTTCGCCGCTAGCTCGTACGCCTCATACGGTTTGCTCAGCAGTTGATGTCCGGCCAAGCCTTCGGCGAAGTACTCAGACCCCGGATAGCCCGATGTGTATAGAACCTTTAGTTCTGGTCGCAGTCGCCGCGCCTCGGCCGCCAGCTGCGGCCCATGCATTCCGCCCGGCATGACGACATCGGTGAACAGGAGATCGATCGGCGTGTCGTGACGGAGGATCTCCAGCGCATCCAGCCCGTCACGGGCCGGTACCACCCGATACCCTAGGCTTTCGATCAAGCTTTGAACGGACATAAGCACGAGTTCGTCGTCCTCGACCATCAGGATGGTCTCGTCGCCATGCGAAGGAACTTCCATCGCCTTCACCGTCGAGGAGAGGGATACCGGGCGTAAAGTTTTGCAAACGATAGCACAAAACGGGCAGCGGGACATGCATTGCGGCGACTCCAGTTCTGGCTCGTCCGCTTGGGATCAATCGCGTCGACGAAAGCAGCCAGCGGCTCCGCCCGATGTCCGCTTTGCCTCCAATAGCGTCCGAATTTCCGCAGCGGAGGGAATTGACGCGAAGTCCAGAAGCGGACATCGGAACGTCGGCGAAGTGCACGACATCTCAGTGCGCAAGACCTATACCGATGGCGTGCTCAGGATGCGACCGACCGGTTACGCAGGCGCTCAATGTCCGGCCATGCGTGCGCACTTCGGGACAGCGCCGCCGAGTGGTGCCAGTAATGACCAGCAGTTCGAACTACCGCCGTTACTCCATGCGCCTTCGCGTCTCCCAGTATTCCGGTGCACCGTAGTGACGATGTGTCCGAGTCTCCCACTCGCGGTCTTGCCAGGAATCGTCACTGAATTCCGGCGCGTCTTTTAATTGTTTCTCCGTAATATTGGTGCGAAATCCGCCGAGCGACTTATCGTAGGTCAGAGCGGCCCACGGGATGGGATAGTGGCTATGACCGAGACCCATGAACCCGCCAAAACTCATGACGGCGTAGGCCACACGTCCGGACACCTTGTCGATGATGAGGTGATCGATCTCACCGATGTGCTTGCCGTCCGGTCCGTAGACCTCGGTCCCCTGGACGTCTTCACTCGAAATGCATTGATGGTTTGGATGAGCAGTTGCGCGTGCCATGGCGTTCCTCCTTCAAGGTGTTTGCCTTTTCAATTCGATCACGATGGGAATGTTCCCGAACGGCCACGATGGGAATGTTCCCGGACGGCGTCTGTGCGAGTTGAACACACGGGTGTTGTGCATATCCGTGGAACATCGTTCCGGTGCGTCTCCGTATTCGACGAACGTCGTAGCGCGCACGCCTCCACTCCGCTTGCAGCGGCACTGCCCCTTTATTTTGGCGGATGCCGCCGATTCGTTCACATTGGCGATCTCGCTACGAGGCCGATCTAATGTCGATCGTGACCCGGCTGGTCAGCTCGACAAACGCCTTCGGTGTCGCCGTCGGCTCCTCCTTCGTCGCCACGCTGCGGCTGCCGCGCAGCACGAACCGACGTGTATTATTTATTTCGAACACTGCGAGCGTCTGTACGGTAGCCGACCGAAAAAATCTCGCAGCTTGATACATAAAAGCGGCGATGAGCGGAACGCTTTCTGAGAAAGCACGTTCGCGTAGCGGTGAGTCCGGCAGAGTCCGGACCTCATACACAACACTAGCTCAATCGGAGGAATGTAAAATGACGGCCATGATGGAACTATCCCCTATGACCGAACTGACCGCAGGTGAGCTTGACGCGGTGGCGGGCGGCCAGGCGCACGCTATTGCGACGGGACTCGTCGCGTCGGTGCCGCCATTGGCGACATCGTTGTATCGGCGATCAACAATAACAACGTGACGCTGACCAACATCGCGAACAACAACGACGTCAACGTTGGTGTCGGAGCTGCGGTTGCGATCCTCGGCGGCGCCGGCGCGTTCGGCGTTCTGAAGAAGCTCTAAACTCGGCGCGCTAGGTCGCGTTAACTGCTGAGCTCTTCGGCAGCTTTTAGCGGGAGAGCTTGGCAGTCTTCTCGCGGCCATCGCTGCGCATAATGGTCTAACCGGCTCGTGAAGGGGCGTCTCTTGGACGCACCCTAACGTCGAGCTGCGCGCGCTGTGAGCGCGGGGGCCGGTCTATGCGAAGGAGAAATACCGATTTCATTTTGGAAGGTACCGCGTGTCCAAGCGTGCCCTGTTCCGGCAAGAAGCTCTCGACTTCCAGCTCCAGCACAAGCAGTGGGGGCATGTGGCGCTGTTGCAACCCCCTTCGACTAAACTTCTCACCTGGCTGATTGCGGCTGCGATTGCGCTCATCCTGCTCTTTGTATGGTTTGCGCAATACGCGCGGAAGGAGACCGTTGCCGGCTATCTCGTGCCAAGCGCGGGGACGGCAAAAATCTTCGTTCCGCAAAAAGGTTTCGTGAAGCAGCTGCACGTTCGAGAAGGAGAGGACGTCGAGGAAGGACAACCGCTACTCACCATTTCCACCGAGCAGATCGCCACCGGCGGTGAAGACGTTAACAATACAATCTTGGACGCACTGACTCTACAGCGCGACTTTATCAAACGGCAAATCACCGCCGAGGAGCGCCGCGGCACAACCGAACGCGACCGCTTGAACGCGTTGATCCAGGGTATTGGCGCCGAGACCTCTCATCTTGAATCGCAGACGGCGCTTCAAACGGAACGGCTGAAACTGTCCGAAGGCTTCGTCGCATCGGCCATGCAATTGACCGCGAAAGGCGCGATGACCGATTTGGAATTCAAGCGGCGTGAGCAGGCCGTGCTTGAGCAGAAGCAGAACCTCAGCGCGCTTCACCAGCAGACGGCGGCGCGACGAAATCAACTCACGGAGACCCGCTATACTCTCGAGCAGCTACCGGTCGTGCTTGAAGATAAACTCCAGTCTCTGCGCAATGACCTGTCTGCGGTGGAGCAGCGCATCGCGGAAGTAAACGGCCGGCGTGCTTACGTTATCCGTGCGCCGACGGCGGGCCGCGTGGCAACGCTACAAGCTACCGAAGGGCAAGCCGCTGATCCAAGGCATTTGCAGCTTGAGATCGTTCCCCGCGACAGCAGCCTGCAAGCCGAGTTGTTCTTTCCGACTCGCGCGTTTGGATTCGTCCATCCCGGTCAGGAGATCCGAATCCTGTACGATGCTTTTCCGTACCAGAAGTTTGGTACGTATCGCGGTAGCATCATCAAAGTCTCCCGGACGATTCTGACCGGCAACGATACCGTCGGCCCGATCTCTCTCAAAGAACCGGCCTATCGGGTGACCGCAGCTTTGGAGCGTCCGGACATCGACGCGTACGGGCAGAGAATTCCGTTACAGCCGCAAATGCTTCTTAGGGCCGACGTCATTCTCGAGCGACGTTCTCTCATGAGCTGGCTCCTCGATCCGCTGTTGAGCGCGAGGATGTAGCCGGATGCGAGGCCTTCTGAACTTCACCGGCCGGAGGCGCCTGCCGGTTATCACCCAGACGGAGGCCTCGGAATGTGGGCTCGCCTGTCTCGCCATGATCGCCTCGTATCATGGCCACCGAACGGATCTCGGCACCCTGCGGCGACGATACCCGGTATCGTTGCAGTTTGCTTGTCGGCCACTGCGAATCGAGTTGGGACATCTCGCACGGCTGCACCTCCCGGCTATCCTGCATTGGGATATGAATCATTTTGTCGTGCTGAAGGCAGTGACGAGAAAGGGCATTGTCATCCACGATCCTGCCTCTGGCGAGAGACGTCTTTCTAGAGAGGAAGCCTCGAAGCATCTCACTGGAGTAGCGCTGGAACTCACTCCGACTGACGAATTCTCGTCGCGGGACGACCGTATTCGGCTGCCATTTTCGATCTTCTGGGGCCGCGTGAGCGGGAGCGCGCATGCCCTGGTGGAGATCTTCGTCCTCTCTGCAATTCTCGAAATTCTCCTCCTTGCGGCTCCATTCTACATGCAGCTCACGGTGGATGAGGTCATCGCCCGCGGCGACCGGGACCTGTTGCTCATTCTCGCAATCGGTTTCGCATTGCTCATGGCGATCCAAATCGCGTCCACTGCAATCCGCTCGTTTATTGTCCTAATTCTTCAAAATACTCTCAGCTTCCAGATCGGCGCGCGATTATTCCATCATCTCCTGCACCTTCCGATGTCCTTTTTCGAGAAGAGGCACATCGGCGACATTCTTTCGCGCTTCGGCTCCATCGAGCCGATTCGCAACATGCTCGCCGAGGGAATGATCGTCGGCTTCATCGATGGGCTTATGGCCGTATTGACCCTGGCGATGATGTTTGCGTACAGCGCGCAGCTCAGTTTCGTGGCGCTATTTGCTGTCGTTCTTTACGCCGCGGTTCGGCTCGCTCTCTTCCGCGTGCTCTGGCGGCGTAATGAAACGGTCATCCAGAGCAAGGCGCAGGAAAATTCCAACTTCATCGAGACCGTTCGTGCGGTGCAGAGCCTGAAACTGCTCAATCGTGAGGAGGAACGCGAGGGCCAGTGGCTCAATCGTTATGCAGATTTCGTCAATGCGAATGTGCGGCTCGGGCGCGCCAAGATAAGCTTCAAGACCATCAATGATACGATCTTCGGATTTGAAAACATCATCATCATCTACCTCGCGGCACGTCTCGCGCTCGATAATGTGATGACAATCGGAATGATCTTCGCCTTCATCAGCTATAAGACACAGTTTGTGGATCGCGCGGTGATGCTGGTGGAGAAAGTCCTGGACTACCGCATCCTCGGCTTGCATCTCGAACGACTTGCCGACATTGCGCTGACGTCCCTGGAACGTGGTCACAACCAGCCGCTGTCATATTCGCGGCCTATCCAAGGCGGGATCGAACTCCGCGATGTGTGCTTTCGCTATGCAGACACCGAACCATTCGTTCTCGAAAATATCAGCCTAAGCATGGCGCCCGGTCAGTTCATTACCATCATGGGTCCGTCGGGCTGCGGCAAGACCACACTCATGAAGATCATGCTCGGACTACTCGAACCCACGAGCGGCGAGCTTCGCATCGATGGCGTTCCGCTCGCGCTGGTCGGATGTCGCGCATATCGAGAGCATGTCGGCGCTGTGATGCAAGAGGACCAACTGTTGTCGGGGTCCATCGCCGACAATATTTGTTGTCTTGATGCATCATTCGACGAGCAATGGATGATCGAATGCGCCCAGATTGCCGGCATCCACGACGAGATCATGGCGATGCCGATGACCTACAACAGCCTGATCGGAGATATGGGCAGCTCGCTCTCCAGTGGCCAGAAGCAGCGCGTGCTGCTCGCGCGCGCCCTTTACCGTCGTCCCAAGATTCTATTTTTGGATGAAGGCACAGCCCATCTCGACGTCGAAAAGGAGCGCGAAATCAATTCGAGGCTTCGGCGGCTCAAGATGACTCGAATCAGCGTGGCGCACCGGCCAGAGATCACGAGCGGCGCAGACCGGGTGCTGCGCATCGGAGGCACGGTCGCAATCCCGCCCGAGCAGGTCACCGCCAGGACCTAGAGGAAGGCAAGAAATCGACAGGCGGCCGTGACATCGGCCGCCAACTTACAAGTTTCGCAAGTCCGAGTTGGCACGAAGCGGACCTACCGAGACGTCTGCTATTTGTCCGCTTGGGATCAATCTCGACACTTTTGGCCGAGGCGACCATTCATGTCCGCCATGCCTCCAATAGCGACTAAGGCGGTGAGTCGCAGCGAAACGATGTGCGGGGAAGCGGCATATGCGCCGCACCTCTATTCGATCACCGCGTCGGTGCGGGCGATGAGGGTCGGCGGGATGGCGACCCCGAGCGCTGCTGAAATATCGTCCCTCGCGGCGGTAGAATGTTACGCGGATGGAAAACGGGGGGCGGTGGGTTAACTGACAACCGCGTCCTCCCGGTGCCGGGCCGCCGGGCGGCCCGTCGCGCGTGACGCCAAGACGCTCGTCACATACGCGCATTTCGTGCACTCGTAGGCGACTAGGCCCGGTTGGCGCCCCATCGGTGCGATCGTCACGATTTTCGGCATCCGCATCCCGCACCGAGGGCAGGGGAGGACGTCATCGTGTTCATGGGTCGGTGCGGCAAACTGCATCAACGACCCAACGCATCGGCATAGCCATCGTTCCATTATTTGCATTTATTGGTACTTGCAAAAAATGAGTAAGCGACTATACTGTGGTCAAACCCTAACTTATGGGGCTTTTATCATGACGAGCAATGGATCCGGTGGCCTGGCCAGGGAAGAGCGCCTACAAATTATGCTGTCTCCCGAGGAGCTTACCGCAGTCGACAGTTTCCGATTCGAGCATCGAATGCCCAGCCGAGCTGCGGCAGTACGCGAACTCTTCCGCCTCGGCCTTACGGTCGCGGGACAGGTCGTCGACAACGCGGGGATAAAGTCGAGCGAATACGGCGTGCTCAAAGCACCGAAAAAGCGCAACAAAGCACAGATGACGACTAGGCAGTCGAGTTAGCCAGTGGCGGATTGCGTTGCGCCTTTTTTTGGATACAGCCTGAGTAACTATCGACAACGGCTCGCCCCGACAGGCGTCGGTAACTGAGAGACCAATCGCGCTCCCGCCTGTCCGAAGGGAGCGCTATGCCGTTCATCCCATTCTTTACCGACCAAAACTTCGACGCCGAGACCAGGCGTGTCCTCGGTGTCGCCCTCGAACTTGTTAGCCTCGCTCTGCGGATCGGAGACTGCGACGAGGACGTCAAAGTGTCACTGACGGAATGGCCGACGAACACTCCAGGAAAAGGATGCTAAGGACGGCGGCGGACTATGAGGAACTGGCGAGGCGCGCCGAAAAGCGGGTGAAGATAGGGCCCGAAAATCTCAACTCAGTTTGATTGTGGCAGGGCTTGACGGCCGGGTATTAATTCGCAGGGAACGGGCGCATGATCGGTCTTATGACCACGTATCAGCCGGCAACGCTGCACTCCGATTCGATTGCGCGACCGGCCTGCGAAGAGTGCGGAACAAAGGTACGGCTTTTCGGTATAGAGCCCGAGCGTCCCGGCTTTGAACTGTGGTCTTTCGAGTGCCCTAAGTGCCATCATATTCTGGTCCAGGTCGGGAAAGCCGCTGAAGGTCCATGATGGCCGACAGCCGCCGCAAACGCCCCCGCTGGATCAGGAACGAGTCAGCGGCTTGGATTTGCCATCGCCGCCACAATTCAAACTGACCCACTATCCTACGCCGGCCTTGTGCAGGCGGTTGGACTTCAACAAACTGATCCCAAGTGCAGCCTCGCTCTAACGAGCGATGACGGGGATGTGGGATGGCCAACCGCGATTTGCGCGACTGGATCGAGGGCGTGCGCGCCGCGGGCGAGCTGAAAATCATCACCGGCGCCGAGCCGAAGGAGGAGATCGGCGGCATCGTCGACATCTATATGCGCAAGATGGGCAATCCCG
>Ga0209239_1001068_pt1 | contig 16137 bp, 16 predicted proteins | sample GraSoi013_2_20cm_FD_185824 | JGI IMG/M metagenome (GOLD analysis project Ga0209239, IMG submission 185824) | Grasslands soil microbial communities from the Angelo Coastal Reserve, California, USA - Sample 10_02_2013_2_20cm (SPAdes) (version 2) | ecosystem: Environmental > Terrestrial > Soil >...
GGCCGCCTCACGTGTTGGACAAGAAATTTCTGCCCGCGTTAGTGGTCACGAGCTTTGCCTTTGCCAGCGACTCTCGTTTGCAACGCTACATGTCCATTAGATCCGAGAGACTTTGAAGCCGCTCGAGTGCGAACGAGCTGCGCGTACTTAGTGTTTTCGAAGTACCGATCCTCATCGGAGTGCACCAGGTGCCAATGGAGATATCCAAAATGACGCCAGGCGTCCAGAATCATTCCGCTATCAAACGGATGTCCCTTCGCCGTAATCACCAGACAGTTGTTCTCGCGCCATGTGCCGGCGTACGCTTCGCCCCAGTGAAGCTCGAGAGTTTTAAGTGTCAGCGCGTCAAGCGTAACAAGCAGGTCCGCCGTCCACTGGTAACAGTACCCGCGCTTCCTGAACCCGTGATAGACGAGAAAATTGTTAAAGATTGGCGTGCCAAACATTTGGTACTGGCGCCTGAGCCGACCCGCAGTCGCGTAGACGCATTCTGCCAAAAGCGTCGCTTCCTTCGGATCCACTCTGGGTGAAAGTGCAGCGAGTTGGCTGGCCAACGCTTGCGCCTTGGCTAAATCATTCTTAGGCACTTGGAATGAAGAGGATGGTTGTTGTTCGGCCGATGCCCACGGCAGACCGATAGCAAGCATCGCGAGCGCGATAGCAAATCGTATGATCGGCCGCATTTCCGACGCAGCCGCGCATGTCAATAAGCTCATTGAGCCTGCAATCTGGCTATAAAATCTCGTGCCACAAGCGACATACTCGTTTCGTCTAATCACGACCGTATGTTTGTATTGCTGGGACGGTTTGAAATCGCGCGACGCGAACTGAGACATTTGCCTGGCCTCGATTTCCGCGTAATTCTGAGAACTTTCGTATGCCCGATCGAGCCTATCTTCATTCGATTGATCCTGAGCTTGTCCCTGGTGCGCGCAACGCGATCGATGTTTGTCTTCGATTGAAACCGCAGGAGAGGATCACGATTGTCACGGACACTGTCACGCGCGAGATAGCCGCGGCCCTGCAAAGAGAAGTAGAGCGCATTGGTTCGGATTACAGCTTGTTCGTACTCGAGCACCACGCCCGGCGGCCGCTCAAGTTCATGCCGGAAACAATCCTCGAAGATCTGGCGTGCTCGCAGGTTTCCATTCTCGCAGTGCAAGGCCAGCCGGGCGAACTCGGCGCGCGCACGGAAGTAACGGCGGTCGTGAACCATCATCGGATCCGGCACGCCCACATGGTGAACATCAATCGCCAGATCATGTTCGAAGGGATGCGCGCTGATTTTTGCGCAGTCGATGAACTTAGCCAGCGTTTGGTCGACCGCGCGCGCCAGGTGGACCGCATCACCTGCAAGACACCAATGGGTACCGAATTTGAGGCGGAACTTTCGCCAAACCTCAAATGGCTTAAGACCAGCGGGATCATTACGCCTGACAAATGGGGCAACCTGCCCGGCGGCGAAATTTTTACTACCCCCATGAACACCAATGGCGTGTTCGTGGTAGATGGCGTCGTGGGGGATTACTTATGTGAGCGCTTCGGTGATTTGGAATCAAACCCACTCACCATTGAGGTGGAAAACAATCGGATCCGAGCGCTGCGCTCCGAGAACAAGGATTTGCGCGACGAATTTCGCGCTTACACCAGCACCGACGAAAACAGTAATCGTGTAGGCGAATTTGCCATCGGCACAAACATCGCCTGCACTCATGTCATCGGCCACATTTTGCAGGACGAAAAAGTTCCCGGCGTTCACATCGCTTTTGGTCATCCTTACGCCGAACACACCGGGGCGAACTGGGCTTCCAAAACACACATCGACTGTGTGGGCCGCGATTTCGATGTCTGGTTCAATGGCGAGCAGGTGATGCGGGCGGGAAGATTTTTGATATAGTGCGGTCATGATTGCTGACGTTCGCAGACGCCTTGAGCGCGTGCCATTCGTGCCATTTATCATCCGAACGTCGGACGGGCATGAGTACTCAGTGGCCACAGTCGATCATGCCAAGATTTCTCCACGTGGCCATCGCGTGGTTGTGTTCACCGACGAGGATGCAACTGCAATCCTTGGCCCCCTCCATATCAACAGCATCATCGACTCGCAGCCGGACGGCGAGTAATCCGTAGCGGATCGTTACCGTGGATCCGCAACTTCGCGCCGCTTTCAACGCTGAATTTACCCCGGGAAAATACGCGGCGCTGGTGCGCTGCGTGAACGAAACGGAGAAGTGGCCGGCGGATTTCCGGATCTCAGAGACACCGATCTTCCTGACCCGCGAATTCACCGACGAAGTCACGCGCGCGGCGAACGAGATTATCGCTCTCACGCGCACGCCCGAATTTGCGAAGCACGCGACATCATCAGTTCCGAAAGGACTGGCGGTGCCGAATGAATCGGAGCATCCGAATTTTCACGTGGTCGATTTCGCAATTTGCGCCGAAGGGGACCGACTCGTCCCGCGTTTGATTGAGCTACAGGCATTTCCAAGCCTGTTTGGTTTTCAGCTCCTGCTTTTGCATTGCGTGCGCAAGGCGTATGCGGTGATCCCACGAAATTGGACGTCAGCATTCGGTGGAATCAAAGACGAAGCATATCTCAATTTATTACGGCGCACGATCATCGCCGATTCGGCTCCGGAGAATGTAATCCTTCTGGAGATCGAGCCGGAAAGACAAAAAACGCGTGTCGATTTCGCGGCGACGGAAACACTGCTTGGTATTCGCCCGGTTTGCGTGACCAAAATCAAGAGACGTGGCCGCCAATTGTTCTATGACCGCGATTGGCGCGAAGTGCGGATCGAGCGAATCTATAATCGCGTAATCTTTGACGAACTGATTCGTCGACCCGATCTGAATCTACCGTTTCGGTTTCAGGATGATCTGGATGTCACATGGGTCGGTCATCCCAATTGGTATTTTCGGATCAGCAAGCATTCATTGCCGTTTCTAAAGACTGAGCACACTTCACCAACATTCTTTGCCAACGAATTTCCCGATCACGAAAAAATCGACCATTATGTTTTAAAACCGCTTTATTCATTCGCCGGGCACGGTGTGGATATGGAGCCAACGCGCGAGAAAGTCGCCGCCTTGGAGAACCCGCACGAATGGATTTTGCAGAAGAAAATCGAGTATGCGCCGTTTGTGCCGACAGTCGATGGTCAGAAATCCAAAGCCGAGATACGGATGATGTTTGTATGGCCGGAGCACGACCGCGATCCAACCTTGGTCAATAATCTTGTGAGAATGAGTCAGGGCAAAATGATGGGCGTCGATTTCAACATCGACAAGACCTGGGTGGGCGCTAGCATCGCCCTGCACGAATCCAAACGGAGTTAAAAGCGTTGAAGAGTTAGAACTGTTGCAAGGCTTAAAAACGATCGGCACCTTTGCCCATTGTAACGTTGTAACCTTCTTTTTACCTTTTAGCTCGGTTCGGTTGAAACCGTCGCTTCGCCCGCGCCCTGCTCGAGCGCTTGCTCTACCGCCCGCCAAGGGAGCATCGCGCATTTTACTCGCTGCGGAAATTTTCGGACGCCCTGCATCACGCGAAGATCGCCCAATGCTTTTGACGCATCGTTCGTTTCGTCCGTCACCAGATCATGAAATGCGCGCAGCATTCCCATCACTTCCTCGCGACTCTTCTTTTTCAATTTCATCGTCATCAATGATGCGGATGCCTGACTGATCGCGCACCCGTGTCCCGTGAACTTGATGTCCTCCAAGCCTCCGTCCGGATCGAATTTTACAGCGAGATGAATTTCATCGCCGCACGCTGGATTATCGCCGTGCACCAGCACCGCCGCGTCAGGCAGCTCGCCGAAATTCCGCGGCCGGCGCGAATGATCTAGGATCACTTCCTGATAAAGCTCTTCGATTTCCATGAAAGTACCTGTTTAGCGTTTTGGATCCCATCGCACACGCTATCTGTCATGTTGAGCGGAGCGAAACATCTCTGGCTGGCCTTTGGCGCGCTGGCCGAGCGGATGATCAGAGATTCTTCGCAATGCTCAGAATGACAGCAAGGCACCGACATCATTTAAAGAAACGCGCCGCCGCGTGAAGAATTTCAATCATTCGATCGATCTCCTCCATCATGTTGTAAAAATAAAAGCTCGCGCGAGTTGTCCCCGAAACGCCAAACCGGCGCATCAGCGGCTGGTTGCAATGATGTCCGCCCCGCATGGCCAACCCGTACTGGTCCGCGAACGTCGTCAGATCGTGCGGATGCGCAGCCTCCATAACAAACCCAACCAGAGCGCCGCGCTCTTCCTTTGGACCAAACACACGAATTCCCGGCAATTCCTTGATACGCTCAGCCGCGTACCGTGCAAGCTGCGAATCGTGTTCGAAAATCGCCGGGCGCCCGATGTGCTCGATGTAATCAATTGCGGCTGCGAGTCCGATCGCGCCTGCAATATTAGGCGTGCCGGCTTCGAACCGGTGCGGCGCTTTCTTAAACGCGCTCTTCTCGACGGTGACGCTCACAATCATTTCGCCTCCACCGTGCCACGGTGGGGTGGAATCGAGGACCTCAGCGCGCCCATAGAGCACGCCGATGCCAGTCGGTCCACACATTTTGTGTCCGGAAAACGCCAGGAAATCGCAGCCCAGTTCGCGCACATCGATAGGCATATGCCCCGCGCTTTGCGCCGCATCCACCAGCGTGAGCGCGCCCACCGCATGCGCTTTCGCGCAGAGTTCAGCCACTGGATTGATTGTGCCTAGGGAGTTTGAAATGTGGGTAAAGGCAAAAAGCTTCACCTCGGGCGTGAGCAATGAAGGAAGCTGATCGAGATCGAGAGTCCCATCATCTAGCACCGGCACAAAGCGAAGCCGGGCTCCGATTCGTTCAGCCAACAATTGCCACGGCACCACATTGCTGTGGTGCTCCATAACTGTGAGAAGGATTACGTCTCCTTCGCGAATAAATTTCCCGCCCCAAGCCTGGGCCACGAGATTTATGCTCTCGGTAGTACCGCGCGTGAAAATAATTTCCTCTGCGTTCGCCGCGCCGATGTATTCCGCGACGCGTTGCCGCGCTTTTTCGTAAGCCTCTGTCGCGCGTGAGCTCAGAGTGTGCAGTCCGCGATGCACATTCGCGTTGTCGTGCTCATAAAAATTCCGAAGGGCTTCGATCACCGGGCGCGGTTTTTGCGAAGTCGCAGCACTATCAAAATAAATCAAAGCATGCCCGTGCGCCTGTTCGTGAAGAATTGGGAAATCTTCGCGACGGGCGTTCCAATCTACAGTGCCGACAGCAACCTTGTGCACACCATAATCTGCTACACGTGGCGCCGCGCGCCACTTTATTCAGACGCGATCATCACGCACAAGCAGAGGATTATTTGCGACCGACGCGCTTCGTCGCGTCCGGACGAGATTGTAGGGCGTTTCTGTGAAACGCCGTCTTTGAGACTCGGCGTCTGGCACAGACGCCCTACAAAACATTACTGATCGCTGGCGACAGTTTGCGGCGCAGGTTTGTTCAGTTCGACCTTGTCGTTCACCTTTTGAATCTGAGCGTCATGCTCTTTCAAACGCGCTGTGACAGCTTCCATTTGTTGAGCGATCGTTGATTTTAGTTGGGCGATCGTTGCTTGCTGTTCCTCGATTTTGCGATGCGCTTTGAGAAATTCATTCAGCAACATCGCGTTCACCGCTTCGTAGCGGACGCTGTAGACCCTGCCCTCCCCGTCCCGAACGACAAGATCAGGATCCACCTTTTCTAGTCCTCGGCCACGAGGCCGAACTGTAGAATACGATCGGGGTCAATTTCTTTCTTGTAACGAAAACTTACCGGTTTCAGCCCAAGGATCGCTTCGCTCGCTTTGTCCATTGGTGCACCTCTTGCAACGGTTGTCGCGTAGATGCCTTCTCCGGTGTTTCCGGATCGAAGTTCTCGAAAAATTCTAATCTGCGGTTTAGCGATCTTGGTTTGTACATATGGGTTTTCATAATTGGGGTAGTTTGTTCTGGGATTCATTGCTCTCCTCCGAGATTTGCCGGGCGAAGTTCTCGAAAATCTTTCCGAGTTGGAAAAATTCTGGGAGGGAACTTGGTTCATGGGAGGTTGCTTTGTTAAGAAAATATCCAAGCGAATGCCGTTGCCGGTCTGCTGCGCAAATCTTGCCAAAAACTGTGCAGGTCTTGTTCAGTCACGTCGTTGCGGCTCTACCTGTTTTTTCTTTTCATCATTCTCCTCCGAGATTTGCCGGGCGAAGTTCTCGAAAAAATTCCAATCCGCGGTTTACTGATCGTTGACGACCGTTTGCGGCGCAGGTGTTCAGTTGCACCTTGTCGCTCGCGTCAGAGCGATAATTGCCCGCGGCAAGACTAGTTCTGGGGTTCGGATGTTTTGGGGGTTGCGAAGCAAAGTTCTCGAGAAGTTCGCGAGTCTGCCAGTCCCCCCCGGGACGGTGTCAATACTATTTTTTTTACGAAGCAGAAAAATTATTAAACCGCAGATTTCGCGAATTTCGCAAATACAGCCAGATTGAGGATTCGAGACAGGGCGGTTGCGCTGCCACCGCGGACGTTTAACTTTGTGGCATGATCGATTGGACTGCATGCACAGCGGTGGAGCGTTCCGCAGATACCCTGAGCGGGGCTTGGCGATTCAAAAACACGCGGGTGCCGGTGAAAGCGCTTTTTGAGAATCTGGAGTCCGGGGCGACAGTCGATCAGTTCCTCGAGTGGTTTCCCGGCGTGAACCGTGAACAGGTGCTCGCAGTACTTGCTTTCGCGGAAGAAAGTTTGGCCGTTACCTAGCCCCCTTGCGTATTCTCTTCGATCAAGGAACGCCGGTTCCTCTGCGCAATTATTTCGGCGCACACAAGGTCGTAACTGCGGCAGAGATGGGCTGGTCTAGACTTTCGAACGGCGAATTGCTGGATGCTGCTGAGAAGGAGTTCGACGTGCTCATCACAACGGATCAGGCATTGCGGACTCAGCAAAATCTGTCGGGCCGTAAGCTCGCGGTGCTGATTTACCTTTTGCGAGCTGGCCGAGACTCAAGCCGAACGCACAAACGATTGTCTCGCATGTTACAGCGTTGAGAGCAGGCGAGTATGCAGAACTTCATCTTTAGATAGACGCGGCGGATCCGGTCCCCTACCACTTATTTCAATTCTGCGTTCACGTCGGCGAAGGCGTTGACGGCAAATTCCAGATCCTCGCGAGAATGTGCGGCGGAGACTTGTGTGCGGACGCGCGCGGTGCCGTGCGGCACGACTGGGTAGAAAAAGCCAATCACGTAAACGCCTTTCTCCAACATGCGCGCCGCGAACTTTTGCGATTTCGCTGCGTCGCCAATCATGATCGGGACGATCGGATGCACCCCGGTTTTGATAGTGAGGCCCCGTTCAGTCAATGCAGCGCGAAAATATTTTGTGTTTTCTTCGAGCTTGTCACGGAGTTCGGTCGATGCACTTAGAAGTTCCAGCGCTTTCAACGAGGCGGCAACGACGGGCGGTGCGATGCTGTTGGAAAACAAATAGGGCCGCGATCGTTGCCTCAAAAGATCGACAATCTCCTTGCGTCCGCTGGTAAACCCGCCGCTGGCGCCGCCGAGCGCTTTGCCAAGCGTCCCCGTGATGATGTCGATCTTGCCCATCACACCCCGATATTCGTGTGTGCCGCGCCCGGTCTCACCGAGAAAACCGGTGGCATGGGCGTCGTCAATCATCGTGAGCGCATTGTATTTTTCCGCGAGATCGCAGATCGCTGCGAGATTCGCGATGGTGCCGTCCATCGAAAAACAGCCGTCGGTGGCGATCAATCGGAAACGCGCATCTTGTGCGGCGCGTAATTGCGCTTCGAGATCGGCCATGTCGGTGTGCTTGTAACGAAACCGTTGCGCTTTGCACAACCGGATACCGTCAATGATGCTGGCGTGATTCAATTCATCACTAATCACAGCATCTTTCTCGCTGAGCAGCGTTTCAAAAAGACCGCCGTTGGCATCGAAGCATGACGGATAAAGGAGTGTTTCTTCTGTCCTCAGAAATTTCGTTAGCGCCGCCTCCAGCTCCTTGTGAATGTCCTGCGTCCCGCAAATAAAACGCACGCTCGCCATTCCAAAGCCGTGCGTCTCGAGCGCTTCCTTTGCAGCGGCGATGAGCGCGGGATGATCGGCGAGGCCAAGATAGTTGTTGGCGCACATGTTGAGCACGCGCTTGCCGCCGGTAATAGAAATGCGCGCGTTTTGCGGACTTGTGATGACTCGCTCGGTTTTGAAAAGACCTTGCGATTTAATTTCTTCCAGTGTGTGAGAAACCTGATTTTCGAATTCTGCGACCATAGATGAGCGATAACTAAAATGACGAAGCAAGAATGTCGAATGACGAAGTGGAATGCGTGAAGTTCGTTCGAAGCTGGCTCTTCCGTAAGGAGCGAGTAAAAAATCCTTGCGTGAATTGTGAATAACTGTTAATAACTTCACCGGCGATCACCTTGACCTACGCCCAGCGACGTAACCTCGCCTTAGCCGTTCTCGCGGCGTTCATCGCCATTGTTTTCCTCAGCGGCTGCGGCACCACTCAACGAGCGTTGCCAGCATACGAGCGTCCGTTGGCGAAAACAGGTTTTCAAAATGTTCGCACCACGGCGTACACGCACACCGAATCCGACCATCGGGAATACAGCAATCACAATGCGCTCGGCGGCGAATTACATGCGGCGGGTCCGCCGGTTCATCGAACTGAAGCAGTGCCACGTGCGACCCTGGCGTATGAAGCTCCCCGCGCTATCCCGGTGGACAAGACCGGTTCCTATTCGCCACAACTGCAACCGTTCTCAATGGAAGAAACGCGAACGGTCACGCGTACGACAAAACGCACGACGAAAACAACCCGCAGCGCGAAGCGCGCCGTCGCGGTCTCCAGACCGCCGCAGATCGGCAGCGCCGCGGCTGATTGGTCACGCTGGCCGGCGGGCACGGTGTTTCGCCTGCTTTCCACAGGACAAAATTACCGCGTCGAAGATTACGGTTGGGCGCTTTCCGGGCGCAACACGATTGACCTTTACATGGCGAACCAACGCGAGATGAATTCCTGGGGCGCCCGTCAGGAGACCATCGAAGTGCTGAAATGGGGCGATCCGCAGGAAAGCTTGCAGTTCCTTCGATCGCACCAGAATTACAGACACATTAAGCGAATGGTCTTCGAGCTCGAAGGCCGCGACAAAGAAGCGGCCGCGCTGCGGTGATTAGCGATAAACGTCTTTGCGGTGCCCGATTGCGCCCACCCGAACGAGGCGTGCAGCGCGATTGACTGTGAAAAGAATTCGGTAATCGCCGACGCGAACTCGATAGCCGTCCCTTGCTTTTAGCTTTTTGACTCCGTGTGGAAACGGGTCGTCTTCCATCGCACGCAGAGCGCTGGCAACACGCTCGCGCGCCTGAAGCGGAAGGGCGGCCAGCTCTTTTTCGGCTGGACGTTGGACTTCAACTGTCCAACTCACAAATTCAGGTCGCGTAGGACATCTTCAAGCGGTCGGCCCGGTTCCTCACGCCGGGCCTCAAGTAGAAGGCTATCCTGCAAATCCTTGCGCAGCTCCTGATCTGATACGAGAAACTCAATGACGCGATCGCGCTCCTCGGATGAAAGAGCTTTGATCTCGGCGATGACTTCAGCTGCACTCATCTATCGACCTTAGCGCGATTTGCGGTAGCAAACAATCAACGTCAGCCCGGGACTCCTCGACTTCGCTCGGAATGACATCAATCGAATGACGCCATAGCGTGATTCGTGGTTGGTGTTTCATGGCTCGCTCCAGTCGAGTACGATCTTGCCGGAGTTGCCGGATTTCATCAGCTCGATCGCTTCCTTGAATTGCGTGTAAGGGAAGTGGTGTGTGATGACCGGTGAAATATCGAGGCCGCTTTGGATCATGGCAGTCATTTTGTACCAGGTTTCATACATCTCGCGGCCGTAAATTCCTTTTAATGTCAGCGCGCTGAACACCACCGTGTTCCAGTCGATGGCGGCGCTGCCAGGCATGATGCCGAGCAACGCGATCTTGCCGCCGTGAAACATGTTCGGCAAAATGTCGGCAAACGCTTTCGGATTACCGGACATTTCCAATGCGACATCAAAACCTTCTTTCATCCCGAGCTTTTCCATCGCGTCGGTCACTTTCTCGGTGCGCACATCTAGCGCGAGGTCGGCTCCCATTTTGCAGGTGAGATCGAGACGATACGGATTCACATCTGTGATAACGACGTGACGCGCGCCGGCTCTTTTACAAATCGGAATGGCCATGCAACCGATCGGCCCCGCGCCAGTGATGAGCACATCTTCGCCGACCAGATCGAACGACAGCGCAGTGTGAACGGCGTTGCCCAGCGGATCGAAACACGAAAGCACCTCGAGCGGAATCGACGGATCGGCGTGCCAACAGTTGTCCTGTGGAATCGCCACGAATTCAGCCCACGCGCCGGGCCGATTCACGCCCACGCCCTGCGTGTTTGGGCAAAGATGCCGCCGCCCGGCCAGGCAATTCCGACAATGTCCACAGGTGATGTGTCCCTCGCCCACTACGAGATCGCCGCGCGCGAAGCCTTTCACGTGATCGCCGACAGCATCAACGACGCCGACAAACTCGTGGCCGATCGTCATCGGCACAGGGATCGTCTTCTGCGCCCAAGCGTCCCAGTTATAGATGTGCACGTCAGTGCCACAGATCGATGCTTTCAACACGCGGATGAGCACGTCGTCGTCGCTAACTTTTGGAACTGGAACTTCCTCGAGCCAGAGACCGGGCTCGGGTTTGGCTTTCACAACGGCCTTCATTGTCTTCAACACGAGTGGAAATTATCCAAAGTTTTCACAGATTCACACAGATTCCTCGGCACGATTTCGAAATTTAATCTCCAGAGAATCTGCGTCCCAGGTGCAATGCTTCAACTGGGATCACCGATCCCAGCTACAACCGGTCAATTAGCCTGAACTCGTGCCGACGATGCGCACGAACTTATGTCTTGCCCCGAGAACGCTTTTAGTCTTATTCTCATTGACAGTGTGAAAACAGTGGGGGATCCGCTGCGCGAAGCGGAAAGTCGCGATGAATTATTCGCCTCGACGCGTTGGACGATGGTCCTCGGAGCGGGCGATTCAGCGACGGCTTCCGCTGACGCAGTCAGTGCGCTGTCGGAACTGTGCCAAATCTATTGGCGCCCGTTGTACGCCTTCTTACGCAAGCAAGGATATGGACCAGAGGATGCGCAGGATTTGGCTCAGGGCTTTTTCGCCGACTTGATCAAGACTCGCACATACGCGCGCGCCGACCGAGAGAAGGGGCGGTTTCGTTCTTTTCTTCTTGGCGCCTTGAAACATTTCATCGCGGATGTCCGCGATCGCGGACAGGCGTTGAAACGTGGCGGCGGAATGATCCTGGTGAACTTGGACGACAAGGCAATTGCCGAGGCGGAGGCGCAAATTGCGCGAGCAACGAATTGGCAAGCCGACTACGTTTATGACCGCGAGTGGGCGGCGTGCCTTTTGCGGCAAGCACTGGATCGCCTTGCGCAAGAGTGCGCGCTGGCTGGCAAAGGGGAGCTTTTTAGTTACTTGAAGCCGTATCTTGCGGCCACAGAAGAATCGGTGATCCCATACGAAGAGATGGCGCGGCGATCACAGCGACCAGTCGCGACGCTGCGCAGCGATGTAGCCCGACTGCGGAAGCGTTATCGCTTAATTTTGCGTGAGGAAGTGGGCGGTACGGTCATAGAAACCGCGGAAGTGGACGACGAACTGCGGCACTTGTGTCGCGTGTTGGTCGTAACTTAGCCCAAACAAATGCAAGCCTCTGCTCAGGAAATTTCAACGTGCCCGGTCTGCGGCGGCGCGCTCGAGGAAACATCCGGTGGCGGACTTGGCTGCATGGTTTGTTTATTGCGCGTCGGGATCAGGGGCGAAGACCCCGCAGGCGCGGGACAGGATTCAACCCTGAACGCTTTCGGGGGCGACGAGGGCTTCGGAGTTTATGAAATCGAACGCCTTCCGGACGGAAGTCTTTACGAGCTTGGGCGCGGAGCGATGGGCGTGACGTATCGTGCCGTTGACGCGTCGCTCCAGCGCAAGGCTGCCCTGAAAATCATTAAGATCGGCATCGCCGGGCGACGCGCCGAGGCCCACGAACGTTTTATGCGCGAAGCCCGCATGGCCGCCGCGCTGCGACACGAGAACATCGCCACCGTATTCCAATTCGGAATTCGCGAGGAGACAGGGCAATGCTTCTACGCGATGGAATTGATCGAGGGCGAGACGCTTGAGGAACGCGTTCGTCGCACGGGGCCATTGAATGTCCGCACTACCATTGACATCGCCCAGCAGGTCACCGCTGCATTGGGCGCGGCGGAAAAGCGCGGATTGATTCACCGCGATTTGAAGCCGGCAAATTTGATGCTCGTCTCGCCCGAGCGCGAAATGGCGCCCAGCACGGCGACACAGCGCCGTGGCTTCAACGCCGCGCTCGTTGCTGCAGCCGCCTCGCTGCGTCGAGGCCCCGATCGAAAGGATGAGAAAGTCACCGTCAAGATAATCGACTTCGGTTTGGCCAAGACCCTTAATACTCAAGCCGATCCGATGTCGCTGAGCCAAGGCGGATTTGTCGGTACGCCGGCATTCGCCAGCCCGGAACAATTTGAGCATTCCGCGCTCGACGCGCGCTCCGACATCTACTCGCTGGGCGTCACGCTGTGGTTCGCGCTCACAGGAAAAACGCCATTTGGCGGCCGCAGCGTCGAGGAAATTCGCCGCGCCCAGCAGTCAAATGCACTCGCAATCAAACAACTGAAAGCAATGCACGTTCCGTCGCGCATGCGGTCGCTGCTCAAATCGATGCTCGCACTCGAGCCGGCGGCCCGACCCGGCACACAAGAGTTAGCAGTGCGGCTGCGACATTGCTCCGCGCAAGCAAGCGCCCTTCGACCCGCCCGTGTCGCCCTCGCAACGGCCGTGATCGCGATCCTCGGCGCGTCTGCATTTCTCGTTTTTCATTCGGTACGCACCCAAAATTCAGCTTCGAATCCCGCAGCGCCGGGGAAAAGCATTGCAGTGCTCCCATTTGAAAACCTCAGCCCCGATCCCGATAACGCTTATCTTGCAGAAGGCGTGCAGGACCAAATTCTAACCGACATGACCCGCATCGCTGATCTGAAGGTGATCGGACGCACTTCGGTGATGCAATACAAGAGCGGAGCCGCGCGCAATCTGCACGAGATCGGAAAGCAACTCGGGGTGGCCCATTTAGTGGAAGGAAGTGTGCAGCGCTCCGGCAATCGCGTGCGCGTCAACGCGCAGTTAGTCCATGCGCCCACCGAGCGACGTTTATGGGGCCACACTTATGACGGCGATCTGGCGGACTTTTTCACAATACAAAGTCGGATCGCAATGGCGATTGCCGATGAGCTTCATGCGAAACTCTCGCAATATGAGAAGAGCGAAATCGAGCGCCCCGCAACGAAGGACTTGACCGCCTTCGATCTGTACACCCGCGCCAAGAAGCTTGTCTTAACGCCCATGTTGAACACTAGCGCGAGACGGGATTGGCTGCAGGCCGTCGATCTGCTCAGCCAGTCGGTCGTGCGTGATCCATCGTTTTTCCAAGGATATTGCCAACTCGTCTTTACTCATGACGCGCTTTATTTCTTTGGTCACGACCACACGCCAGCGCGCCTGGCCCTGGCGGAAGCAGCCCTTCAAGCGGCCTTTCGCCTCCGTCCGGAGGCAGGCGAAACGCACCTCGCACGCGCGTGGAATCTCTACTGGGGATACCTCGATTATGACGGTGCTCTGGATGAGGTGGAAGTTGCCCGCCAAACTTTGCCAAATGATCCGCAAATATTGTATCTTACCGGTCTCATCCAGAGGCGTCAGGGGCAGTGGGAAGAATCCATCCGGACCCTTGAGCGCGCCGCTGACCATGACCCGCACAATTTTGAGATCCTCCAACAGCTTGCAGTAAATTACGCGGCTCTTGAACGCTATGCTGAACAACAACTCTGGTTAGGCCGCATCCTGGCTTTGAAACCCGACGACGCTGGTACGAAAGTAATACTTGCGGCCGTCGATTTTGAGCGGCGAGCCGATACCCAGCAGTTGCATCAAACGATCGATTCAGTTCGCGCTACAAATCCTGCTGCGGCGCCAGACATCGCTGATTGGTGGCTCCAATGTGCACTAGCCGAACGCGACGCCGCTGCGGCAAAAGATGCCGTGGTCGCAGCCGGCGAGAATCCAATCAATCTGGGAAACGATGTTTTTTCTAATCATCTATTTGTACTAGGTGTTATCGCCCAAATGGCGAAGAATGATGACGTAGCGCGGTCGGCTTTCACTGCGGCGCGCGCGGAGCAGGAGAAAATCGTCCAGGCTCAACCAAATTTCGGCCCGCCGTGGTGCGTGCTGGGTCTAATCGATGCCGCTCTTGGGCGCAAGGAAGAAGCGCTGCTCGAAGGGTTGCGCGCGGTTGAGCTTCTGCCCGTGAAAGAAGATGCGATCAGGGGTCCGGCGATGATCAAGTATTTGGCGATGATCGCTGCCTGGGTTGGCGACAAAGATCTCGCATGCAAACAACTGGCCATCGCCGTCGTTCCTCCAAGCCCCGTTAGCTATGGTCAGTTGAAACTGCTCCCGTTTTGGGATCCGTTGCGCGGCGACCCGCGTTTCGAACAAATCGTCGCCTCCCTCGCGCCGAAGGGGAACTTAACCACGAATAGACACTAATGAACACTAATTTTCCCTAATCGTTTCTGCATTCTTAATTCGTGTGAATTCGTATTGAGCTGTAGCCGGGATCGGTGATCGCGGCCGGGATCTTAAGATTCCGCTACTCATCCGTGCCGCCCGTTCCTGCAACACCGAAGCCCCAACGAAGACGCGTTTCCTTCCAGGAGAAGAGCAAAAAAATGCCTCTCGCTGGAGGCAAGTAGAGTCTCACCTGAGTTCCTTTCCCTCTGTTGTGGCCAATGTTTTCAAGTCCTATCCCCACAGAAGTTCGTTTCGGCTGGCAGCCTGCGCTCCCCTATCCGTCATATCCGCGCCACTTGTCGCGCCGGAGCCTTGGCATAGGCGGATCATTTTCTGTTTAGAATCAATGATTTCAGGTTTCTAGGTTACTCGAATCGCAGCCTGGACAGAATGAACAGAATAAACAAAATGGATTTTTGAGACTCAGAAAGAGGGCCTCCGATTCTGTTCATTTTGTTAATTCTGTCAGATCTTCGGGGTACTCAATGTTTCGCCCGAAATCAGTCGCCCGCGAGCGACCGCTCCCCATATCCGTGATAGCCGCGCCACCTGTCGCGCCGGAGCGTTGCGCGGAGGCGGATCTGTGGCCTGCCACGCTGAAGCCTCTTGACTCGCTTAGCTCTACGCGAAGGACGGTCGGCGGAGCGGGTCTCTCCGCTTAACGATTCAACGGTTTCAACGATTTCGAAAAATTTTTTGCCACGCCGGGCAAAATTTTCCGAAGGAATAGGTAACGGTCGGAAATGAGTTCTCGAGAGAGCCGCCTTCGCGAAGGCTACGGCGAGCCAGCGGAAATCAGAGAAGACCAAAACAATAGAACAATAGAAAAAAGAAAATTAAGCTTATGAAAAATCGCAGCAGTCTCACATTATTTACAACCATGCTGTCCGTGGTTGCCTGCTTTGGGCTTTTGCCACAAGTGCGAGCAGGATTACCCGCAGAGATACCTGGGAATCCGGACGGGTGCTATCCGGCGTTCAACACGGCGGAAGGGTGCAACGCCCTCTTTAACGTCACCGGTGGCATAGGAGACACAGGGCTTGGTTGGTTTTCGCTCTTTATAGTCGGCGACGGCAGCTTCAACACCGGTGTGGGCGCTGGTGCACTGGCCATCAACAGTCCAGTCGCGGGAGTCGGGGCGAATGATAATACCGCTGTTGGCACTGCAGCGATGTTGCTCAACGTAAATGGCTCGGACAACGTGGCCGTTGGAATCAACGCGCTTCTCGGCAATAATGGCGCTGAGGTACAAACCGGCTCATTCAACAATGCTATCGGCTCCTTTGCGATGCATAGAAACTTCGACGGAAATTTCAATAACGTCGTTGGCCGTAGAGCGCTCTTCAGCAATATCACCGGCGACGGAAATAATGCGTTGGGT
>Ga0209239_1001071_pt1 | contig 16107 bp, 10 predicted proteins | sample GraSoi013_2_20cm_FD_185824 | JGI IMG/M metagenome (GOLD analysis project Ga0209239, IMG submission 185824) | Grasslands soil microbial communities from the Angelo Coastal Reserve, California, USA - Sample 10_02_2013_2_20cm (SPAdes) (version 2) | ecosystem: Environmental > Terrestrial > Soil >...
AGACCGTCGCCGTGCCCCCGTGGCCGAGCTCCCGGTCGATCGCGTAACGATCGGCCAGGGCGCCGCGCAGGCGGGCGAGCAGCTCAGCCATCGGATTCCGATCCCACGATCCTCAGGAGACCAACCCGACCTTCTTGAGGAGGCGGCTGAACCGGGGATCAGCGCGCAGGCCGTCGAACGCCGGCTCAACTCTGAGGGTAAACATCGCCCATGTGCCCTCGACGTAGGCGCTGTCAAGTTGGGCAAATGCCTGCTCCGAGTCGCCTAACGCGGCGTGGATAATCGCGCGTGAGTAATGCGACACGTAGCGACCCTCTCGAGCCTCTGCACGGAAGCGATTCAACTCGGCCAACGCCTGGGCTGGGTGCCCGCACCGTGCGTTGATCCATCCCCATACGCCGCCGAAATACGCCGCGCCCGAGGCCTGTGCGGGCGCGCGTTGGAGCGCGGCCAGCGCCTCGTCGCAGCGACCGAGTTGCAGATATGCCCGCGCGAGCTCCACGCCTACCTGAAAGAACATCGAGTCCATCTCGCGGAGCCGACGCGCCTGGGCGAGCGCCTCATTGTAGCGGCGCGCATAGTACAACATGCTGGCCAAGCGCGCGTTGTTGACCAGCGAGAATGGGTCGAGCCTGACGGCGGTCTGGACTTCGCCGACCGCATCGGTCATTCTGTCAGTCGCCAGGAAATACCACGCCCGGAACAGATGCGCCGGCGGATAGCGGGGATCGAGGGCCAGCGCCCGATCGAGTTCACGCCCCGCCGTCGCCCAATCCCACTCGAGAAAGAGATCGATGAATCCCAGAGAGGTGTGGGCTTCCGCGAGCGTGCTGTCCAGCGCGAGCGCACGCAGCGCCGCGTCCTTGGCTTTGGAATGGATGTCATGTGGAGGAACGTACCCGAACACCGCCCGGTGGCTGTACGCGTCACTGAGCCCCGCGTAGGCCAGCGCGTAGGACGGATCCTTCACAATCGCCCCCTCAAAGAAGTCCTGGGCCTTTCTGAGGCTGGTCGAGTCGCGCTTGGCAAAGAAGTACCGGCCCTGGAGGTACAGGTCGTGGGCCTCCGGATTCTCCGTGGAGGGTTTCACCAGGGTGGCATTCGCTGCTCCTGAGAGCTTGACGCGCAGCGCTCCGACGATTGCCCGAGCGATCTCGTCTTGGACGGCGAACACGTCCCGGGCATCGCGGTCATATTCGTCCGACCAGAGATGGTAGCCCGTCGCTGCGTTGATGAGCTGGGCGCTCACGCGCAGTCGGGGTCCCGCCCGCCGGACGCTGCCCGCCAGCACGTAGCCGACGTTGAGCTTGCTCCCGATCTCCCGGACGTCGACCGCCTTTCCCTTGAAGCTGAAGGCCGACGTGCGGGCGGCTACCCGTAGCTCTTCGACCTTGGCAAGGGCGGTCATGAGCTCCTCGGACATCCCGTCGCTGAAGGGTTCGTTAGCGGGGTCCGCGCCGATGTTGACGAACGGCAGCACCGCGATAGAGGGGGCCGCCTCGCCGGACGAGTTCGCGATGCGCGGGCGAGAGAGGAGGGCGTATCCCGCTGCCAGCAGAGATGCTCCGACCGCGACGAGCCCGAGCGAGCGAGCGGCACGTCTCGTCACCGAGGGCGGAGCGACCGCTCGCCCCAACGCCTCGCTGAACGCCGCCGGGCTGCGCCACCGATCAGCCGGTGCCTTCGCCAGCGCCTTGCGCACCGCGTGCTCGATCGCTTCGGGCAGCTCACGGCGGATGGTTCGGAGCGGCGGCACCGGATCGAGCGTGTGCCGGGCCAGGATTTCCTGCGCCGTGGTCCCGAGGAACGGCGGATGCCCGGCCAACATCTCATACAGCACGCACCCCAGGGCGTAGATGTCGGCGCGGCCGTCGATATGCTGCTGAGCCATCGCCTGCTCCGGGCTCATGTACCCGGGCGTGCCCACCGCGAGGCCGGTGTCAGTCAGCTTGTCCGCGCCCGCTGCCACGATCGCGCGGGCGATCCCGAAATCCGCGACGACCGCCTCTCCGCCGGATAGCAGGATGTTCTCTGGCTTGATGTCCCGGTGGACCAAATTGTGGCCGTGGGCGTGGCTCAGGGCGGTCGCCACCTCGCGCGCAATCCTCACTGCCTCGTCGATGGGCAGCTGCGGTTCGCGGTTCAGCCGGTCGCGCAGCGATTCACCCTCTACGAATGGCATGACATAGTAGAGGAACCCGGCTGCCTCCCCGGAGTCGTGCAAGGGCAAGATGTGGGGATGGGAGAGGCGCGCCGCGATCTCGATCTCGCGGAGGAAGCGCTCGGCACCGAGGGCGGCCGCCAGCTCGGGACGGAGCACCTTGACCGCGACGGAGCGGCCGTGCTTCAGGTCCTGGGCCAGATAGACCGTCGCCGTGCCCCCGTGGCCGAGCTCCCGGTCGATCGCGTAACGATCGGCCAGGGCGCCGCGCAGGCGGGCGAGCAGCTCAGCCATCGGATTCCGATCCCACGATCCTCAGGAGACCAACCCCACCTTCTTGAGGAGGCGGCTGAACCGGGGATCGGGGCGCAGGCTGTCGAAGGTGGGGTCGACCCTCAGTGTGAACATCGGCCACGCGCGTTCCACATAAGCGCTGTCGAGCTCCGCGAGCGCCCGCTCGTTGTCGGCCAGGCCGGCGTGGATCATGGCCAGTGCGTAGTGGGACACGTACCGACCTTCCCTCGCTTCAGCGCCGAGGCGGTGCAGCTCCGCCAATGCCTGCGCCCGACGCCCGCATCTCGCGTAGGTATAGCCGAGGAGACCTGGCCACACGACGACGGCAAGCCCCGGCCTGCCTTCGAGCGCGGCTAATGACTCGGCGCACCGACCCAGCCACAAGTACGCTCGGGCAAGTTCCGCGCGTCCCACGTGCCCTTGAAACATGGAGTCCAGCTCCATAACCCGACGGGACTGGGCCAGCACATCATCGTAGCGGCGCGCCAAGAACAACATCGAAGCGAGGCGGGCGTTGTTGACGGAAGAAAAGGGATCCAGGTTCACGGCGGTCTGGACCTCGCTTATGGCGTCGTCCATTCTGTTGGCGGCCACGAAGTACCACCCGTGGAACAGGTGCGCATCTGGATAGCGGGGATCGAGGGCCAGCGCCCGATCGAAGTGGCGGCCGGCCGTCGGCCAATCCCAGTCGTAGAACAGCGTGATGAATCCCAGGGAGGTGTGTGCCTCCGCGAGAGCGCTGTCGAGCGCGAGCGCCCGCAGGGCGGCGGCCTTGGCCTTGGCATAAACGGCGCGAGGTGGAACGTAGCCAAACACCCCAGTGTGACTGTACGCGTCACCCAGCCCCGACCAGGCCAGCGCGTAGGAGGAGTCCTTTTGAATCGCCCGCTCAAAATAGTCCGCGGCCTTGCGGAGGCTGGCTGAGTCGCGCTGCGCAAAAAAGTAGCGACCGTGAAGGTAGAGGTCGTGGGCCTCGGGGCTCTCCGTGGAGCGCTTCGCCAGCGCGGCGCTCGCTGGGCCGGAAAGGTGCACGCGCAGTGCCGCGACGATTGCCCTCGTGATCTCATCCTGGACGGCAAAGACATCCCGGTCCCGCGCGTCCCGATCGTACTCCTCCGACCAGATCTCGTTGCCCTTCGCCACGTCGATGAGTTGGGCGCTGACTCGTCGCCGGGTTCCTCCAATCCGAACGCCGCCGTCCAATACGTAGCGGGCATGGAGCTGCCTCCCGATCTCCTGCGGGGAGACATCCTTGCCTCTGAACCTGATCACCCCGGATCGAGCCAGGACGCGCAGTCCCTCGACCTTCCCCAGGGCGGTGCTGAGCTCCTCCGACATGCCATAGCTGAAGGGTCTATTCGCCGAGTCGCCACCGACATTCTTGAATTCCAGCACGGCGATGGACAGGCCCGGCTCGTCGGACGAAAGGGTCGCCGACCGCCGCGCCAGGAGGAGGTATCCGGCCACGAGCGCGGCGACACCGGCCGCGACGAACACGGCCGGACGAGCGGCCAGCCTTGCAAATGACGGTGGAGCGCCGACCTGCGTCAGCGCCTCGCTGAAGGCCGCCGCGCTGGGAAACCGGTCCGCCGGCGACTTTGCTAGCGCCCTGAGCACGGCCTGCTCCACGGCCGGAGGCACCTCGCGGCGGATCGTGCGGAGCGGCGGCACCGGATCGAGCGTGTGTCGGGCAAGCACTTCCTGGGGCGTCGTGCCCAGGAACGGCGGGTGCCCCGCCAGCATCTCGTACAGGACACAGCCTAGGGCGTAGGTGTCCGCCCGCCCGTCGACGTGCTCTTGAGCCATCGCCTGCTCCGGGCTCATATACCCGGGCGTGCCCACCGCGAGGCCGGTGTCAGTCAGCTTGCCCGCGCCCGCTGCCACGATCGCGCGGGCGATCCCGAAATCCGCGACGACCGCCTCTCCGCCGGATAGCAGGATGTTCTCTGGCTTGATGTCCCGGTGGACCAAATTGTGGCCGTGGGCGTGGCTCAGGGCGGTCGCCACCTCGCGCGCAATCCTCACTGCCTCGTCGATGGGCAGCTGCGGTTCGCGGTTCAGCCGGTCGCGCAGCGATTCACCCTCTACGAATGGCATGACATAGTAGAGGAACCCGGCTGCCTCCCCGGAGTCGTGCAAGGGCAAGATGTGGGGATGGGAGAGGCGCGCCGCGATCTCGATCTCGCGGAGGAAGCGCTCGGCACCGAGGGCGGCCGCCAGCTCGGGACGGAGCACCTTGACCGCGACGGAGCGGCCGTGCTTCAGGTCCTCGGCCAGATAGACCGTCGCCGTGCCCCCGTGGCCGAGCTCCCGGTCGATCGCGTAACGATCGGCCAGGGCGGCCTTCAAACCCGCGAGAATCTCAGCCATGTGGTTCCATGATAGGGGCGCACCACCACGTGATCGTCGGGGGCGATCGCGACGTAAGCTTCGCCGAGGCTATCGCCCTCCGTGACGTTCGTTGTCGTCCCCCGGCGTCAGCACGGAATGGCCCGATCGGTCGGCTCGCATCGTGAACCGCGCCACGCGCCGCCCCAGCCGTTGCCCGGCTTCGATGTCGAAGCGGTAATGGATGCCACCGTACATGCGCGACAGCCCCGCCTCGGTGACCATCGCGCTCAACTCATGCCGTTCATCGGGGAAGAACGAGCTCAGCACCGCGGCGGCCGACGAGGAGATACAGCTGTGTCCGGACGGATAGGACGGATGGTTGGGCTTTCCGACCGCGGCCACGACCGTGATCCCGGGGTTCGCCTGCCACGGCCGGATGAGCCAGTACATCTCCTTCGCGTCCCAGCACCCGATCTGCGCATCGAACATCGAGGCGCTGAGCAACGCGTAGAGGTGCGTCGCCTGCCGCTCCGACAGTCTGTGCGATTCGATGCCGTCCGTCGCGACCTGAAGCCAGAAGCCCGCAGTCGTGGGTGTACCCGCGCCCTGCGCCCAGCGCGTCGCGATCTCGATCTGCTGAGCGGTGCGGGTGTCGGAGATGTGACGGATCTCCGCCAGTGACGCCAGGAAGTCCGCGGATCCGAACGCCGGCGGAGGGCCCGGCCGAAACTGGCGCGCGGACTTGAGGAACCAGGGACGCACGCCGGGCAACGGTCCCCCGGCGATCGTCGGCGGTGTGGTGTTGCTCACCCACAACCCGGGGCCGACCGGAATGGTGCCGGTGAACGGAGTGGAGAAGCCGTCAGCCTGCGCGCGCGCTACGATCTCGGTACCCACCGCGCGGCCGATGACTTCGCCCCGGGCAAACCCGGGACCTGCGCCCCTCTGTGCCTTCACTGTGTCCTGGAGCGCCTGTGCCCGAAGAGGGAACAGGTAGCTCAGCACAGTTGCCGACGCGCCCGCGACGGCGCCGGCATCGGACCCATCACGGCTACGCCCGTCCCGCCTGCTGCCTTCGGCCCGTTGCACCGCCAGATATTGCGCGACACCGAGCAGAGAGTACGCGCGCGTCGACACGACGGCTGCGAGGTTGGCCTGTGCGACAAGGTTTGCCTCGATCGCCTGCCACCCTGGACTGACCAGGTCTTCGGTGGTGGCGGCGCTGCGCGACGCGACAAGCGGTGCGGTGAGCCTGGCCGGGCTCGCGTCGGGCTCACAGGCCAGGATCGGAGCGACGACGGCAGTCACCGCCAATAGCCCGCGGCGTACGAGAATCGAGTGGGGTCGCATGCGGCGCCTCTGAGGGAGTCGCTTCATCATAGGCGGCCGGAGCGACCGTGGCGAGAGAGGCCCTTAAACCATTGAAGGACGGCCCATTATGGGAGTCGCCGTGTGTCTCCGCTGACCGCGTTGACGACGTGACCGCGTCTCGCCATCCTCCACAGGTGACCAGTACCGCCCCCCTACTCGCCCCCGAGCTCGCCCGCGCGATCGCGCTGCAGCGCGACCGCCTCGACCTCGACCTGTTGGCGCGCGCCTACGGCCTGAGCGCCCAGGCGCACCGCGGGCAGAAGCGCCAATCGGGCGACGATTACGTGTCGCACAGCGTCGCCGTGGCCACGATTCTGGCCGAGCAGCAGATGGACTCGGTCACGATCGCGGCGGCGCTGCTGCACGACGTCGTGGAAGACTCGGACGTCTCGGTCGAAGACATCCGCCGCACCTTCGGGCCCGAGGTCGCGGAGCTGGTCGACGGCCTTACGAAGCTCTCGACCCTCACGTTCCGCTCGACCGCCGAGGAACAGGCGGAGAACTACCGCAAGCTGCTGCTCTCGGTCGCCAAGGACGCCCGCGTCATCATCATCAAGCTGGCGGATCGACTGCACAACATGCGGACGCTGGAGCACCTCGACGCTGACAAGCAGCACCGCATCGCGCTCGAGACGCGCGAGATCTACGCCCCGCTGGCGCACCGCTTTGGCATGGCCGGGGTCAAAGCGGAGCTCGAGGACCTGGCGTTCAAGTTCCTCGAGCCCGAGGACTACCGCGTGCTGGCGCGCCAGGTCAAGGCGAAAAAGGTCGAGCGCGAGCGGACCATCGAGCGGCTGCGCGGGCCGCTGGGCGACGCGCTGCGCGAGGCGGGCCTCGCCGACATCGAGATCACCGGTCGGCCGAAGAACCTGTGGTCGATCTACAAGAAGATGCGCAAGCGGGACAAGCCGTTCGAGGAGATCTACGATCTGCTCGCCGTGCGCGTGCTCGTGAACGACATCCCCGAGTGCTACCACGTACTCGGCGCCATCCACCACAGCTGGACCCCGCTCCAGGAGCGGATCAAGGACTACATCGCGAGCCCCAAGTCCAACGGGTACCAGTCGCTGCACACCACCGTTTTCGGCCCCGCAGGGCAGCTTTACGAGATCCAGATCCGCACGCGCGAGATGCACCACACGGCTGAATACGGCATCGCGGCCCACTGGCTCTTCAAGGAAGGGCGCAAGAGCCCCGACGAGCTGGACCGTCACCTGGCATGGTTCCGCCAGCTGCTCGAGCTGCAGCAAGACGCGCACACGCCCGAGGAGTTCCTCGAGTTCCTCAAGGTCGACCTGTACCAGGACGAGATCTTCGTGTTCACGCCGCGCGGCGACGTGAAGCGGCTGCCCAAGGGCGCCACCCCGCTCGATTTCGCATTCGCCGTGCACACCGAGGTCGGCCAGCGCTGCCAGGGCGCCCGTATCAACGGGCGCATCGCGCCGCTGCACCGGCCCCTCAAGAACGGCGACACCGTGGAGGTGATGACGAGCCCGCAGGCCAAGCCCTCGCGTGACTGGCTGGCCCACGTGCAGACGGCCCGGGCCCGCCACAAGATCCGCCAGTGGATCAGCCGGGAAGAGCACGAGAAGAGTCTGGCGCTGGGCCGGGAAATCCTGGCGCGCGAAGTGCGGCGCCGCCGGCTCACCGCCCCCGACGCGGAGCGGCTGGAGCGGGCCGCCGCCGCGCTTTCGGTGGGCACGGCGGAGCAGCTCCAGGCCGCGCTCGGGCGGGGCGACCTGGCTCTGGGCACGCTGATGCGCGCCCTCTACCCCGACCTGCCCGCGGACGATCTGCAGGCGCCCAGGCCCACGGCCTTCGGGCGCGTGATCGAGCGGCTCCGGCTGGGCCGGGGCATCAAGATCCAGGGGGTGGACGGGCTGATGGTGCGATACGCCCAGTGCTGCCAGCCGGTCCCGGGGGACCCGGTGGTCGGCTACGTCACGCAGGGGCGCGGCATCTCGATCCACCGCTCGGACTGCCCCAACCTGTTGGTGCTTTCGACCGAGGCGGAGCGCCGCATCGACATCGATTGGCAGGAGTCCGAGGGCGAGACGTTCGTGGTGCGCCTGGCGGTGAGCGGGGAGGACCGGCGCGGCCTGTATGCCGACATCTGCACGGCCATCAGCGAGTCCGGTACCAACATCCGCTCCGCGGAAATCTCGACGCGTGACGGCGCGGTGTTCGGCTCCGTGCTGGTCGAGGTGGAGAACCAGACCCACCTGAGCAAGGTGATCCGGGCGATCCGGCGCGTGAAGGGTGTGATGGAAGTGTCGCGTCGCGAATCGGGTCCTCAGACCCAGCCCGTCGGCGGTTAGCTTTCTGTGATGCCGTTCGACCTCGTGTCCCCGTTCACGCCGGCGGGGGATCAGCCGCGTGCCATCCGGGAGCTGTCGACGGGCCTCGCCCGGGATGACCGCTACCAGACGCTGCTCGGCGTGACTGGCTCGGGCAAGACGATGACGATGGCGCACGTCATCGCCCGGCTCGGGCGCCCCACGCTCGTGCTGTCGCACAACAAGACCCTTGCGGCCCAGTTGTACGGCGAGCTCAAGTCGTTCTTCCCCCGCAGCGCCGTGGAGTTCTTCATCTCGTACTACGACTACTACCAGCCCGAAGCGTACGTTCCGCAGACCGACACCTACATCGCCAAGGACTCGTCGATCAATGACGACATCGACCGGCTGCGGCTGCGAGCCACGTCGAGCCTGATGGAGCGCGAGGATGTGGTGATCGTCGCGAGCGTCTCGGCCATCTACGGCCTGGGCGATCCCGAGATGTACCGCCAGCGCCTCGTCACGGCCGGCGTGGGCGAGGAGCGCGGGCGGGACGCCCTGCTCGAAGACCTGGTGGGCGTGCAGTACCAGCGGAACGACGTCGCGTTCGAGCGCGGCACGTTTCGCGTGCGGGGCGACACGATCGAGGTGTTCCCGGCGTACGACGAGCAGGCCGTGCGGATCGAATTCTGGGGCGATACGGTGGAGCGCATCGCGAAGATCGACCCGCTGACCGGGGACACGATCACCGAGCTGCCGCGCGCGGCCGTCTACCCCGCCACCCACTTCGTGACCGAGCGTCCCGCGATCCAACGCGCCGTCACCGCCATCCGGGCGGAGCTGACGGAGCGTCTCACGGACCTCCGGGCCAGCAACAAGCTGCTGGAAGCGCAGCGCCTCGAGTCGCGCACCAACTTCGACGTCGACATGCTGCTCGAGGTCGGGCGCTGCACGGGTATCGAGAATTACTCGCGCCACCTGACGGGCCGGGCGGCGGGCGAGCGCCCCGCGTGCCTGCTCGACTACTTTCCCCCCGACTACCTGTGCATCCTCGACGAGTCGCACCAGACATTGCCGCAGCTCGGCGGGATGTACGAAGGCGACCGCTCCCGCAAGCAGACCCTGGTGGACTACGGCTTCCGGCTCCCCTCCGCCCTGGACAACCGGCCGCTGCGCATCGACGAGTTCATGCAGCTCGTGCCGCGCATGGTGTTCGTGTCCGCCACGCCGGGCGACGCGGAGCTGCGACTCTCGGGCGGCGTCGTGGTGGAGCAGATCATCCGGCCGACCGGCCTCGTGGACCCCGAAGTGGAGGTCCGTCCCGTCAAGGGACAGGTGGACGACCTCCTGCACGAAATCCGGCTGCGCGAAAAGAAAGGCGAGCGGGTACTCGTCACCACCCTCACCAAGCGGATGGCCGAGGACCTGACCGACTACCTGCAGCAGCACGGGGTGCGCGTGCGCTACCTGCATTCCGAGATCGACGCGATCGAACGGGTGGAAATCATTCGGGGCCTGCGACTCGGCGAGTTCGACGTTCTGGTGGGAATCAATCTGCTGCGCGAGGGACTCGATCTGCCGGAAGTGTCGCTCGTCGCCATCCTGGACGCCGACCAGGAGGGGTTCCTGCGCTCCGACCGGTCGCTTATCCAGACCGTGGGACGCGCCGCGCGCAACCTGCAGGGGCGGGCGATCCTCTACGCCGACCGCGTCACCGGTTCGATGCAGCGCGCCCTGGACGAGATGTCCCGCCGGCGGCAGGCCCAGGTGGCGTACAACGCGGAGCACGGCATCACCCCCCGATCGATCGTGAAATCGGTGGACCAGGTGCGCTTCGCCACCCGCGTGGCGGATGCCAAGACCGCCCGACCCGCCGAGGGGGGCGTGCCGCGCCCGGCCGACGCGAAGCAGCGCGAAGCGCTCATTGCGCTGCTCGAGAGCCAGATGCAGGCCGCCGCCGAAGAGCTCGACTTCGAGCTCGCCGCCCTGCTGCGCGACCAGATCCTCGAGCTCCGGGCCGAGGCCGACGCCGGCCGTGATGCGCCTGTCCGCGGACGCGCTCCAGCGGTTCGGTGAGGCGCTCGGGCGCGACCTCGCCGGCCCTGCGGTCATCGGGCTCTCCGGCGAGCTCGGGACCGGGAAGACGACCCTGGTCCAGGCGATCTGTGAGGGGCTCGGCGCCCGCGTCCTCGCCACGAGCCCGACGTACGCCCTCGTGCATCACTACGAGACCTCGGATGGCCGTCCGGTCTACCATGTGGACTGCTACCGGCTCAAGACGCCGGACGAGGCGCGCGACCTGGCGTTCGATGACATGGCGCGGGAGGGAGCCGTCGTGCTGATCGAATGGCCGGAGCGGGGAGGCCCGTGGACGCCGCCGTTGGATCGGCACTTCCGGCTGACGTACGGTGAGACAGCGGACGTTCGGGAGCTGGAGGAGATCCGATGAGAGGCCGTGCAACGGTTCGGGAGTGCGGAATGCGGAGTGCGGAATGCGGAATGGATCGTCCCATGGTCGATAATCGTGGCTTGCTTCGGGAGTCGAACCGTCCCATTCAATTCCGCACTCCGCATTCCACACTCCGCATTCGGGAGGGGTGGCGGTGAGGGGCCAGTGGCTCGCCCTCGACACGGCCACCGACACCGTGAGCGTCGCCGCCGGCCGCCCGCCGGTCGCCGAGAGCGGGGCGCATGTGCAGGGAACCCGCCGCCACGCAGCGGAGATCATCCGGTTGGTGGACTTCGTGCTGCGTCGGCTGAGCCTCCGGCCTGGCGATCTGGAGGGCATCGTCGTCGGGGATGGGCCGGGCAGCTTCACCGGTCTGCGCATCGGGTGGTCGGCGGCGAAGGGCCTGGCGCACGAGGCCGGTCTCGACATCCGCGCCATCCCGTCGCTCATGGCGGCGGCCGCCGGCGCCGCGGTGCGCCTGGGCGCTGAGCCGGTGGCGGCCTGTTTCGACGCGCTGCGCGGTCAGGTGTACGGCGCGATGTATGCTTTCCACCCGGACCGTGTGGAGACCCTGGTGCAGCCGACGGTGCTGACGCCGGAGGAGTTCGCGCGCATCGCCCCGGTGCGCCCCCGCCTCGTGGTGGGCGCCGGCGTCGCCCGCTTCGCTGACCCAATGACCCGTTGGGCGGGGACTCCTCCCGTGCCGCTCGAGAGCCTGCCTCCCGCCGCCACGATGCTGCTCGGTCTGCTCGAGCGCGCCGGCGCGGGTCGTGCGCTCGACGATCCGGCCAGCGCCGAGCCCGTTTACGGACGCCCTGCCGAAGCGCAGGCTCAATGGGAGGCGCGCCACGGCCGTCCCTTCCCGGATTCGTCCGGCCGCGCCGGCTGACGTCGACGACGTCGCGGCGATCGAGCGCGCCGTATTCTCCGATCCCTGGTCGCGCCGCGATTTCGCGGAATGCGTGACGACGAGAATGCCGTTCCTCGTCGCGGAGGTGGACGGCCTGGTCGGGGGCTACGTGGTCGCGCATCACGCGGCGGACGAGGGGGAGATCCTCAACCTCGGCGTGGCGGGGGCCCATCGACGCCACGGCCTGGGACGGGCGCTGGTGGAGCAGGTCCTCGCCGCGCTCGCCGCACGGGGCGTGCGCGTGGTGTACCTCGAGGTGCGCGAGTCCAACGCCGGCGCCCGGCAGCTGTACGAAGGCCTCGGATTCAGGGAGGTGGCCCGGCGGGCCCGGTACTACCGCCGGCCGGTCGAGGACGCGGTGGTGCTGTGCACCGCCATTGCCGCGGCCGGGGTGTCTGCAAAACTTTAGCCCAAGTGGCGTATCTTTGATTGACAGAATAACTTGCGGGTCATATACTGTTGTCGCCCTTGGTCCCGGACCCGCCTAGCGCCCGGAGGTTCGTCGTGAGCCGCAGTCTGAATAAGGTCATGCTAATCGGGAACTTAGGGGCCGATCCCGAGGTGCGGAGCACCAACAACGGCTCCCGGGTCGCCACGCTGTCGCTGGCGACCAGCCGGCAGTGGACGGGGCAGGGTGGGGAGAAGCAGGAAAAGACCGAGTGGCACCGCGTCGTGTGCTGGAATAACAAGGGGTTCCAACTCGCGGATCTGGCCGAGAAGTACATGAAGAAGGGCGACCGGATCTACGTCGAGGGGCGCATCGAGTACCGGACCTGGGAGGATCGGGAGAAGCAGACGCGCTACACCACCGAGATCATCGCGCGCGAAGTGCTCCTGTTGTCGTCGCGGGGCGGCGGAGGGGGAGGCGGGGGAGGCGGGGAGGGCTCGGGCGATTTCGCGCGGGCCAAAGCCACCGCCAAGGTGGCGCCCGAGGCGGGGGGCAAGGCGGAATCGCTCGACGCGTTCCCGGAGGCCCTTGATGAGGAGGACGACGATCTGCCGTTCTGACCGAGCAGCCCTGCTCGCCCTTGTGGCAGGGCTGCTCGCGGGGCCGGCGCCGCTGCTCGTGGCGCAGGACACCACGCAGGCTCGGCCGGACACCACGCAGCCGGCGCCGGACACGTCGCAAGCGGCGCCCGCGCCGGCCCCGGCGGGGCAACTCCCCGCGACTCACGTCGTCACCCAGGGCGAGACCCTCTGGTCCATCGCTCAGCTTTACTTCAACGATCCGCTGCTCTGGCCCGAGATCTATCGTCTCAATACCGCGCTCATCGACGACCCGCACTGGATCTATCCCGGTGAAGAGTTGAATCTCGCGGGCGCGGTGAGCGTGGCCCAGGCGCCCGACACCACGCTCGTCGCCGCGCCTCAGCAGCCCGGCGCCGACACGGTCCATGCGCAGCCCACGCCCACGGCCGACACCGTGGCGGTCGCCGACACGACCACGGTGGTCGACACCACGGTGGCGGCACCCGAGCCGCCTCCGGGGCCCACCCTGACCTACCAGACCATCTTCGATCGGCGCCGCACGCCCGCTCAAGAGATGCGGGACGAGCTGCGGGCATACGCGAACCAGCCGTATCGGCCGCTGCGAAGGGGCGAGTTCTACTCGGCTGGATTCCTCACGGAGCAGGAGCGGCTTCCCTACGGCCGGGTGCTGGGCAATACGGCCACCCCCGCGATTCCGCGCCTGACCGAGCGCTCGTCGGCTATTACGTTCGATCAGATCGCCATCCAGGCGCCCCGGAACGCCTCGTACCACGTGGGTGACTCGCTGCTGATTGTGCGCGTGGATCGCGACATCGCCGGCTGGGGAAGCGTCATCGTGCCGGTGGGCGTGGCGCGTGTGACCGAGCCACAGCGGCGGCAGGTGTTGGCGGACGTGGTGATGCAGTTCGGTCGCATCCACGAGGGCCATCTGGCGCTGCCGCTCGAGCCGTTCAAGGACGCGGGCCAGGTGCGTCCCACCCCGGTCGAGGGAGGGCTCGAGGGCACCGTAATCGCCGAGCGGGATCTCCACGTGCTCACCGGTCCCCAGCACATCATCTTCATCAATCGCGGGCGGGCGGACGGCGTGAGCCCCGGCGACGTGTTCGAGGCGTTCAAGCCGGCGTCCGGGTTGCCCGGCACCTCGTCGGAGCAGGTGCAGGTGGTGGTCGAGATCGTGCACACGCGAGACCATTCGTCGTCGGGACTGATCCTCAATATCGAGCACGCCAACCTCGTTCCGGGCATGCCGGTGCGGCTCATCCGGAAGATGCCGTCCTGATTCGCCGGTCCCCGCATCCTGCGGGGCCGGTGTTCATGGCTCGTGGTCCTCACTTCTCATTTCGTCGCCCTGGGCCTGTATGCCGTGGCCACGGTGTTGGTGCTGGCGCCCTTCGCCGGGCTGCGACCCGCGCCTCGCGGTCTGCTCTTGGGGGTGCCGCTGGCGGGCATCGCGGCGCACGCGCTCGGCGTGGCGCGGCTCACGCCGTTCATGGGCGTCGCCCCGACGCTGTCCATGCTCGCGCTGTTCCTCGCGCTGTTCCAGGTGGCGAGTGAGGCGGCGTTTCGGGCGTCCGCCGTCGGCGTCTTCACGGGGCCGCTCGCCACGGGACTCATCGGGCTGGCCCTGCTCATCGGTCTGGCGCCGGAGGCGCGCCCGGTGGTGGGGCGCAGCCCGTGGTCGATTCTGCACATCACCATCAGCATCCTGGGCCTCGCCATGCTGGCGCTCGCGTTCATCGCGGCGGCGCTGTACCTGCTGCAGTTCCGCGAGCTGAAGGCGAAGCGGTTCGGCCAGGTCTTCCGGCTGTTCCCCCCCCTGGAGCGGCTGGACCAGCTGAACCATCTATCTTTGGTGGTGGGCTTTCCCACGGTGACCCTGGGCGTGCTGCTGGGATTCGGTGTGCGGTACGCGGGCGGTGTGCCGGTGGATGCCGCGCAGGTCGTGTGGGGGATGCTCATGTGGCTCGTGCTCGGATGGACGGTGGGAGTGCGCCTAGTGCGGCACTGGGCGGGTCGGCGCGCGGCGTTCGCGAGCATCGCGAGCTTCGCGGCGGTGCTGCTCGTGTATCTCGCGCTCAAGCTCACGGCCCCCGGGACCGAGCGGTTCCTCTGAGCGACGGCGTCATGAGCATCACGGTCCTGGGCGTGAATCACCGTACGGCACCCCTCGAGGTGCGCGAGCGCTTCGCCCACACGGCGGGCGAGGTGCCGCGCTCGCTCGAGCGGGTGCTGGCGGCCGGAGCGCGGGGCGGTGTCCTGCTCTCGACGTGCAACCGCACCGAGTTCTACCTGGCCGAGCCCGACGACGCCGTCGCCGCAGCGGTATGGGCGCTCCTCTCGGAGCGCCTGGGGGAGGGCGTCGGGCGCAGCGCCGGCGAGTACGGCTACGTCCAGCGCGACCGGGACGCGGTGCGGCACCTGTACCGCGTTTCGGCGGGTCTCGATTCGATGATCCTCGGCGAGCCGCAGATTCAGGGGCAGGTGCGCGACGCCTGGGACATCTCCAAGCCCCTGGCGGGACCGGTGTTGCACCGTCTGTTCCAGTCCGCGCTGCTGGTGGGCGCGCGAGTGCGCAGTGAGACCGGTCTTGCCACCGGCGCCGCGTCGGCCCCGTCCGCGGCGGTCGCCGTGGCCAGCAAGATCTTCACCCAGCTCGCAGGTCGCTCGGCGCTGATTCTGGGCGCCGGTGACATCGCCGAGCTGGCCGCCACGTGCCTCGTGTCCGAGGGGGTGCGCGTGACCCTGGTGGCGAATCGCACCTACGAGCGCGCCAAGGCGATCGCCGAAGAGCTCGGTGCCCGGGCGCTCACGCTCGACGAAGCGTGGGAGCGATTCGGCGACTGCGACATCGTGCTGTGCTCCACGGCGGCGCCGCATGCGGTCGTCACCTGGGACCGCGTGGCACCGGCCATCGGGCGACGCGGCGGACGGCCGCTCTGCATTCTCGATCTCGCCGTGCCGCGCGACGTGGAGCCGGCCGTCGCCCAGCTCGAGAACGTGTTCCTGTATGATCTCGACGACCTGCAGGCCGTGGCGGCGCAGGCGGCGGCCGAGCGGCGGAGCGACATCCCCGCGGCCGAGCGGATCGTGAGCGAAGAGGTCGAGCGCTTCTGGGGGTGGTACGGCGGACTGGTGGTGGTGCCCGTGCTGCGGGAGTTTCGCGAGCGGATGGAGGCCGTGCGCGCGGGCGAGCTCGAGCGCACGCTACGCCGTCTCAGCCACCTGTCCCCCGAGGATCGTGCCCAGATCGAGTACTTCAGCCAGGCGCTGCTCAACAAGTTCCTCCACCAACCCACCGTCGCCTTGAAAGCAGCGGCGCGAGCCG
>Ga0209239_1001072_pt1 | contig 16076 bp, 21 predicted proteins | sample GraSoi013_2_20cm_FD_185824 | JGI IMG/M metagenome (GOLD analysis project Ga0209239, IMG submission 185824) | Grasslands soil microbial communities from the Angelo Coastal Reserve, California, USA - Sample 10_02_2013_2_20cm (SPAdes) (version 2) | ecosystem: Environmental > Terrestrial > Soil >...
GCTCTTGGATCCGCCGCTCTTGGACCCGCCGCTCTTGGAGCCAGATCCGTGGCTCTTCGAGCCCGAGCCCTTGCTACCCGAACCGTGACTCTTGCTGCCACCACTGCCCTTCGAGCCGCTGCCACCACCACAGGTGGGCACGGCCCACGTCGCGATGCGTTCCTCGAGCTTCTCGAGCTCGAGATTCAGGTGCTTCATACATCCCTCCCGCTGGAGTGAACATCCACTTCACCGAGGGCTGATCGTTCCGGAGCCGAGTCAGCCGCGTTACGCAATCGCGTCACATCGCAAGCTCCATGCCCTTTTGCAAAGGACCATTTGTGCAATCACGCGACGCTGCGCCGCAGCAACAGCCGGCTTTTCTTGTTCGTATTCTCCTGCAGTGGTGTCAGCGACGTTCTCCTCACTCGGCGGCGCTGGTGGTAGCAGTGGTGGGGCGGGCCTGCTGCAGGTCGTGGAGTCGGTGCAGTGGTCTGGCCGCTACGAGTCACCCGTCACTCGCTCGAGCCGACCGATGCTGGCGTCGGATTCGGCGGCCAGGTACGCATCGTAGGCTGCGGCGTCGTACACGTAGTCGAGCGTCGGCACCAGATCGAGCGCCACTCCGCCGAACTTTCGCTTGAAGACCGTGATGTTGTGCCACGGGTGGTCCGGTTCGTCCTCCGGGGCGGTGCCCCAGAGGTCGTACCAGTCATGACCCAGCGCCTTGGCGGCGCGCATGATCTCGAAGTGGAGGAGATACGGCGCCATGATCTCACGCCGACTGTCGAGCGAGCCGCCGAAGAAATACGTGGCCCGCGGGCCGAAATACACCACCACGGCGGCGGCGACTCTCGCGCCCTGGAACTCGGCGAAGAACATCGACCCGCAGTGGCGCGACGAGAGCAACGACAGGAGGGCCTGAAAGTAGTCCGGAGGCTTGGCTTCCATTCCTTGCCGGGCGGCGGTTTCCTCGTAGATCCGCTGGAAGTCCTCGAGGCCCCGCTCAGACGCGTCCTGAACGACCGAGACGCCGTGGCGTTGGGCGACGCGGATATTGTATCGGCCCTTCGGTTTCATCTGGGCCAGAATGGCCTCTTCCGACGCGCGCAGGTCGATGCACACTGTGTTCCGCGGCTCGAAGAAGACGTCACTGAACGGACGCACCGGCCGGAACCCGGAGACGAACGTCGGCAGCTGCTGCCAGCGCGGCTCGATGCGGAGATGACTGACCGTCTGCGGCTCGGTGCGGCGTCGGTCTTCGATGGCCTCGAGCGTAGCGTGGAACACGGCGCCCGCGACCGCGTCGTCGGCCGGGAGCACCGGACCTTCGGGCACGTAATAGAAGCAGCGATCGTCTGTGCAGGTGAACTTCAGCACGACGGCGCCGCCGAGGATGGCGCCGCCGTTTTTCAGCATGATCCCGAAGTGCTCAAAGCCGGCGGTGGTTCGGAACTCCGCCCACCAGGACGACTGCATGAACCCGGTCTCGGGCGTCGTCGCCAGCAGGCGATCCCATGCCTGCCACCGGTCCGGTGCCGCTGGGGAGGAGGACATGTGAGCTGCCGCGCTACGCAGCAAGCTCCATGCCTCGAAACGTGGCACCACCAGGCGCCCGGGTTGCCCCGGGCGCCTGGTTACTGCTATCAGCTGCAGCTACAGCCGCAACTGCCGGTACCGTGCGATCCGGTGCCGGTACCGCCGCCACCAATCGGGGGCAGCGTAATCGGAGGAAGCCACGTCGCAAGGCGTTCCTCCAGCTTCTCGACTTCAAGGTTCAGGTGTTTCATGGTGCCACCTCCTATTCGGTGCAAGGTCACTCGTCGGAATCGACGAGGTCATGCGCCCGGTGACGGTGGCAACCGGCGTGCCTTCACGGGTGCCTGTACGAGTGTGACATTGCGGCCGCGCTGCTCCGAAGCCACGGCCCGCCTGGTTTCGCGTGCTTGTTATGTGACGGCGGTCACCGGCGCCGCACCAGGGGTGCCGACGCCGTGACTGGTCGTGGGGTGGTGTGCTCTTTATTACGGACGCGTGCGGAACATCCAGGCACATTTCCGATCCTGTCGTGCTCCTCATCAGGAGAGCGGATGGTAACCGGTTCTGCGACCCTCACCACCTCGACGTCCGTACTGTCCGATGCCGTCTTGGTGGAGCGGATCGCGGCGCTCGGCGACCGTGCGGCGCTGGCGGAGCTGGATGCCCGGCACGGCATGACGCTTTACGCGATTGCCTACACGTTGCTATTGAATCCCGATGCAGCGGATGTGGCGGTCGCTACCACGCTGCGTGAGGCGTGGCGGCGGGCAGGGTCGTTCAACGCGCGGGAGCAGACCGTGGGACGCTGGCTGGCAGACCTGACCCGCAAGGCCGCACGAGATCAGGCACGACGTTCTGCGAGGTCCACAGGCGGATTGCCCACGCGGCGCACCAGCGTTGCCTCCCCGCCTGTGCCCAATCGCCAGCGGTCCGCCCAGTGGGCGCCTGCGTCGCTTCGCCTGGCCTGTGTCGCCGCGGCGCTGGTGCTGCCCCTGATCTTTCTCACCTAGTCTAGCCTGACTCAGTCGCTCCCGATCCACAGTCCTACGCGCGCCCACTGGATCGCGTTTAGGCCCTACGGCGACGTGATGGTGAACCGGACGAGCACTCCCTCCACGAACTCCGCCGTGATGGCCCGGTCGCGCGTGCGATAGGTGGACGTGCTGACTTTGAGCGTGCCCTCCGTCCGCTGCGTGATCGCGTCGGGGCGGCCCAGCAGGGCATCGACCTCGTCGGCGGTGAGTCCCTTCCGCAGATCGTCCCGCGGGCTTGCGGCGTGGAGCGTCGGTGCCGCGCCGCGCTCGCCGACGATCGGTGAGAAATCCACGTACTCCGCCAGCGCTTGCATCACCCCGCCGGGGGTGAGCGCCTCCGACGGCACGACCGGCTGGTAGCGAAGGTTGAAGCGCGATCCACCCTCCTGCCTGCGCTGGCGGATGTTCGCCTCCTTCGTCTGCCCCGCCTGGGCGGCTTCCGCCTGGTTGCGGGCATCCTCCCGCTGGCGGTCCCGCTTGAGCGCGTCGAGCTCCTCGCGCATTTTCCGCCGTTGCGTGGGATCGCTGGTCTTCTCGAGATCCTTCTCCAGGTTTTTCTCCCGTTCGGTCTTGGATGCGGAAGGCACGAACACGTTGGAGCTAGCGTCGTCGCCGAACGTGCCGTATCCGCCGCCTCCCAGCTGGAACTCGATGAGGTCCTTTTTGACCTTCACCTTGGTCACGAGCACCTCATCGCCCCGGCGTAACGCCGTCCCCGACCGCTTCAGGCGGGTGGCGTGTTTCGGGAAGTCGATCGGATGCGCTGTCCCGGGGTACACGTCCACCCCGTCCTCCGTACCGGGCATCTCGATCTTGACGCGTATGGCCTTTCCTTCGAAGAACGTTCGCAGCTGATCCTCGGACTGCGCGAGGGCCAGCGAGGGTGCCGCGGTCGCGGCGGCGATGAGCAAGGTGAGCGTGGCGCGCATGACGACAAGCTGTGGCCAGCATGGTGGCTAGCGCAAGGAGGCGGAGTAGGCCAGGATAATGGGGTCGACCTTCGCCACCTCAACCGACATGGGAGACGCCGGTGAACAAGAACAATTGGTCGCGTCGCGATTTCCTGGGCACGAGTGCCGCCGTCGGCGCATCGCTCGCCGCGAAACCGATGATATCGCTACCGCGCGATCTCATATTCGCGCCGGACGCCGCTTCCGCCGGTGTCCGCTTCGGCATGATCGGCGTCGGCATGCAGGGGAACTGGCTCCTATCAGAGTCCATCAAGCTGCCGGGGGTGGAATGTGCTGCGGCCTGTGACCTGTACGACGGTCGCCACACGTTGGCCCGGGAGATCGTGCGAGCGGATCTGCCGGTGACGCGCCGCTATCAGGCGCTCCTGGACGATAAGAACATCGACTGCATCGTGGCCGCAGTTCCCGATCACTGGCACAAGCAGGTGGTGGTGGACGCGGTAAGCGCCGGTAAGGACATCTATTGCGAAAAGCCGATGTCGCATAGCCCGGCCGACGGCGTGGCCATGGTCGAGGCCGCGAAGAAGACCGGACGGATCGTGCAGATCGGCTCGCAGCGCGTCAGCTCCCAGATCTGTGCCAAAGCCAAGGAGCTGATCTCCCAGGGGGCGCTGGGCGACCTGATGCTGGTCGAGGGATGGCTGGGACGAAACGATCCTACCGGCGCGTGGCAGTATCCGCCGCCGCCGGATCTGTCACCACGGAATCTCGACTGGGATACCTGGCAGGGCACGGTGCCCAAACGTGCGTTCGATCCCAACATCTTCGCGCGCTGGCGCTGCTGGAAGGAATACGGCACCGGGGTCGCCGGCGACCTGCTGGTCCACTTGATCAGCGGCATGATGTTCATGGTGGGGATCAATGAGCCGCCGAAGCAGGCTTCGGCGGTCGGTGGGATCCGGCGCTGGAAGGACGGTCGCAACATGCCGGACGTTCACGCCGTCGTGTATTACTTCGGCGAGCTGCCGGTGTACATGCGGCTGAACCTCGGGACGGAGATGCCGGAGACGTATCGCATCCAGGGGTCGAAGGGCGTTCTCGAGGTGACCGGATCCAGCCTGAGCCTCGCGCCCCAGACCGGCAAGGATGCGTATCCCAGCTACTACACCGGCAGCTACCCCCATGCGATGCGGGAGGCGTATCTCGCGAAATGGCACGAGGAGAACGATCCCAAACCGGGGCAAACGGCCGCGATGCCCGAGACCATGTCGTTCAGCGGGCCCGACTTCGACGACGTCCGGCCACACCTCTGGACGTTCTTCGAGGCCGTGCGTACCCGCAAGCCGGTGGTCGAGGATGTGGTGTTCGGGCACCACGCGGCGCTGGCCTGCCACATGGCGAATGAGTCTTACTTCCGGAAGAGCACCGTGTCTTGGGACGAGGTCTCGAAGACGATCAAGAGCTGACCTGCAATCAGGAACTCTTGCGCCGGTACGCGGTCCCGACCAGGGTCACGCAGGAACTGCATTCGCCTGCCCCCAGTTGCTGGCTCGTGATCACGACGACATGGGCGTCCAGCTGGGCCGCTTTGTTCCTGAGCTCGCGCTGACAGTGGACGATGTTGGTTTCTGCCTTCCGGTGAGGGATAAAGCCTGATCCGCGGGAGCAGGTCACCGTACCAAGCTCCGCATAGCCGACGAGCAGATCGGCGGGCGGAGTAGACACGAGTTGGACTTGCTGCCCCTGCGGCGTGAGCTGTAGGACCTTCGGCGCACACGCGACTGCCGTGACGGCGAGAAGTACAGCGAGCAGATGGGCTTTCATCTCCGTGGCCGATCGTCTTTGTAGGTATACGCGGTGCCGGGGTTCGGCGTTCAACTCGTGAACGTAGCGCGAGAGCGAGCGGCGTCCGCTCGCTCGTATAGATCCGCCGACCACTTCAGTGTTTCGCGACGCTGGATCCGCACGAAGCCATGTAGCTCGAGCACGGCTTCAAGCCCCCGCGCCGGGTGCACGAAGCCCCGGAAGGGATTCCGCAACAAGGCACGGGCGAGGTTCTGGATCGCAACTGCGGCCCGCACATACCATCGGTCGCGCGGGTAGGAGAACGCCAACAGACGCCGGCTGCGGCGCAATGCCGCTTCCAGCAACGGTTGGTAGGCCGGGTAGCAACACACCACCCGATCCATGGTTACGACGTCGGCTTGCGCGACCTGTGCGGCGACGGACACGAAGTCGCCCTGTACCAGCTCGAGCCGATCGGAGAGGTTACGGCGACTCGCCTCCTCGCGAGCAGCCGCTACGTAGGCCGGCGCCGCCTCGACCGCCGTCACCCGCTCAGCACCCGCGGCCAGGAGCTCGAAGCCGAGCGCGCCGATGCCGGCGCCCACATCCAACACCGTCGTCCCATTCCCTGCCCTGAGAATGGCATCCCGCAGTAGGCGCGTCGTTTGATCGGGCCCTCGCCTCCGGTAGCGCGTGAGATCGCGTCGGGCGACGGCGTCGCCGAAGTGGCGCTGATTGGCGGCGAAGAAGGCAGGGCAGCAGGACGTGGTTAACGCACTCGGGCGAACGTGAGAAAACGACGGTGCAGTAGGCGGTCGCTCTCATCGATGAATTGCGAGGTGATGAAGAGATGACCTCCCTCCACACGGACGGCGCGTCGGTAGACAACGCCAACCTCCTCAGGGTGTAAGCTGGCCCGGATGAAGTGTGCGACCGAGTCTCCCCGGGCACTCAGCCTGTAGCGACCGAAGTACGCATAATAACCGTCGTAGACCGCTCGGAGCTCCTGAGGGGTTGCTTGCCGGGCGGTGCCGGCGGCGACGGTGGGCCGGGGGTCACGCATGAACTGCACGGCCATGTGGCCCGTGGCGTCGTACCGGATTTCACCCGTTGGGCGTGCGCCCAGCCAGCGGTACAGCGATCCGTCCGGCAGCGTATCGACGATGCTCTCGAGTCGCCAGGTCCCGACGATACCGGTCGCCGGAGGTGTCGGCGCCTGGGCAATGCAGCGCGGGGTCGACAACGCCGCCAGCGCTCCGACGATGACCGAGCCGAGTCGCAACACGGGCTCTCCTGTTGACAGTGGATGCGCGGCTGCGCTCAGCGCAGCCGCTGAATGAAACGCTCCAGGGTGCGATTAAAGCGCTCCGGCTCGTCAACGAAGACGGCGTGACCAGCGTGCTCGAAGATCTCCACTTCTGAGCCGGGAACGCGCGCGCGCACGGTATCAGCCGTTTCGCGCATGAACGGTGTGCCCACGCACAGCACCGGTCGGTCCACGCGAGTCAGAGCAGAGCGCCAGTCCCGGCGACCCAGCGCGTACGCGCTCGCGAACAGTGTGTACGCGGTCGGCGTCGGTGTAGTGAGGGCGGCGCGCGTCACGCGCGCGAGGTAGTGCGGATCCTGGGGCGTCCGATACATGCCGTGCACGAAGGCCGCAGTAAAGGTCCGCCGATCGCGCAGGATACGCACGAGCGTGGAGTCGACGAACATCGCAAAGTCAGAGTTTGGTGTGACCCATATCAGGCCGTCCACCAGCACGAGGCCGGCGATGTCCGCGGTGCCGAATCGCCCGACCAGCTGTAGGACTTCCACAACCCCGAGGGACCAGCCGACCAAGACCACGTGTTGCGCCCCGCGGTGGCGTAAGAGCTCGTGAACATCTTGTGCGCGACGATCGACGAAGTTTCCCTCGCTGACCCGCTCGGAGGCGCCCTGTGAGCGCGGGTCCAAGGCGATGACGCGGTGGGACCGAGCGAAGTACCGGAGTTGTAGCTCCCAGATGTCGGCCGGCATCGTCCAACCCGGCACGAAGACGATGGCGGGACCGGATCCCGCGCTGAGGTAGTGGAGCCGCACGCTATCGCTGGTGACGAAAAACTTGTCAGCCAGTCCTGGAAATGTCGGAGTCTGGGCGCCGGCGTGGACGGCGCTGACGAGCAGGAGAAGCAGGCAGTTGAAATTCACGTCGCGGCCCTCCGTGCCTCGAACGGCCACGTGCGTCCGTGCCACGACCAGGCTCCGAAACACACCGCACCCACCAGCAGCGCGCCCAGGCCAAACGCGATCACCGTGGGAGGCGTCGTGGCGAAGATGAAGATCCATCCCAGCAGCGCGACGAGACTCGGCACCGGATAGAGCCACATCCGATATGGCCGCGGCAGGTCCGGCGCGCGCCGCCGCAGCAACGTCACGGCGCCGATCTGTCCGATGAACTGCACGAGAATCCGCGTCGTGATCAACGCATCGATGACCATGCCCAGCGACACAAAACCGGCGAGGATCGAAAGGACGCCCAGCACGACGAGCGAGACGTGGGGGAATCCCTGGGACGGGTGGAGGCGCGCGAACACCCGGAAGAAGTAGCCGTCCTTCGCCGCCGCATACGGCACGCGCGAGTACCCCAGCAAGAGGGCGAACACCGAGCCGAACGCGGTCCAGAGAATCATCGCCGTGAACAGCGTCGCGACGCCCGGACCGTACGTTCGCTCCATCAAGATGGAGACGACGTAGTTGGATTGCGGGCGTGACGCCGCCGGCACGAAGTCCCGCCACGGGACGACGCCGATGATCGAGAGATTGATCGCGAGGTAGATGAGCGCGACCGCGACGGTGCTGATGAGAATCGACCGGGGGATCACGCGGCCGGGATGCTCGACTTCGTCGCCGATGTAACAGACATCGTAGTACCCGAGGTAATCGTACACCCCGATCCGTGACGCGGCGCCGAGGCCCATGAGAAAGCCCAACGAGAAGGTGAACGCGCCCGGCGGAAAGTCGAAGGCGACCCTGGGGTCGAAGTGCAGTGCGCCGGTCACGATGACCACGAGGGCGGTGACGATCGTGCCGATCCAGAGTGCGACGGTGATCGTCGCGATCGACGTGATCCGCCGGTAGAGCAGTGCCAAGTTGGCGAGCCCGACGATCGTTACGACGAGGATCGTCTGGCGGGCCGTGATCCCCTTCCAGATGTAGCCGAGATACTGCGAAAAGCCGATGTACCCGGACGCGATCTCGAGGGGGCCACTGAGCACGAACTGCCAGACGAAGAGAAAGCCCATGAGGCGGCCCACCGTCTCCGCGCCATAGCCTTGGCGCAGATACCCGAACGAGCCGCCCGATCCCGGCATCGCCGCCCCGAGCTCGCTCCAGACCATGCCGTCGCACATGACGATCACCAGGGCGACGAGCCAGCCCAGCATCGCTTGTGGACCGCCCAGCGCGGACATGAGGAGCGGGATCGTGATGAACGGCCCGATCCCGATCATGTTCGTCATGTTGAGCGCCGTGGCGTGAATCAGGCCGAACCGGCGTACCAGGGGCGACGTCACGGCGCCGCCTTGGCGCGTGCCGGCGTCCTCCAGAGGTCGATCGGTTTCGCGATACCTGTCGGGCGGAAGGGCAGCAGGACTTTTCGGCCCAACCCGGCCGATGCGTACGCCGCATACAGGACCTCTTGCACCACGCGTCCGGTCTCGCCGTCGGAGATCGGCGTTTCCTTGCCGCGTACACACCGAGCGAAGTGCCGCATCTCCTGGGGGAACCCGTAGTTCCAATGCTCCTCGAACACGGGATATGTCCAGCCTCTGGTCGTCGCCGCCTTTTCGACGGCGTAGCCGAACCCCACCTCCGAGTATGTCGGGAGGGCGTTGCCCATGAGCAGGTCGGCGTAGGTCTGCCCCTTGTCGCCGAACACCTCGATGCAGTCGTCCATCCCGCCGGGGCGGTTCCAGCTGCTCTCGACCATCCCGATGGCGCCGTTCTCGAATTCGATGATCGTGACCGCTTCGTCGTCACCCTGGGTGCGCGCGTGGTGCACCTGCGTCGCCATCTGCGAGTAGACGCTTGCGATCTTCGGTTTGCCGAGGAACCACCAGCAGAAGGCGATCCCGTGGCACCCCAGGTCCATGACCGCGCCGCCGCCCGACTGCTCCACGTCCCAAAACCATTCCGAGTGCGGACCTGAGTGCTTCTCGCCCTGCTTCACCAGGTGCACGCGGCCGAATGCACCCTCGTCCGCCAGTTGCTTCGCCTTCACGTATTTCGGCGCGAAGAACAGCTCCTCGGCGTAGAGCAGCAGCACGCCCGCTTTGCGGCACGCGTCGATCATCGCGTCGGCCTCCTCGATGGTCATACACAGCGGCTTCTCGCACACCACGTGCTTGCCGGCCTTGGCGGCGTCGAGCGTGAGCTGTGCGTGCAGCCGATTGGGCGCTGCGATCGACACCATCTCGACGTCAGGATTGCGTAGCAGTTCGTGGTAGTCGGTGTACGCGCGCGGAATGCCGTGTCGCTCTGCGAAGCGGGCCGCGTGTCCTGGGGTCGGCGAGGCCACTGCCAACACCTCGGCTTCCTCCGGCACCGCTTTCACGGCCCCAGCGATGCACTCGGCCTGAAAGCGCGAGCCGATGATCCCGATTCTCACCTGCGACATGGTAGCCCACGCCTACGAGTGCAAGAGACTGCGCAGCTGGGACAAGAACCGATCAGGATCCGCCGGACTGAGGAGGAGGCTGTAGCCGGCTGTGGTGGGAATGTAGACCGCCCGCGTGCGGTCGGTCAGGTACAGCAACGCCTTCTCTCCGTTGCGCAGACGGAACCACCCCGCCTGATAGCCGGGGAGCGCGGTTCCGATTCGGCGCCACTTCGGCCGCAGTTGCTCCTCCCGCCCGAGATCGATGCGGCGGGCGAGGTCCACACGGAGTTGCGACTTGGGCACGAGGCGCCCGTACAGATCGCCCTCCAAACGGAGGCCCTCGGTCGCGATTTCGAAGCGGGATGCGTGGGCGCCGCGTAACGACGTCGCGAGCAGCCCTATGGCACCGAGCAGGACGACGATGACGGGAATCAAAAACCACAAATAGCGGCTCTCGGCCGGGGCGATCGGGAAGACGTTCATGAGAACGTCCCTACGGCTTGGCTGCCTGCTTTTGCGGATCGTCCGCCGAATTCACGTAGGTCATGCCAAAGGGACCCATCGCGCTCACGGCAATGACGGTGGCACCCTGGGCGGCCGCGAAGTGATGGGCGTTCGCCGGTACGGCCCCCGTGTCGCCAACCTTCATCGGCTTGGCCTTCGATGCATCGAAGGTATCACCCATGCCGACGAGTAGGGTCCCCTTCTTGACGGTGACCGTCTCATCGGTGGGATGGAAGTGCGGCTGGATCTTGTAGCCCGCCGGCATGGCAAGCTCGACGGTGAACGGCGCCGCCTTCGCGGGGTCACCGCTCACCACCGCCATCGTCGCGCCCTTGGGGAAGACGGCAGGCGCCGGGCCCCACTGCAGCGTGGCCGGTTTGGTCGTAGGGGCGGCTTGCGAGTGGAGCGAAGGGGCGGCCATCACGAGAAGGCACGCCGGGACGCCGAGGATGCGCATAGGTCCTCCGATGGATGGTGAGGGGTGTCACCAAGATGGGGCCGCGAACGGACGTTTGGAAGAGCGAGATGCCGGCAACCCATCACGGCTCCGGCATGGCGCCCGGCGCGCCCGTCGGCCACCGCACGAGCGAGTGGTCATAGCAGCCTTTCAAGCGTGTCGTGACGCGGTTACGCGTCCGACGGATTGTCTGCTCGGAGGAGCTCGTTCAGTATCGTCAGAGGTCCTTGCGGAAGCAGCGAACCCGCCCGACTTCAGTAAAGCCTAGAGCTTTGTGGGCGGCCGCGCTCGCGTCGTTCGTCAGCTCGGCGTCGGAAGCGAACTCCACACACCCCTGTGAGCGTCCCCACTCCTCGGCGGCTGCGATCAACGCGCGCCCGACGCCTCGGTTGCGGGCATCAGGCACCACGTACCAGCCTTCAAGGTAGGCGACGCGGTCGGTGTGGCACCCCTCGGCGTAGGCCCGGATGGAGAGCTCGCCAAAACCGATGAGCCGATCGGCCCCATCCGCGACGACGAGAACGGCGAGCGGCTCACGTGCGCGCCCCTCGAGGAACTCCGTGATCTCGGCGGCGTGCTCCGACTCGGCGTGATGGGGCCACAACGCGCGCCGCAGGCGCAGCCAGGCGGGAGCGTCACTGGGTGTGACAGCGCGGACCATCATGCACGTTTACCCTGCTTGTGCGCCGCTGAAATGGTAAGTCTTGCTGACGGACGCGGTACATTCTGCCGATGCTCCGATGGGGATGGGATGGGAAGATCTTCGATGGGTCGCAGCGGACTAGTCCGGGCGTGGACCCAACCGCTGCGCCTCGCGCTGTTTGGCGAGGAGTCGTTCCGCAAAGTCCACCCGCTCTTCCAGCTCGCTCATCCGCCGTTTCAACTGATCGATTTCGCCGAGGCAGGCCTGAATATCGTCCAGCGTCTGGCCCTGCTCGGTCGGGTCGAGTAGACGGGCCTTGAGTTCGGGCCGCCGACGCGCACGCAAGCGCTGCGCCCCAAGGGCAAAGAGAATAGCGATCGATGCGTGAATCGTGCCGTGCCCAGGCTCACCGTCACGCGCGGCGAGCCAAACGCCCGCGAAGTTGATGAGGGACAGGACCCAGGCAATTGGTATCCAGGCTCGATGCCTGAACCACATATGCGCCTCTCTTCAAGCTGGCTAACGGGTCGCGCTCAAGCTGCGGCGCCCCGGTGCCGGATTCATTCCCCAATCTACGAAGGTGCGGCCGTCTAAAGGATCGTGCTACGGGCCGCCAATCTGCCGCTCTTCCCGCGCCTTGCTCAGCAAACACTCGGCGAAATCGAGACGCTCCTATAGGCGCGCGCCGGGCGCTAATCGCGCGCTTGCCATCTGAATGAGTCCCGCGCGCTGTACAAGATCTCTCCGCTCCCAGTACGAACCGTGACGACCGCGGACAAGACCGCGGCGTCAAGTCGGTTACTCGCCGATCGGGTGAGGAACCTGCCGTCGATTGTGACGGTGCCCACCTGTGGGTCGTCACAGCGGAGGTGGACACTTTGTGCACTGATTTGGGCCTCAGAGCAGGCCACGGTCGTCTGGGCAAAAGTGACCAGCGCCTCCGGACGGAGGCTGAAACCGGTGAATCGGAAACCATTCACTGTAAAGGGATAGCCCGGAACATAGGACCCTTCGGCGTCTGCTTGAAGCGGCGGCTCGCGCGGCTTCACAACCGGTGGCCGCAGACGCTGTTCAGGAATTGTGGGCGTGGGCGTCCCCGGTCGGAGCACGAAGAGAAACGCACCGACGAGGGCTAAGGCGAGGAGTAGCAGGAGACGATTTCGGCGCATGAGCGTCTGCTTTGTTATGGCCGCGATCTAACGGTTCGCGCTTCCTTCCCATGGTTCGCCCATTTTTACGACGCTTGAATGACGACTGCGGTTCCGTAGCAGAGAACTTCCGTGGCCGAACCTTGACGACCAACCTCCGAACTCTCGTACCGCACTCCAACTACGGCATTCGCCCGCAGTTCGCGGGCATGTTGCAACAGCAGGTCGTAAGCCTGTTGGCGTGTTTGCTCGCACATCTCCGTATAGGCTCCAATCTGCCCGCCGATGATTTGCTTGAGTCCACCCAGGATGCCTTGGCCTATGGTTGGGGATCGTACGACGATCCCGCGGACGAGACCTTTGTATTCTGTGATCCTATATCCGTCAAATGAAAATGTCGTCGTCGTCTGTACGGTTCCTTGCATCCGTGCTCCTAGAGGGGGTCGTTTTTCTCACTCGGGGATCGGTGAATTGCCGCCTAACGGCTCGCGCTTAAGCTAACGCTTCCCTTGAAGGTCGGCGCTGGCAGCGTCAACCGCAGGTTAGGCGCCGACGATGAGAGTGCTTCGGATGCAGCACGGCAAGCAGGCGGCAGGCTCGCGGTTGGTATGTGAGGCTCACATCAGCAAAGGCACAACACTCCGCTTCCCTAGAGCGATCACCGCAGCCCCAACGTCAGTCCCACAGGGAGAACCCAACGCGGCAACGCTCCGGTTGAGCCCCACCACTCAACGCCTGCACTGAACCCAACACTGGGGCCGTCGTTGATCACCCAACGTAGGTCGAAGCGCCCGCCGAGCTTCGGCACTACCGCCACGGCGCCGGCGGGCCGATTGACGAGCCAGACCGCGCCGGGCGTGAACGTGAAGGCGGCTCTTCGAGCTCCAGCGATCGTATACCACTGAAAACCAGGCGCCAAACTGATCCCCGTCTCCTCACCGAGGGAGGAGGGACCACTGCATCCGGGAAAGGCGCACGGGGGATAATAGGCTCGGTGACTCACCGTCGTGACGCCCAGTTCCACCAGGCCGGCGAAGTCTGACGCGAACGGGCGACCGACATACGCCGACACCTGAACGCCCGTGCCCTGAAGCGTAGCATCCTGTTGGTTGTCGATGAGCGCGAGGTTGGGCCGAACACCGCCGAAGAGCCGTGAGCGCTGCTGGGCCGGTACCGTCGGGGGGTACGAGAGCGTGGCGATGAATAGGGCGACGAACACGAGCTGAGGCGAGTATCGCATCGGAGGTCCTCCACGAAGCGGGACCGCGTCCTAACGGAGGCTAGGCAATATCGTCGGCCCCGTCAATGGATACCCTGTGTCGCAGGGGTCTGGTCACACCGGTGGCATGGCTGGACGCCCAAGCGCCAACCTGACTTGACTCAGGTGATGTTCGTTATGAGCGGCGACCTTATCGAATTCATCCCGCAACGTGCGCACGCCGTCTACGCTATGCACGAACTCAAGTTGGCCGCTGCGCTCATAGTGCACGCCAGCATAATAGATGATTGCGTTGCGAACCGATTCATATACGCGCCGGGAGATATCTAGCGGCACGCGCGAATAGTCGAGACCCTGGGCCCATGCATCTTGATCCATCACCCATAGCACCTGACGGGGCTCGCTGAGCACTCGCCGGATGCGATCAAAGAAGACGGTCTCGCTATCGGAGAGGTGGTGCAGGATATAGCCGACCGACCACTTGCCTGGCGCGTAGGTGCGCGCCAGGTCCCCACGGTTGAGCGAGAAGCACTTCAGCGTCTCGTCCCGAGTCCGTTCAAGCTCTTGAATAAGGTGCGTGCGCCCTCCAGCTGGCTAACGGCGTCATCAAGGTTGCTTCTGAACGCGGTAATGCAGTTGAACCACACCATCCTCGAAGCGATCAATGGAGTACAAATCCAAGGGCACGTGACGATGACGCCGCGCTATCAATGGGATGCCGTCCCCAATGAAAACGGGGGCTACACTGATGACGAATTCGTCGATCGCCTGCGCATCCAGAAACGAGGCGATGATCTCGCCACCGCCCATCAACCAGATAGCCTTGCCAGGCTGCTCTCGAAGACGGCTCACGAATGGGCCGATTGCATCGTTCACGAACTCCACGCCTGACGGGGCGTCGGCTGGCGGCGGATGACGGGAGAAAACGATGTTCCGACTGTGTGAGTCGAACTTCGCCCCCATTCGCAGACTCACTTCGTAGGTCTTCCGGCCAAGCACCTTCGTGTCAACCGACCTCATGAAGGCGTTCATGCCATAGAAACCTTTTGGTGCCGGGCGGGACGTCAGCCATTCGAGATCGCCGTCGGAACGCGCGATATAGCCGTCCGCGCTGGTCGCGATATGGACGATGACTTTGCGACGCACCTCAAAAGCTGCGGGCGACTCGCTCGCTGGCGCAAGGGTGCCAGCTTCGAGCGCTTGTTGGCGGCACTGCTCAGTGGATGAGGGACACGCCGAAAGCAAACTCCACGAACGCCGCGTGGGGGTCGTGTGCGAATCCCGACCGACCAATTCCCGCGGGGATGTGCGCTCTGGCCTCGCCGAAGCCCCGAAGCTCTTCGCTGACTTGCAGCCCGAGCGCCAGGGAGCTGGTTGCAGCTAGGAAGGGGCCGGGTTCGTAGCCGTTCTGCACTGTCGAGCATGAGCTCCCCTGACACACCGAGTAGACATCGCGAGGGGCCATGAAGTACCCGATGGTGGGGCCAATGGCGATCAGGACACTGAGAGGAGCTAGGTGACCGCGGAGCCCGATATCGGTACTCACAGTCACGAGTGTTGGGTCCAACGTGATACCATCGAAGGACGCGATGCCGCGATAGACAAAGGGCCCTACGCAGAGCGGGTTGAAGACGGTAGTGAGGCGTGCGCGCAACGGGGTTGATAAGTACGGCGCCTAACGCACCTTGATGACGACCTTGCCTTTTGCGCGCCCCGTCTCGAGGTAAGCCCAAGCCTCTTTGGTGGCTTCGAACGGGAAGATCCGATCGATGACCGGCCGGATGATGCCAGATTCGATGAGAGATGTGATCTTGCCCAACTGCTCCCCGTTCGCTCGCATGAAAACAAACGAATAGCTCACGCCGTGGTGCCTGGCCTTCTTCCGGATGCCGAAGCTCAAAAGGCGCATGCCTTGTTGCAAGAACCAGTTCGACCCGTTCTCCTTAGCGAACGCTGCATCGGGCGGACCGGAGATGGAAATGAGCCTTCCACCGGGCTTCAGCACCTCGAGGGACTTTTCGAGCGTGTCCTTGCCCAGACTGTTCAGGACGACGTCGTAGCCACTCAGGACCTTCTCGAAATCCTCCTTCTTGTGGTCGATGACGACATCCGCGCCGAGACTTTTAACCAGATCGACATTCGCTGTGCTCGTCGTAGTCGCCACCGTTGCGCCGAGGTGCTTTGCCAGTTGAATGGCGAATGTGCCTACTCCACCGGAACC
>Ga0209239_1001073_pt1 | contig 16070 bp, 8 predicted proteins | sample GraSoi013_2_20cm_FD_185824 | JGI IMG/M metagenome (GOLD analysis project Ga0209239, IMG submission 185824) | Grasslands soil microbial communities from the Angelo Coastal Reserve, California, USA - Sample 10_02_2013_2_20cm (SPAdes) (version 2) | ecosystem: Environmental > Terrestrial > Soil >...
AGGAACGCGCGCACCGCGGACCGTGCTTCGGTCGCGCCAAATCCGTGGAGATCGAGCTCGGCATCGGCTCGCGCGTCGAGCAGCGGGTCGCGCGCATCGAACGCGGGATGGCTGCTCCTGCCGCGTCTACCCACGTTCACCGTCTCTCAGCACCGGACCCTCTCCCCGGTCACCTCGACCAGCCCCGCGCGCGCCAGCAGCACGACCCGGAACGGACCGTCGCGCGCCGGGTGGTGCCAGCGCGCCTCCCACACGTAGCCCCGGTCGCCGAGCGAGCGCACAGCGCGGATCTCGAGCTCGCGGTCTCCGTCCTCTGCCACCGTGTCCCAGCGCTCCCCGACGAGTCGTTCGATCCGTAGCACCGGCCCGTCGGCGGGAACCAAGCGTCCCGGGTGCAGATCTCGCCACCGCACCACGAGCGTGTCGCGGGCGCAGGTCTGGCTCAGCACTCCTCGGGTGACGCGCTCGGGCGGGGGGCCGGCCGTGCGGCGCGGCAGGATGGTTTGGGACTTCCCCGGAAAGGCGGCGATCGAGTCCACCAGGTTCGCCGGACTCGCGCCCGAGCGCACCAGCGAGGCGGCCAGCTTTCCGAGCTCCTCCGCAAGGACGGTGGCGCTGTTCGGTCCGAACAGCGTGGAGCCGCCTTCGTAGGCCTGCTCGCCGTATTCCGCGTCGGTCGTGACGTACTGCATGTAGCCGTTGGCGAGCCCGACGATGGTGACGGCGCGCGGCTCGAGCCCCGCGGCGCGCGCGCTATCGGCGATCGCGCGCTCGATCTGTGCACCGGCCCGAGTCGTCACCTCCGCCGGCACGACGCCCAACAGGAGATCGCCCAGGCGGATCACCGAGAGCTGGGCGACCTCCGGTAGGCCGTGCGCCCCGACGACAAGCTTGCGCTGCAGCGCGCCCAGAGCCACGCGTTTCTCGCGCTGGCAATCGTGCGGGTTGGGACGGATGGCGTGCCCGCCCTCCTCGAGGCCGATCGGGAAGATCCCGAACAGGCGCCAGCCGTATAGTCGGGTGCGGCCGTCTTCCGCGCCGCCCAGTGTAGCCGTGCCAGTCTCAGGGTACGGGCACAGACGCGCGTCCCCCTTCAAGCGCAGGGTGCGGAACGCCACGCCGACGCGCAGGTCGCCGCGCAAGCCGGGCCCGAGCGAGTCGAACAGCGCGGCGGCGCGCGCGGCGAGCGAGTCGCCGGCGGTGTTGACGTAGCGGCGCGCGGCGGCGAGGCATAATCCCATCCACGCCGGGGCTGGGTCGCGCCATTCCCACGGCGCGGGCGGGGTGCGCGGCCCGCCCGGCCCCACCACGGGACGGAGCATCGGCGCGCCGCAGCGCGACTGGGCCGGCCAGTCAGGGGAAACGTCTCCCTCCGCTCCGTTCGCCACGAGGTGATAGCTCGCGCCGCGCCGGCTCAGCGAGTCTACGTGCCGCTCGAGCCCCCGTTCGATGATCCCGTGGATGCCGGCGTCGAGCAGCTCGTTCTCCGGGGCGTCCGCCGTGCCGTGTATCGCGAACACGCTGAGGGCGCCGGCCGGCCGATAGGCGCTGTCCGCACCGCGGCCCCGCTGGTCGACGCGCAACAGCGTCCACAGGGGGTTCACGGCGCGATGCGCCGGGTCGAGCCCGGGAGTCACCGGCGCGGGCGGCGTCCACTCCGGCTTGTTGCGCAGGAAGGCTTCGTAGCTCCGATTACGCGTGTGTCCCCACACCGCGGTGGCACTCCACGCAACGCGTGCCAGGCGCAGATCGCGCTGCGCGTCGAGCACGGCGTGGGCAAAGCGCGACACCAGGAACTCGACCATAGCCGAATCGTAGCCCTCGACCTGCGACGTGCTCTGGTTGTACTGGCGCTCGGCGTAGAAATGACCCGGACCCGCGTGCACGTGCGTGGCCGCGATCACCAGGCGATCGGCGCCGATCCCGGTCGAGTCGCGGATGCGCAGGGCGGTGAGACGGTGCAAGTTCGGGGTGACCTGGGCCAGGTCGGCGACGACGAACGCGACGCGCTCGCCCGTCCGATCCTCGAGCAGCAGGGCCCGCGCGTACAGGCGCACGCGATAGCCCGCGGCGCGGCGGCCCTCCGGGCCATTGCCGGCGAGTCCGACCCCGGGCGGGGGTGTGATGTCGACCCGGCCGAATCCCGCCCGCAGGCCGGGCAGCGCAGCCGGCGCCGGCCGGGCCGAGGTGGGACTCGGCAGCTGCAGCTCGTGGTACGCGATGCCGCACCCGGAGGCCACGAGCGACACCGCCAGTGCGGCCCGCATGCGCGCGCTCACCATGACACGATCGGCGGAAAGAACCGCAGCGCCAGCGCCGCCCACAGCTTGCCGCTGCGCCGCGCCTCATTCGGGCGAGCGCTGGTGGGCCGGGTCGCGTCGTCGGTGCTGAATTGCACGTGGCCCTCGAGCCGCAGCACGGTGGGCACGCGGAGCGGCCGCAGCGTCACGTCGCTCGACGCGGCGAAATCCACGTGCGTCACGCCGGCGCGCGCGAAGTAGGCACCCTCCTGGCCGACCGTATAGCCCACGGTGGCCCGCGTGATCAGAGCGACGAACGGCTTGGCGAGCGGGTTGGCGAGCACCGGCACCGTGACGCTGCCCTCCACGTACGCCCCGTGCACGCGGTCGACGTCCAGCCACAGCGCGAGGCCGGGTACGACGTACTTCGAGGTGCCACGTAGCTCCACGTACAGCTCGGTCGTGTTGTCGGCGCGCGTGCGGCCGGCGGACGGAGCGGTTCCGCGGAAGGTGTAATGAATCCCGCCCAGCGCCGCCTGCACCAGCCCGAGGGACCACGTCCCCTGCCCCCAGTAGTTCAGCTCGGCGAGGCCGGCGCCGCCGGTGCCCAGATCCGACAGGTCGTTGGGCCCGGCGCTACCGAGCTCGTAGCTCGCCCACGCGCCGCCCGACAGGAACCCGCCGCCCGCCTTCAAACTGAGGAAGCCTTCCGGCTGAACAACCCAGCCGTTGGCGCGCGTCACGCCGCGCCACACGTAGGGCGAGCTCAGAGTGGCGTCGAGGCCGAGGTACACCTGGGCGCTAGCGGGGCTGGGTAGCCCAAGGGCCGGAAGGAGAGCCGCCGCGACGAACAGCCGGACGCGAGGCATGGGGGCCGGTCTCACTTCCGCCGCTTCGATCCCAGCAACGAATGCTTCACCACCCCGTCCGGCACGGTCTCGCCGTGCCGCAGCGTGAACACGGCCTTGCGCCGCAAGCCGAGATCGACCTCCACCACCAGGTGACTCCGGTCGCGAGCCATCCGCCAGGCGCGAGACGCCTTCGGCCCCCCGCCGGTCACGGCTCGCGCGGCGGTAACCGCTTCCGCCGGCGGGTCGGCGATCGCGGCCAGCTGCGCGCAGGTCGCGCAGCGGCGGGACTGCTGCCCCAGGTCGGCCGTGCACACCTGCCGGCCGCAATAACCGCACGCGACGCGATGCTGAGCGCACGCATCCTTGCCGCACACGGGGCATTCCTCAGCACCCGCGAGCGAGAAGCTCAGCGCATCCACATGGCAGGCCTTGCGGTGCTCCGCGCAGCCATACGCACCCGTCGCGTCTTGGAGCGGCTCGAGGTGGCTGACGCAGTGCCGCAGCCCGTCCTCCACGCATGGGCCTGAGTGAGCGGCGCAGACGAGCTTACCGCACGACGCACAGGCGCCCACTTCATCGGATGCGAACAACACCGACGGCTCCTCGACACAGCCAGCCCGGTGTCGCGTGCAGACGAGGCGCCGCGACGTGTCGGTGCGGCGCAGATGCTGCGAGCAGTGCACCTGCTCGTCCACCGCGCACACCGCCTGATGCGCCGTGCAGACCGAGTTGCCACAGCTCGCGCACTGCGTCACCTCGTCCACGCCGACCGGCTCGTTGGTCCCGCCCTCACAATACTTGAGACACGCCGTGCACAGACGTCGGCTTCCCTTCGGCGCCTCCGCCCCGCTCTGCTCCGCGTGGCGGTTGCAGACGACCCGGCCGCAGCTGCCGCACGGCGCGAGGCACGCCGTGCAGGCCTGATGCCCGTCCTCCGCGCAGACACCTTCGTGCGCGGTGCAGTGCTCGAGCCGGCACGACGGACAGGCCCGCACGTGCTCGTCGCACGCCGGTTGGCCGTCCACGCGACACTGAGCGATGCCGTGCTCCGTGCAAAAGTCCTCGGCGCACACCGAGCAGCGCGACGAGCAGGCCTCGCAGCCGCAGTGGTCGTGCCGGCAGATCACGAGACTCGCCGGCGGCCGGCCGCAATGGGGACACGCGAGCAACCAATCCGACCCACCACTGAGAGACCGCTGCGCGTTGAAGGCCGCATGACGGCCATGCGCGGACTCGAGCTGCCACTCGGCGCGCTGCATCAGGACGGTCGCCTCGATGAGCTGCAACGGGTGCACGACGGCCTTCACCTGGCTGCGCCTGATCTCTTCGGTGCGGCGCCGCTCGGCGAGCGCCGTGACGGTGCCGATGGCCTCCGGGTCGCCTTGCTCCTTGAGGATCGACTCGAAATAGCGGTCGAGCCGCGCGAGCTCGAGCGCGAGGTCCCGCTCCGCCACGGCGTGCCGCCCGGCGACCCGCTCCGCCGACTTCTCACGCAGATGGCTCAGGAGCAGCCGGAGCAGGTCCGCGGGCTCGCGCGCCGGGACGGTTGCCGCGGCCCCTGCGACGGACGGATCGGCGGGCTCGATCCGGCCCGCCTCCAGCTCCTGGAACACACCGGCCACATCGCCACTCGCCCGGGCGCCGGCCGAAAGGTCGAACACATCGCTCTCGATGACCGCTTCCTCGACTCCGGCCCCGGCGCGCAGCACCACGCGCGCCACGAGCCGCCCCACGGGATGCACGGCGACGCGCGTCCTCCCCGGCTTTGCGGCGCCATCCCGCACGGGGACCGTCAGCTCGACGCGCTTCGAATCGCCGGCGCCAGCGGGCGCGATCAGACCCAATGAGAGGCGGGCGGCACGCGCGCGGATCGCCTCGATCAGCTGGGACAGGAAGGGGCTGCCGAGCACCGCGATCTCGGCGTCCGGGTCGCGCTCGAGCGCGTCGAGCGAGAACGCCACCCGCAGCGTTGCGCGGCCCCGGAAGAACGGGCGTTCCGCCTGGGGGAAGCTCAGCTCCGAGTGATCGGCGCCGAGTGCGGCCTGCTTCACCTTCGCAAGCTTGCAGTACCGCTCGAGCAGCGGCCGAAGGCGAGTGTCGGCGAGCGGATCGGTGTCGGTGCCCGACGAGTCGCGGCTCAAGCCGCGGCTCGCCGCGAGTTTACTCGCGCTCTTCGGGCGACGTTTGCGCTGTGGCTTGCGGGGGAGACGGGCGCGGCGGGGGGAGCGGCGCTTCATATCGCATCCACTGCGATGTCCACCAGCACCAGGGGCAGGCGGTCCACGCGCGCCACCAGCGCGATCGCCCGTCCGGTGCTGGTCAAGCCCGTGAGCCGTACCAGCGCTCCGTATTCGGGGTGCGTGCCGGCCGGCTCCGGCGGCGTCGTGACGCCCCCAACCGGCTCGATCGACTCGAGCGCCTCGAGCACTTCCGTCACGTGCACGCCGAGCTTGTGGCGCTTCGCCTCCCAGCCGGCGGCCTTGGCGACCTGGCTCGTGCCCAACCCGAGTCTCAAGCGGCCGGGGATCGACAGTGCCTGGAACCGGCGCTCCAGGCGCATGGCGTTGTCGTCCGGCGCAATCAGGGAGTTGAGCTGCTCCTGCTCCTTGCCCACGGCGCTGCTCTTCTCGATGTCGGCGCCCATCGCCTCCACCCGGCGCGCGAAGTCCGCCTCGCTCTCGGCAGCGAGCCACTCTTCCGCCAGCCGGCCCTCGAAATGCTGCGCGCCGCCGAATTCGCCGAGGATCAGGTCCAGCTCGCCCACCACCAGCTCGAACAGCTTGATCTTCCGGTCGAGCAGCTGGAGGATGTACGACTCGATGGTCCCGGCGGCCGCCAAGTTCACGATGTGCACCTCGCGCGTCTGCCCGATGCGGTGCAGGCGTCCGATGCGCTGCTCGACCACCATCGGGTTCCAGGGCAGGTCGTAGTTCACGAGCACGTTGCAGAACTGAAGGTTGCGTCCCTCACTGCCGGCGCGGGTGGCGATCAGCACACTGCGCTGGTCCTCGTGGAACGCGCGGATGCGTTTGTCCCGCTCCGCGGTCGAGTGAGCGCCCCAATAGACAACCGGCTGACGGCCGAGCTTCTTGACGCGCTCTTCGATCAGCTGGATGGTCGGGCGGTGATCGCTGAAGACCACGAGGCGGTCCGGCGTGTCCTTCAGGAGCTGGGTCAACACATCCAGCTTGGCGTGCGTCTTGATGCCCTCCGCCCGCTTTGCGAGCTGCTTGGCGATGGTGCGGTACTCGGGGCTGATACGCTCGCTCTCGGCCAGGTGCGCGAGCGATTCGGCGAGCGCCCGCGACGAGGAGCACAGCCGCTGGCGCAGGTGGATGACGGCGAGCTGCAGAATACCCTTCTTGGTCGGCCGCCGGCGTGGGGCCCCGTCCTCCGGCTCTTCCTGCTCGGCCGGCTGGATGAACCCCTCCCGGTAGAGCCGACGCAGGAACTCGGTAGTCCGCTGGTACAGGTCCGCCTCGGCGCGCGTCAGCTTGACCTCGGGGTGACGCGGCCGGCGCGGCGGCAAATTCAGGTCGTCGACCACGCTCGAGCGCCGGGTGCGGATCATGACCTCGTGCGTGAGCGCGCGCAGGGCCTCGGGATCGCGCGGCTGGCGGTGGTCGCCCGAGACCAGGTGCTCGGTCTTGAACTCCTGCCAGGTGCCGAGCTGGCCGGGCCGGAGCAGGGTGATGAGGTTGTACAGCTCGCGCAGGTCGTTCTGGAGCGGCGTGGCGGTGAGCAGCAGGATGAAGTCGCGCTCGATTTTCTCGATGAACTGGTAGGTCGCGCCACGGTGGCTCTTCACCTTGTGCGCCTCGTCCACGATGACGAGATCCCAGCGGTGTCTCAAGATCTCCTCGGCGTGCCGACGCGAGCGCGCGCGGTCGTGCGAAATGATCGCCTTCGTGACACGTGGCCAGTCGTCGGGATCGGTCGGCGTGTCGAAGCGCTCGAAGAACTTCTCCTCGAGCTCCCCCTGCCACTGGCCCACGAGCGAGGCCGGCGTGAGGATCAGTGCGCGCCGGGCCAGGCCGCGGATCGCGAGTTCTTTATAGATGATGCTCGCCTCGATCGTCTTGCCGAGGCCTACCTCGTCGGCGAGGATGGCCCGGCCGCCCATGTCGCGCAGCACCCGCTGGGCCACGTCGATCTGGTGGGGCAGCTCCTTGATCGCGTTGGCGTCGAGCGTGATCAAGCGGTCGAACCCGGGGACCAGGGCGATGCGCTCCGCCTCGCGCCGCAGCTCGTACCAGGCGCGCTCGGCCGGCGGCTCTTTGAGGGCATCGACGAACAGTTTGAGGGAGCGTTCGTCCACCGCCCAGGAGTCGTCGGGCAGGGGGAGGGGGAGGGGGAGGGGGGCGGGCGTCGTCACGTGCTGCCTCTGGCGTCGGGGCCGCAATATGGAAGCGGAGCCGCCCCCCCCGCCACCCCGTGTGCGGGAGCCGTGAGGGCTCAGCGTGGGCCGGCGACCGTGATCTCCTGCTTGAGGCGGATGTCGGCGGACGAGGCGCCGAGCTCCACCACGACCGGTCCGTTCTCGACGACCCAGCGGTGGGCGTCCGGATTCCAGTAGGCGAGGGCGGGACCGGCGAGCGGGAACTCGACCGTCTGGGTCTCGCCGGGGCGAAGCGTCACCCGCCGGAAGCCCCGCAAGTCCCGCCTGGGGCGCGGCACCGCCGAGCGCGGGTGTCGCACATAAAGCTGCACGACCTCGTCACCGGCGCGGGTGCCCGTGTTCTTCACGTCGACCGAGACGGTGACCGTGGCGTCGCCGCGCAGCGTGTCGCTGCTCGATCGGAGGCGATCGTACGCGAAGGTGGTGTAGCTCAGGCCGTGCCCGAACGGGTAGAGGGGCAGGCCGTCGAAGAAACGGTAGGTGCGCCCGGCCATGCGGTAATCGTCGAAGGGCGGGAGGTCGGCCACACTACGAAAGAAGGTGATCGGCAGCCGACCGCCGGGATTGTAGTCGCCGAACAACACGTCGGCGATCGCGGTCCCGGCGGCCTGACCCGGATACCACGCCTCGAGGATGGCGGGGACGTGCTCCTGCGCCCAGTTCACCGCGACGGCGCTCCCGCTCATCAGCACCAGCACGGTCGGCTTCCCGAGCCCCACGATGCGTTCCATCAAACGCTGCTGCGGGGCCGGCAGGTCGATCCGCGTGCGATCGCCGCCGTGGAAGCCGTCGATCTCGACCCGCATCTCCTCCCCTTCCAGCCTGGCCGTGAGGCCCAGGAACAGGACGACCACGTCGGCCTGCCGGGCGACGCGCACGGCCTCCGCCTCGAGTGCTGCGACGGGCGTGGCCCACAGCAGCTGCAGCTGCGCCTCGCCGTAGGATTCCTGTCCGTCCACCCGCAGGCGATAGCGCCTGCCCGCCTCGAGCCGGAGCGGCTCGCTCTCTGCAAAGCGCGGGTCCGGAAACTCACCGTCGTGTGTCGGATAGACCGACCGGACCAGCAGGCTGTCGTCCAGGTACAGCTGGAACTTGACGGTGCCGACCAGGGCGAGGCGGTAGGTCCCGGTGACGGGCGGCTGGAAGGTGGCGGTCCAGCGGACGCCGAAATCGTCGCCGTTCATGTCCGCGCGCGGCGCGCCGGCCCCCCAGTTGGCGTCCAGCGTGGTGTCCACGCCGCGGTAGAGCGGCTCGCCCAACATGGTGCGGCTCGAAAAATAGGCGACGTCGAGGCCGCGCCGTCCCCGCCCGGGGGTGAAGACGGACGAGGGAACGCTCGCGAGCACCGGGAACCCTTCGGCGAGATCCGAGCCGAGCGCGTACAGGACGCGGGTCCGCGGTGAGACCGCCTCACGGATTCCGCGCAGCGGCGTCACGGGATCCGCCGGGATCCCGTTGTAATTGCCGAGCAGCATGCGCCACTGATCGGCGTTCGGCCCAACGACGGCAATCGTGCCGAGGTCGCGCCGCAGCGGCAACACGTGGTCGGCGTTCTTGAGCAAGACCAGCGACTGGCGCGCGACCTCGAGCGCCAGGGCGCGATGGGACGCCTGGTCGAGCACCGAGATCGGGATCTGCGCCCACCGCACCCGCTCGGGCGGGTCGAACAGCCCGAGGCGGAACCGCGCCACGAACAGCCGGACGAGCGACCGGTCGATCTCCTGCTCCGTGATCAGGCCCTGGCGCACCGCGTCGGCGAGGTTGGGATACACCCGGCCGCAATCGAGGTCGGTGCCCGTCCGCACACCCAGCGCCGCCGCCGCCGCCGCGGTCTGCACGACCCGGTGCCGCAGGTACATGTCGTCGATCGCGCCGCAATCGGAGACCACGTAGCCGGGGAAATGCCACTCGCTCCGCAGGACCTTCTGCAGGAGCACGTCGCTACCGCATGCGGGCTTGCCGTACACGCGGTTATACGCGCACATGAGCGAATACGCGCCGCCTTCGCGGATCGCGACCTCGAAGTGCGGCAGGTAGCTCTCCCGCAGGTCCCGCTCGCTCACCACGGCGTCGAACTCATGCCGGAGCGGCTCCGGGCCTGAGTGCACGGCGAAGTGCTTGACGGTCGCGATGGTCTTGAAGTACTTGGGATCGTCGCCCTGGAGCCCGTGGATGAACGACACCGCCAGCCGACCCGTAAGGTAGGGATCTTCACCGTAGGTTTCCTGCCCGCGTCCCCACCGGGGGTCGCGGAACAGGTTGATGTTGGGCGACCAGATCGTCAGGCCCTGATACCGCTGGCGCTGTCCCTGCCGAGCGTAGTCGTGGTGTTTGGCGCGGAACTCGTCCGAGATCACCGTCGCCATCCGCAAGACGAGACTGTCGTTCCACGTAGCGGCGAAGCCGATGGCCTGGGGGAAAACCGTCGCGAGTCCCGAGCGCGCGACCCCATGGAGGCCCTCGTTCCACCAGTTGTATTCGGGGATCCCCAACCGCTCGATGGCAGGCGCCCGGTCGATCATCTGCGACACTTTTTCCTCGAGCGTCATGCGGGCGACGAGGTCCGCCGCACGCTCCTCGAACGACAGGGACGGGTTCTGCCAGGCGGGCGCCTGGGCTCGGGCCGCGCCGGCGAGCGCGCCGCAGAGCAGGACCACGGTGGGTATCCGCGTCACCTACCACCTCCCGGTCAAGATGGGGGACTCGCTTTCGGCGGCAAAAGTGATAAGATGACCTCGCGTTTTCAAGCCGGCCACTTCGCTTCCAGGGAGGACCATGCCTCGCCCTCGCGCGCCCGACCCGTTCGCGCTCGGCGGAAGGGTCGCCGTCGTCACGGGTGGCTACGGCGTGCTCGGTGGCGCCATCGCCGCGGGGCTGGCGGCTGCCGGAGCCGCCGTCGCGATCCTGGGCCGGCGACGCGCCACGGCCGAGGAGCGGGCCAAGGCGATCCGCGAGAGCGGCGGTGATGCCCTCGCCCTCGTCGCGGACGTCCTGGACGAGAAGCAAGTGCGCGCCGCCCGGGACGACCTGCTCGAGACCCGCGGACGGGTGGACATTCTCGTGAACGCCGCGGGGGGCAACGTCGCGCGCGCCCGCAGCGACGACCGGCCGATCTTCGACGTACCGCTCGACGCATTCGACGAGGTGCTCCGGCTCAACCTCCACGGGACCGTGGTCCCGTCGCTCGCGTTCGGCGAAGCCATGGGGCGCCAGGGCTCGGGCAGCATCGTGAACATCTCCTCGATGGCCGCGCGCCGGGTGCTGAGCGGCGTCCTGGGGTATTCCATCGCGAAAGCGGGGATCGACGCCTTCACGCACTGGCTGGCGGCGGAGCTGGCGCGCCGGCACGGCGACCGGGTGCGGGTGAACGCCATCGCGCCAGGGTTCTTCGTGGCGGAGCAGAACCGCAGCGTGCTGCTCAACCCCGACGGCAGCCACACGGAGCGGGCCCGCGCCATCATCGCCCATACGCCCATGGGTCGCTTCGGCAGGCCCGACGAGATCGTCGGGGCGGTGCAGTGGTTGTGCAGCGACGCGGCGTCGTTCGTGACCGGGGCCGTCGTTCCGGTGGACGGAGGGTTCGGCGTGTCCAGCGGTGTCTGATCGCGCACCGCCGGGATTCGGGCACCGCTGGACGGTGGTCGCCCTGCTCTTCGGGGCGACCACCGTCAACTACGTCGATCGTCAGGTGCTAGGGCTACTCGCGCCGACGCTCACCCGCGAGCTCGGATGGAGGGAGACGGACTACGCCGCCATCGTCTCCTGGTTCAGCGTCGCCTACGGCTTCGGGCTGCTGGTCATGGGCCGCATCATGGATCGCATCGGCGTGCGCACCGGTCTGGCGATCGCCGTCCTCGTCTGGAGTCTGGCGTCCATGGGGCACGCGCTGGTGCGCAGCGTCGCCGGATTCGGTGTGGCGCGCGCACTGCTCGGCGTGGGCGAGTCGGGCAATTTCCCGGCTGCCGTCAAGACCGTGGCGGCGTGGTTCCCGAAGAGGGAGCGGGCGCTCGCCACCGGCGTGTTCAACGCCGGCACGAACGTCGGAGTGGTGGTCGCCGCGCTGCTGGTTCCGTGGATCGCGCTCTCACTCGGTTGGCGCTGGGCGTTCCTCGCCACGGGCGCGCTCGACCTGATCTGGCTTGTCCTGTGGTTGGCTTTTTACCGCGACCCGGACCGGCAGCCCCGGCTCTCGAGCGCCGAGCTGGCCTGGATCCGGAGCGATCCGGCCGAGCCCCCGGGCCCCACATCATGGCGCACCCTGCTCGCTCGCCGCCAGACCTGGGCGTTCATCGTGGGCAAGGCAATGACCGATCCGGTGTGGCTCTTCTATCTGTTCTGGCTCCCCAAGTTCCTCGACGCGAGCTTCGGCGTGCGCCTCGCGGGCCTCGCAGGCCCGCTGGTCGTCATTTACGTGGCCGCCGACGTGGGCTCGATCACGGGCGGATGGCTGTCGGGTGCGCTGATCAAGCGTGGCTGGAGCGTGAACCTCAGCCGCAAGACCGCCCTGCTCGCGGCGGCCCTGTGCATCGTCCCGACCATGTTCGCGCCGTCGGCCGGCAACCTGTGGGTCGCCGTGGGGATCGTGAGCGTCGCGGCCGGAGCGCACCAATGGTGGTCGGCCAACCTGTTCACGACGGTGAGCGACATGTTTCCCCAGCGCTCGGTCGGGTCCGTGGTGGGCATCGGCGGGTGCGCCGGCCTGTTCAGCGCGTTCGGCTTCCAGCGGCTCACGGGGGCCATCTTGGAGATGACGGGCGGCAACTATGCGCCGATCTTCGCCGGTCTCGGGCTCGCCTACGTCGGGGCCCTGCTCCTCATGCATCTCCTCGTGCCACGCCTCGAGCCGGCGCTTGCCACGAGTCGGTGATAAGATCAGTTTATCACCTGTGAAGATCGCCGACATTCGCGCCACGCCCGTCTCCGTTCCACTGGTGGCCCCGCTGCGCCACGCGAACGGGTGTCACTGGGGCCGCTTCGTGCGAACCATCGTCGAGGTCGAGACCGACGACGGCCGCATCGGCCTCGGCGAGCTGGGCGGCGGGGGCGAAGCCGCCAGTGCCGCCGTGCTCGGGTTGAAGCCGTACCTGGTCGGGCGCGACCCGGCGCGGCTCGAAGAGATGCGCTTCCTGATCGCCAACCCCACCGCCTCGCTCTACAACCTGCGCACGCAGATGCTCGCCGCGCTGGAGTTCGCGTGCCTGGACCTGCTGGGGCAGGAGTGGGGCGTGCCGGTGAGCGACATCCTGGGGGGCCGGCTGCGCGATCAGGTGCCGTTCGCCTCGTACCTGTTCTTCCGCTACCCCAACGCCAGCGACGGCTCCGGTGAAGTCCGCACGGTAGACCACCTCGTCGCCGAGGCGCGCGCGCTCAAGCAGCAGTGCGGGTTCACCACGCACAAGCTCAAGGGCGGGGTCTTCCCACCCCGCTACGAGCTGGACTGCTACCGCGCCCTGGCCGCGGCGCTGCCCGACGACGGCTTCCGGTTCGATCCCAACGGCGTCTGGTCCACGGAGGTGGCCGTCTGGTTCGGGCGGCAGATCGAAACCCTGAACAACGATTATCTCGAAGACCCGGTCTTTGGGCTGCACGGCATGCGCCGCGCCCGCGAGCGGATCCGGATCCCCTTGGCTACGAACACCGTCGTCGTGGGCTTCGAGCAGCTGGCCGCCAACGTGCTGCAGACCGCCGTCGACGTCATCCTCCTCGACACGACGTTCTGGGGCGGGATCCGGGCCTGCGTCAAGGCGGCGGGCATCTGCGAAGCCTTCCAGTTCGGCGTGGCGGTACACTCCTCGGGCGAGCTGGGGATCCAACTGGCGACCATGCTGCACCTGGGCGCCGTGATCCCGAACCTCACGTTCGCCGCGGATGCCCACTACCACCACCTCCTCGACGACGTGATCGAGGGCGGCAAGCTGCAGTACTGCCACGGCGCGATCCCCGTGCCGACCGCTCCGGGGCTCGGCGTGAAGCTCGACCGCGACCGCCTGGCGCAGTACCACGAGTCGTTCCTGCGGCTCGGGCCCTATCCGTACGACCAGGACCCGCTGCGACCCGGCTGGGCCCCGTTGATCCCAAATACCCGCTGGGCCGATCCGGCCGACGGGCGCGTTCCGCACGTGCCCGCCTGACGCGGTCTCTCGGCATGCGACAGTCCGTGCTGTTCCGGTCGGTGCTCCCGTGGTGCGTCCTGCTCAGCGCCGCTGCGCCCGGTCCACCACCTGTCGAGGACGGGTACGACCTGTGGCTGCGCTACCGGCTCGTCGCCGATGCGCAGCGCCTGGGTGAGTATCGCGCGGCGCTGTCCCACCTGGTCGTCGAAGGTGACTCGCCCACCCTGCGCGCCGCGCGCGACGAGCTGACGGTCGGTCTGGGCGGACTGCTGGGGACCGAGGTCCGCCGGGCTGACCGTATCCGAGGAGACGGCGCCATCATTGCGGGCACGCCTCGGACCTCGCGGCTCGTCGCCGCACTCCCGCTCGCCGACGACCTGCGGCGCGCCGGCGCCGAGGGGTTTGTCCTCCGAACGCTGCGCGTCAGCGGCAGGCAAGCGACGGTGATCGCCGCCAACCGCGAGGTCGGGGTGTTGTACGGCAGCTTCGCCCTGCTCCGCCTGCTCCAGACTGATCGCCCGCTCCGGGACCTGGCCGTCGTCAGCGCGCCGAAGATCGGGCTCCGCCTGCTCGACCACTGGGACAACCTGGACCGGTCGGTGGAGCGCGGATACGCGGGGCTCTCCTTGTGGGACTGGTCCCGGTTGCCCGACTCGCTGGACCCGCGCTACCGGGACTACGCCCGTGCCAACGCTTCGCTTGGGATCAACGGCACGGTGCTCACGAACGTCAATGCCGACGCCCGGGTCGTGGCGCCCGAGTTTCTCCTCAAGGTGGCCGCGCTCGCCAACGTGTTCCGTCCGTACGGCATCCGTGTGTATCTCACGGCACGCTTCAGCGCGCCCATCGAGCTGGGCGACCTCGCCACCGCCGACCCGCTCGACCCGGCCGTCCGGGCATGGTGGCGGCACAAGGTGGATGAGATCTACCGCGTGGTGCCGGACTTCGGTGGATTCCTCGTGAAGGCGAACTCGGAGGGTCAGCCGGGGCCGCAGGACTACAAGCGCACCCACGCCGACGGCGCGAACATGCTTGCCGAAGCCCTGGATCCGCACGACGGCGTGGTGATGTGGCGAGCCTTCGTCTACAGCAACGAGGTCCCCACGGACCGCGTCCGGCAGGCGTACGACGAATTCACGCCGCAGGACGGCGCGTTCCGGGCGAATGTGCTGATCCAGGTGAAGAACGGACCGCTCGACTTCCAGCCGCGCGAGCCGTTCCACCCGCTGTTCGGCGCCATGCCCCGGACCCCGCTGATGCTGGAGCTCCAGATCACCAAGGAATACCTGGGCCAGGATACGCACCTCGTGTTCCTGGGTCCGCTGTTCGAGGAAGTGCTGGACGCGGACACCTACGCGCGCGGCGAGGGCTCGACCGTCGGACGGGTGGTGGACGGCTCGCTGCACGGGTACGCGCGGACCGGGATCGCCGGCGTCGCCAACATCGGGACGGACCGGAACTGGACGGGCTCGCATTTCAATCAGGCCAACTGGTACGCGTTCGGGCGCCTCGCGTGGGATCACACCCTGTCCTCGGGTGAAATCGCCGAGGAGTGGATCCGGATGACGTTCGTCAACGAGCCGGCGGTGGTCGCTCGGATCAAGGACATCATGCTCGGGTCGCGCGAAGCGGTCGTGCACTACATGACGCCGCTGGGGCTGGCCCACATCATGGCCGCCGGCCACCACTACGGCCCCGGTCCCTGGGTCGCCCGGGGCCGCGCCGACCAGACCGCCGTCTATTACCATCGCGCCGACACGCTCGGGTTAGGGTTCGACCGCACCGCCGGGGGGAGCGGCGCGCTGGAGCAGTATTTCCCGCCGCTGCGGCGGCGCTGGGCCAGCCGCGACTCGGTGCCCGACGCCCTGCTCCTCTGGTTCCACCGCGTGCGCTGGAGCGAGCGCCTGCGGTCGGGCCGCACGCTGTGGGAGGAGCTGGTGCACGAGTACAGCGCGGGTGTGGACTCGGTGCGCTCGATGGCGCGCCAGTGGAGCGCGCTCGAGGGCTCGATCGACGAGGCGCGCTTCCGCGACGTGGCGGCGTTCCTCGCGATCCAGCAGCGCGAGGCGCGGTGGTGGCGGGACGCCGCGATCGCGTACTTCCAGACGTTCTCCCGCCAGCCCGTGCCCGCCGGCTACGCGCCGCCGGCGCACCCGCTCGAGTACTACATGCAGCTCCGTTGTCCCGCCGACCGGCAGAAACCCCGTTGCGACGCCATCCAACAAACGCCATGAACCAGAACGAACCACGCGACTCCTACGCGCCGCGCCCCGAGCACCACTTCACCTTCGGACTCTGGACCGTGGGCAACCCGGGACGCGACCCCTTCGGCGAGGCGGTACGCCCAGTTCTGGCCCCCACGCGCATCGTCCAGCGCCTGGCGGAGCTGGGCGCCTACGGCGTCAACCTGCACGACAACGATCTGGTGCCGACGGGCACCTCCGCCGCCGAGCGGGGCCGGATCGTG